>Ga0268244_10000418_pt1 | contig 18033 bp, 16 predicted proteins | sample AgamicMgSfe_FD_200258 | JGI IMG/M metagenome (GOLD analysis project Ga0268244, IMG submission 200258) | Agave microbial communities from Guanajuato, Mexico - Mg.Sf.e (v2) (version 2) | ecosystem: Host-associated > Plants > Phyllosphere > Phylloplane/Leaf | place: Guanajuato, Mexico | collected... | reverse complement strand
TGCGACCATTAATCAGCGATGGACTTACACCAGAACAAACGAACGACGAGCAGACCGACGAACGTGGAATGTAGAATGGAAGCTCAACCCACCCCGTCCTGAACCTCCAGCTCACTAACCGCCTCCTCCTTCGCGAGACCATCGTGCTCGTGGCTGTGCAGGCCCCCGAGATGCCCGGCCTGCTTGGCGGCTTCGGAGCCCTTGGTGAAGGTGCCGTCGGGGTTACGGCCTGGCTCGCTGGCGGAGTCTTTGCGCTGGGTCGTGTCAGTTGAGGAGTCGTGGAAAAGAGTCAACAGGAGTTCTGCCAGGCGTGACTTACCTCGTCGTTGTGACTGTGACCGTGACCGCCGTGGCTGGCTTTGCCGCCCATGGATGCGATCTTCTTCACTTCGTCGGCGTCGCGGTTGGCGAAGTTGCCTGGGTTGGTGTTGGTCGTGGACGACATTGCTGCGTTGATGTGTAGTTGGGTTTGGGTTGCGTGAGGATGGTTCCGTTGTGAGGGTTGGTTGATTGTCGAGTGATGTGGACTGAAATGAGTGCGATGGTATAGTTTATATGTGTTTGTGAGATCTCACAGGTGAGGTGGTTTCACGCGTCTTGCACGTGACACGCTAGTCAGGCAGCAAGTGGCGAAATGTTAAGGCAGGCGCGACGATCAGGCAAACAGGGAAATTGCGGAGTAAGACTACGACAACAAAGCGGATGGGTCGGGCTACATGTGCAGACAGTAAAACCCATGAGCCAGGCATTCTCCTCTGCAGCCAACGAAACCCATGTCAGTAGGCGACCTACATGTGCTTTACGCACACACGTGACAAGCGCTCGTCAACGTCGGCCTTATCTGCGATCGCCACTACTTCACTGGTGCGAACACATCTCCCCTCATAGTGCCCAGATACCCTTGTTGTAGGGCTCCGTCAACTCTTTGTGTGGGCTGAACTTCACCCGCGAGTACCCACTCAAATGCCAGCTGCCGTGATCCCCGGGAAGATGCAGCAAGAGCCAGCTGTGGTCACTAGTCTGCATGTCCGCTCTAGCAGCCATGTGTTTTCGGGAATGCGCCGCCCGGCAAATACCTTCCAAACAATACAGCTGTCGGTGCTTGTAGCCCTCCGCCCTGATCCTGCCTGGTAAACTGCCAAACGGATGCAGTGGGACCTGCGGAAAGCCCTGGGCGGCCGTCTCCACCGTCGGCTGCGTGGCGAGTGGTGGGAAGATCCGATCGCAGATAAACGGCACGGCCAGATCGAGGCTGGGGATAGTTTGGCCCAGCTCGCGAATCACGTTGCAAAGGTGCTCTTCGGGGTGTTTGTTGATGCGCGCTCCGTATTGCATCTCATTGAACGTCACCTCTTCGTGGTAGCCGGACAAGTCACACAGGTGAAGCTTGAGGCTCCGCACCAATTGCAGTGCCCTTCTGAGCAAGGTACTCAGAGCGGTCAAGTGCTTGACGGGATGTAAGGCGGGACAGTCCACAATCTCCAGCTTGGTCAGCCGCCCAGGTATAATGTCGGACTCGAAGAGACACTGGAGCGCCGAAGCGTCAAGGTAGGAGTTGTGGGCCAGCACAATTTCCTGCATGCTTCCAAGTCCATGAAACGGTGTGGGGGGGTTGTGTTTAGCTGTACGATGTTTATCGTACGCGTGAGAGTATCCATCCCACGGACGCATCTGCGCGAAAAGGTCGTCAGGCACCTCATCTTCATGGTCGTCGTATGTATTGACGTAGACCTTCCTCAGATCGGGGAAGGTCAGGCCAGAGAACACCAGTTCCCACACCTTCCATGACCACTCTTCTCGAGTGTAGGTCATCTTCTTGCCGCACGAACCGAGGAAGAGTGCGAGCCGAACTACGTTGGGCAGGCCGAGCCGTTCCAACTGCTTCACGAAATCTGCGGAAGTTGCGTTGAGGGTGAGGGTGATCTGGGCGGTGTAGCATTTCCGACCGATGGCGCCAATGCAATTGGCCACGATGGCCCCCGTGATCTTCTGACCATCCTTGCGATGATCCAAAACGAGATCGAGATACTTGATATCGCGCTCTCGAAGCTGCGAATCCGCGAGTTTGAACCACCTCAGACGCTGCGTACTAGAAATGTGCGAGACCACCGGCACTCTTTGCAGCGTGTTGACGAGCTTGATGAGCGAAGCATATGCGGTGATGTTGATCCGGGCATAGAGAGGCTGCTGTACGGCCAGGTAGGTGTCTCTGGATACGCCAGCAAGTTTCGTGAGGTCGGTAGGCTCCAGGTATGAGCAGATCATGAGATAGAGCTCACGAGGGAGCTCAAGCATCGAAGGCATGTTTGCAGTAGCAGTCGCTCTCCTCACAGCGTCCCCAGAAGCAAGACACTCACAGAGAGGACGGATTCGGTGCTGACGTGAAGATGGATGTGTCTGTTCAGTTGTTCAAAAGTACTGGGTGGATGTCGAGCTGTTGTCGTCCTGTGTCTCTGTCCTTCTATCAGCGCTCGGGAGAATGAAGATGGCCTATAGTGAGAGAAGGCTCGCACGCAAGGGAGACGCGCGGGCTCTCCAGGTGGAGATGTTAGAGAGAGTAGGCTCAACTACATCCTATCAACCCAGCAAACGCATTGCTCCGAGACGTTGAGGGACAGTGGCAATTTACTGTGACTTTTTGATGTGCCTATGAGAACAAGTTGCATGTACTGTATATACATGTGGTGTCGCGCGCGAAGGAAGGATGCAGAACAGGAAACTGTACTCGCGGGCGAAGTTTGGCACATGACTGCAGAAACGAAACGCCACACCAAGTCCCGGAGACGCGCCACGCCTCGTACATGCTCTGAAAGCCTACTGGCATGTGACAGGTCACGTTTTACTGTGCATACTGTATACTTCTCGAACGTTCAGCAATCATACTGTCTTGCCTTCATTCCACCCCTCACCATCCAGCGTGAGCGCCTGCAGATCCACAGGCTCACAGCTGCAGGAGGCGATGTCCTATCCACCTTCAGGCCCCGGAAAGACCGCACCAAAGCTCTACCAGGACTTCCTCGTCTTCGACCCTCTCAACGCCGGCAAATCGAATGTCCTTGCGGATTTCTCGCCGCCCGTGGGCGAAGGCGTCCAGCTCGCTCCGGCCATCGGTAGCTGCAAGCATGACTACACCACCAAGCAATCGCAGAGCATCACACCACCACTCGACCTGAGACCTGATGGTACAACACACTACAAGCTCGCCACGATATGCAAGAAGTGTCGAGTCCACGCGGGTGTTAGGGTCAACTATGCGCGATCCACCAATCCTTGTCCGAACTCGGAACACCCCCTTCATCACTTTCGACGAGTGCGTGCCGAGGATGTCGGAACTCAAGAACGTGTGGAGTTTGGCTGGCAGTGCTCGGCGCCACAATGTCGAGCGTCTCTGCGTGTCACCTACCGACCGAGCAGGATCCAGCCGGAGCAGAAGGATCTCCTCACCAACACCGAGCTGCTGAAGAGGAGGTACGAGGCGATATTGCAGCAGGAGCCTACAAGAGAGGGTATCCGGCAAGCGACGCCCCTCGACTGCTTGAGCCGCCTGCGGAAGTACATCAAGGACTCGTTGAAACCGGAACACGATAAGCGCGTGTTTCCGGCCAACAACAAGCGTTTCATGGAAGCTTTTGGGGTACACGGTCATGACTGCCAAGAGCTGTTGCAATGGCTTGGCTTCAAGTATGCAGTAAGCTCGCAAAACAATGTGTTGTTGCCATGGATATCGCTGATTGAGGAGGCAGGAGCAAGAGCTAACGTGGACGCTGCCAAACCCGCCGCAAGTAGAAGACCGGTTGCAGGCTGATGGTAGTAGCGAGCGCGAGCTGCTCGAGGATGTCGAGATGGAACTTCTGGCATGGTCGTCGAAGATTGCAGCAGAGACTGGCGCCATGAACCCAGTGGCGTTGGAGGGCTGGCCATCGGCTAATCGTGACTTGGAGCGAACGCTTGCCGCTCAAGGGTGTACGTTACAGCACCTCTTGTTGATTTGCTGGTACCAGCTAACGAGGGTGTGCAGATCAACGACACGTCTCGCTCAGACGTGCAGCCCCCGCGAGCGAAGAGTCTGCGTGCGTTGCCTTTCCAAAAAAAATCTCACTGAAACCACGTTAATTCCTCTCGCAGTTATTTCACCAGTCTGGGCGCTCTGCCTGACTTCGCCGACACACTTGTGGAGTGGGCATACGATAGACAGAGTGATTGCGACCCGGAGGGGCAAACCTATTACTTTGAATGTCTACAGGTAATATCCGAGTCACGAGGAACTGAGCAGCTACAGATGAAGGTTGCCACTCTCCAGTCGCAAGACCTCGTCAGCAGAAGAGATATTACAACGGCGTACAGATACTTCGGCATGGACCTCACGCGAGCTAACAGTACCCCTGATGAGCGCATTATCGGTTTGTTCCAGGCGCGGCAACAGGACCTTGGGCCCGCCGGCGCAGAGGAAGCCAGGCAGCAACTATACAAGGTCGCCGTCGCCCGTAATAGCCAGCTTATAATGAATGCTTCGCGTCAATCAGTTGACACATACGAAGACGCGTTAGCATGGTTGGGTAATGGTGCAAACAAAAGCTTTGCTGATGACAGCCTGCTCGCCGTACTCGCCACCAAAGAGGAGGAAAGTCCGGCAAACAAAGAGATCGGACGCAAAGCGATTGCAACCATCGCTCGTGCGCGGAAAAGTAACATGTTGAACAACTGGTTGCTGACCGGCAACCAAGACGGCTACACGATGGATGTCGGTGAAGCTCTGCGCATCCTCAATATCGAGCAGAACCTGGACGCACTGGACCCCACGGTCATCCCAGTCATCTTCGAGTCTGCACGGAGCGACAAGCCAGGCGACACGACCGAGAAAGCGATTGCGACCATCCAGCAAGCGCTTGCCGGTAAAGCCGCCACGTCGCGTACCCCTGAGAAGTGGCCTGTTGGCCTGGTAAGCCATGGAAACACGTGTTATCTCAATAGCTTGTTGCAGTATTACTTCAGCATCAAGCCCTTTCGCGATATCATCTTGGACTACGACAAGTACAAGCTCGACACCGCGGCATACGCTCAGAAGCAAGAACGTGTGGGTCAGCGCATCATCTCAATGGTCGAGATCAAAGGCGGGCAGCGCTTCGCTGAAGACCTCAAGCATCTCTTCGAGCGCATGATCAAGGATCCGGGCACGACCGTCAAGCCTGAAGAAGACCTCGTCTGCAGAGCTTTCCTCGACCCCAAAGACTATGCCTTGCTCGCCTCGAGCCTCCGGGAGCTTGCCCCGACCACGAATGGCGTCACGGACGCGGTGGACGAGAAGATCACGGAAGCGTCAGAGGTTCAGGAGCCCAGCCCCATGCTGGACGTCGTAGATGACATCCATCAGTCCGACGCTAGCAGCGTGACACTACAAGGTGAGGATCAAGACATTACAATGAGAAGCACAGTTAGTATGCCGCCGACGCCGCCAGCTTCGCCTGGACAAAAGCCCGTGCCGGACCATGCTCCTCCTCTACCGCCAAGAAGGTTCAGCACGACCAAGGAGAAAGCCCTGGAGAAGGCGAAATCCAACGCGCGCCAGCAACAAGATGTGACCGAGGTGCACGACGCCGCAATGTTCCGCTTACGGGCTGGCATGAGGCCGGACGGCATGGATCCGGCTGGAGAGCAAGAGGACGCTTTGCGAGCGCTGTACTCCATCGAGATGTCAGAGACGCCTGTCAACAAGGGTGTCTCCGCGAAGCCGAAAGTCATCCTCGACTCTGGCATCCAACTCAACGTGCCAACAGAGCCTACAGACATATACTCCGCGCTCGATGCTATCTTCGATCTGCAGGCTTTCGAAGAGAACCCAGATATGGAAAGTTACAAGAGCATACAGTATCTTCCACCCGTGCTGCAAGTCAACATTCCGCGCATCGGGTTCGATAAGTCACGGCCTGGCGGAGCGTACAAGTCGGAGGAGTGCGTGAAGCTGGAGGATGAACTCTATCTCGACCGCTACTGTGACAACACTCACCCACAAGTGCTCCCACGCAGAAAACAGTGCTGGGGCTGGCGTAAGCAACTGCAGGCTCTTAGGAAAGAGCAGAATGTGCTCGCCAAAACCGAGATAGCCGACATCGATGGCCCGACGGCTGTCTCCGAGGCATCAAAGTACATAAATGGTCTCGGCAGTGTCAACGAAGATCTGCAGAGTGTGGGCATTGAACCGATCGAGGTGGCGGATGGCGTGTCTACGTCTCTCAGAGCTGAAGCCACTCAGCAAGCCAAGCGCGTCGAGGAGTTGGAGGGCCAGATCAAGGATCTGCAGAAGCGGCTCGAGACTCAATTCACCGACCTGAACAATTTGAAATACCGACTCGCCGCCGTCTTCTTCCATCGTGGCGGTCATGGTCACGGGCACTACTGGATCTACATCCACGACTTCGCGAACGACGTGTGGCGTAATTACAACGACGAGCGCGTCGAGGAGTACACGAAGATGGAGGATATCTTCGAAGCCAATACCTGGAGCCAAGGTACGCCAACTTACGCGGTCTACGTCCAAGCCGACAAGAAAGATGAGATCGTGCAGCCTGTCTGCCGTGCACCCGAGAAGCTGCCCACGCCCGAACCCTGGCCATCTGACGCGAATACCCAACCGAACGATGTGCAGATGCAAGATGGCGACAAAAGTTCCGCCCAAGTTGGTCCGCGATTAGTCCAAGAAGGTGGCCGTGAGAGCTGGGACGAAGTCAGGCAAGTAGCCAAAGCTGCCTGGTAGAAACTTCGCGGTCACGTTACTGCACCTGGTCGTTCCCCTCGAGGCTAATGTGATGTGAAAAGCTCAGGGCCACCGTCGCCGACGGGATTCAGGGTTCGCTTCAGCGGTGTGTCGGAGTCCAGCACGAGGAGCTTCAGCAGCGGCGACGACGAGGACGACGGAATATCTGTGACGTCGGGCGTGCGAAGAGAGGACGCACTGGCGAGCATGGAGATGCTCAGGCGCATGTGAAGCAGCCCAGGCTGAGACTGAAGCACCAGGGTAGTGTTGTGCTGGACAGCGACAACCTAAGACGACGTCAATGATGGGAGAAGGGTCGCCGGTAAGAGTGACCCTTCCTCCGGCTCACCTTTCATGAGCTGTACGCATCGAGAAGCATCGGGCGGACCTAAGGCCACAAGTCACGGAGCTTGGCATTGTTGTAAGATACTTGCTAGACTGTACGATAGTTTTCTCCCAGGAAGGCAACTACCAGACACGGCTCTCGGCAGATGGCTTTCGGAATCCCGAGCATGCCCGAAATCGATTCTTCACAGAATGCAAGCGCAATCCCACATACCAGACAAAGAGAGCGTACGTTCACCTTGGCATTGTACACGCCTGCATTCGCAGCGTCTGGGCAGTACACTTGGCAGATTGACTCTCAGTTCGACGGCAACGTAAGTGCAATGTATCCTCCTCGTCTGTCCTTACATCCTGTTCTGCTCAGGACTTCGCTCCTCGCAGTCTCTCATTCATGGGTCACATTGGCGGGGTTTATCGAAATAAGCCACCTCTGGCCACCATGGGCACGCGAAGGTGCAATGTCTACGTCTTCGCGTCCCTCTGCTGCATCGTCGTTTTCGTATACCACCTCCGCATTAGCAGCCATAATAACAGACCAATCCGACATTTCGGTCCCGCCCGACAGCCTCCAACCCAAGCGTACAACTGGCGGGATCGCACCGAGCGGTATCCTGTCCTCCACTTCGAAGACCTACCCCCTCAAGCCGGCGGCCTGCGCAAGATCCAGCATAACTTCGGTCCGCTGCAATAGACGTCGGCATTATCTCAGAGACGGCGGGCAGAGGTCAAGCGTGCTTTCGCGCGGTGCTGGGTGGCGTACAAGGACAATGCGTGGCTGAGTGACGAGCTCACTCCGCTATCAGGGCATGGGAAGTCTCATTTTGGAGGATGGGGAGCCACTTTAATCGACGCTCACGTTGTGGATCACGGGTTCCCAGGAGGACTTCGCGGATGCTGTCGATGCCGTCATGACGATTAACTTTAGCACGCCAGCGGATGGGGAGAAGTCGATCAGCGTGTTCGAGACGACGATAGGGTATCTCGGTGGTTTGCTGGCGGCGTATGATCTAAGTGGCGACGAGCGTTTGTTGGAGAAGAGCATTGAGCTGGGTGATCTGCTGTATTGTGCGTTCGACACACCGAACCGGATGCCGATCACGCATTTCGAGTGGCGACTCGCGCGATCCGAGCGCGTGAAACAGGATGCGGATTCCCAGGCCTTGCTCGCTGATGTCGGGTCTCTGAGTTTGGCAATTCACACGGCTGTCGCAGCTCACCGGAGATCCGAAGTGGTACGATGCCATAGCCAAGATCTCCGATATCCTTAATCGCGACCAGATGCGTACGAATATGCCGGGCTTGTGGCCTTGGCTGGTCGACGCTCAGTACCAGAATTCCCACTCGGGTGCCGAGTTCTCAGTCGGCGCGATGTCGGATTCTGCGTACGAGTATCTGCCGAAGATGCATCTTCTGCTCGGTGGATCTAAGCAGTACAAGCAGATGTATCAGCGCTCCGCGGATGCCATCATCGAGAACGCTCTTTTTTGCCCCATGACCATGGATGAGGCAGATATACTAATCGCAGGCAAACTGCGAGCATTCGATGAGGACCCCGTAGTCCTGCGACCAGACGGAGAGCATCTGGCGTGCTTCGTAGGCGGTATGCTTGCGCTCGGAGGCCGGCTTCTCGGTAATGAAACACACGTTGAGATCGGACGAAAGTTGACCAATGGCTGTATCTGGACATATCAAGCCCTGCCGCTGGGTATTATGCCGGAAGACTTCAGCATGGTCCCGTGTGATAATTGGACCTCCTGTCCCTGGAGTGAGTCAGCATGGCACGATGCCGTTCAGGAGCGTGCCAATCCTCTGTACACAGCCCCGCAGTGGGAATATCAGAAAGCCATCATAAGCAGACAAAATGTAGCGGAGACGAGACTCGTGACCAATCAAGCCACACTGTCCGACGATTTGGACACAAAAGCGGTCGTTGGTCCGGAGATAGACTTGCTCTCCTCGCAGCGACTGGCGAAAGTGAATCCGCTGCACGTGATCGGATATCAAAAATCACCACCCGGCTTCACTTCCATGAGCAACAGACACTACATCCTGCGTCCCGAAGTGATCGAAAGCGTCTTCATCCTGTACCGCATCACCGGCGACTCTACGCTGCAAGATGCCGCGTGGCGCTCGTTTGAGAGCATCATGAACGCCACGGCGACACCTTTCGCGAATGCAGCACTGTTCGATGTCGCGGATCCCACGGCGCCCAAGATGGACGAGATGGAGAGTTTCTGGCTAGCGGAGACGCTGAAGTACTTTTATCTCATCTTCAGTGAGCCGGATCTGGTTAGTCTGGACAAATATGTGCTGTAAGTCCGCCTGATATCGGTCAAGGGGGGGGCTTTCTTTGCTAATTCGCCATCAGGAACACAGAAGCACATCCGTTCAGAAGGCCTGAGAGGCGCCGGGTCTGGTGATGGTTCCGATTGAAGCCAGAGAGTCCTGTGTCGGGTAATGTAGTGAAAGACTCGACAAGTGTTGCAGGCCGTCTGAACCAAAACTGGAAAGACACATGGGGTCGGGGTAGCGAGCGTTCTCTACAGCCGTCGTGAGCGAAGACGTAACATCCTCCAAACCACCATCACTTGATACATATCTACTCTTGCGCCGTCAGTTTCCACCAGGTCATCACGTACGCTGGAAGAGACTACGCTCTCATCATCGACCTTGCTCTCCACGTCGCCCTACCTGCTTCGTGGCTTGCGTGACACTATATTCGCCAGACCTTACAGACTGGCGTTTCACTCTTCATACCTCGTGGCTCGCCGCTTGGTGTTCTGTCTGATGAAGGTAAGTGATGCTCACGATGGATGTATCAGTGCATGCAGGTGTGGTTGGTTTTGAGACCCACGTGATGTCGTGACTCGTGAGAATGTCGAGTTGATGGTCCCAATGGCCAACCGTTCCCTCGTGCCCCGAGTCCTCCAGTGCCACCGGGTGGTCGAACACACACATCACATCTGACTCCAAGCGTTCGTCTGAAGGTGTGAGAGATTCGCGTCTCTCTTTCCATTCCGCAGATTACAGGACGGAACAGGCTCGATGGTGGCAAGACTCCCCTTACTCCTCATCACTCTCCTCTCCACTACCATCTTCAGCATCAAAGTGGCGCACAAGTCATGTCCAACTTCATCCATTCTCCCGTGTACCGGGATAGATCGTTGTCTGACAAAGGAAGGGGTATTGCGACGCAGAGGGGTTCGGCAGACGAGAACTGCAAATGGACGGTGCGCGATCCTCCAGCTGAACAGCTAGCCCATCAGCTGATCAGCTGCGTCTCCTGTCCTGGAAGGCTCGAAGTACAGAAGTAACCGCCTGCAGGAGCTGAGAACCGCCACAGACGACGGGAAGCTCTTCACTGATTACTACGGCGCTGCCGCAGCTTTCCCAGTGATGGTATCTGGTGAACACTGGTGCAGCGTGCATGGCTCGGATGCTAGCCGCCTTCACCAAACGGTGCTTGTCGTCAAGTGTTGGCTATTTCCAGCGCATTGCGGTTTGCGGCGTACATCTACCTGTGAACGTCAGCCAGACCATTGGCCGACCATCGGCTGGCCAGATGCATCCTTCACAGAGAAAGCCACCTTGCCACGCTCAGCCTGGTAACGAGCGTTGTCGAACCGCCATCCCCGCTCAGCCGTGGATCCTCTGCGCAGCCTCCCCGTGTCACCATGCTCAAGGACTGGGGTCTTATGTTTGACGGAGAATAGGAGCGCAGGTCTGTTGCTTCGTTATGTTTCCTTTCACCCATACTTTTTTCCTTGTCCTCTCCCCAGCCCACTCACCTTATCGTTGTCTCTGTTAGCATGTCCACTAGGCGCCATGTCGCCGACGTTCAGAGCTTGCACTTACCTTGCTCTATTGAGCGGGCTTGTGAGCAAGGCCAGCGGCCAGAGCCAAGTGCAACAGTTTGACCCCTTGAACGATTACTGCCGACGCTTTGCCCACCAGACAACCGTCATCGACAACAGACTCTACATTGACGGTGGTCTTGTCAATTACGGCAGTCAGATTAGTTCCGAGACAGTGAATTACACGAACACCTTCCTCCTCTACCTCGACCTTGACACTCAAGCAAACAACTTCCTGGTCGAGAATGCAAGCCTGCCGAAACCATCCAGCGTACCCTCAGTCCAGGGTGGTATTCTTTGGCCCGATACCGTGAACAAAAGATTCTATCTATTTGGGGGTGAGTACCACGGGACCATTGCTCCCCCATCGCAGTTCTCGCTGTGGGAGTTCGATGTGTTCTGGAACCGCTGGAGCGGTGGGGTGGTCCAAAGCGCATCAGGCAACATATCAAGCGTGTCTTTTGGCGCTGGTACAGTCGTTGACGACAGGGGTTGGGGCTATTATTATGGTGGCTGGCAGAACAATGCCACCACCCTCGGGTGGCATGGGGACGCGTCTGCACAACCCGGACTCATCAAGTACGACATGATTGGGAACACGTGGAGCAACATAACCTTCATCGACTCCACGCCGCGGGCAGAGGGCGCTATGTTCTACATTCCGGCATCTGATCAGGGCATGCTTGTCTATGTTGGCGGTGTGCAGCAGAATAGTAATTTCAGCTACGTCGGGGTCAGTTCAGTTGACCGAGCGGATGAGTTTCGCACACTTTCTAACGCTGTTTTCAGGTTCCCCTCAACGTACGACATCCACGCCAAATGCGTCCATTTCGCGTCATTGACATTCGCAGGTCATTCATTTGTACGACATCGCATCTGGTTATTCCTATACCCAGAACACGTCCGGCACCGCGCCGGGCATGCGGAGAAGATTCTGTGGCGGTGTCAACTGGCCTCAAGACCAGTCTTCGTACAACATGTGAGTGCCCGGTTGAGGGTGGTCAGAATACGCTGACATCAGCAGCTACTTATATGGCGGTCTCCCACCCTATAACGAGCAAGGGTCTGGGTTCGGTGATGTCTGGATTCTTTCTATACCTTCCTTCACGTGGACACAGGTACGTCCGTGCTGCTCGGAGGATGGTGCGGATGGACTCGATTGCTCACAGATGCAGTGGTATCCGTCCTCTGGCGGAGTTCACTCTTCCAGCTGCAATGTGGTAGATCAATCGCAGCTGATCGTCGTTGGCGGCTCCTTCCCCAACTCAAGCAACATCAATTGCGACGCAAAGGGCATATGGGGTCAGCACAACCTGAATCTCGGCGTGAACGACGGCAATGCCTCAGAGTGGTATCACGATCTTCCAAACATAACTACCTACCAGGTGCCCTCGGCCATCGTTGGTGTCGTAGGCGGAGGGTCAGTCGTCAGTCTGCACGTGCGGTGGTATGCCAGGCTAATCTAATAAAAGCACTACCGGCGGCGCAACTCTGACCACGCCAGCTTCCGGCTGGTCTAACGCTGATCTTGGGCTTCATTTTAAGAGGAGCTACTCGACCTCGAGGACTGCGACGAGATCTCTAGGGACCGAGCTCTCTAAACCGTCAGCACCGGCCCCCATTCCAAGCAATGTCGGTGCAGTTGCAGGCGGTGTCGTGGGAGGCGTCATAGGTCTCGCGGCTATCGTTGTGCTCGTATTGTACTGTTTGCGAAGGCGCAAGCTGAAGCAAAGAGCGCCGTCATTGTCACAACCGCAGCAAGTCAGCCCGCCAAGTGACCATAAGGTGGAGCTACCAAACGGCCAGATGACGGAGCTGCCCAGTGACCAGAAGGAGGATCTGGCAGGTGGCCACAGGATGGAGCTGCCAAATAGCCAGATGACGGAACTGTCGAGTGGCAGCCGGACGATGGAGCTGCCGAACAGCCAGATGACAGAACTGCCAAATAGCCAGATGACGGAGCTGCCAGATAGCCAGATGACGGAGCTACCGGCTACCATCAACAGTCGCACACCTTCGCACAAAAGAGATCCCAGCGGGCAGAGTATCGACAGCCCTACTGTGCAAGGCGACCACTGGACACAGCTACACGCTCCGCAGCCTCGACCCTATCACCCGCCACCACCGCAGGCCCAGCAATACTATCCGCCGCCGCCTGCACCGCAGCAGAGCCATCGACCTCCGTCGCCGATCGCGGAGATGCCGAACGTGCGTAGTCCGGTTGGTCTTTGACGAGGTAGATGGTGGAGTATTCTGGCAGTGCTGCGGTTGGGGCGTGTTGCATTTTGATACTCACTCGTCGCTCGGTGTGAGGCATAGTTGCTTATTGATGCGGAGATAGTTCGATATTCTTGTACGGTCGCCTCCATACCATCCAGCAAGGCGTCCCGTCCATGGGCGATCCCTTCTCAGCGACCCCATCCAAACGACTCGGGGGAAGAATAAGATCGTCTCCAGCGAGCGCTCGGTCTTCTATCGGCAAAGACGAGTTTGGCAACCTCTGTCGAAGCGTGTACGCTGGCTTGGGTGTGGTCCCCCAGCCCTAGGGCGACTCGAGGATACTGTCGGCAGGGTGGAAGTCGGTAGCGATGAATGGCCAACTGATTCTCCGACCTGATCATATTTCTGGCCGAGTCCATCTCTTGGAGATGCCAGACATCCTGACCAACCAAAGTCCGTTGCGTGACCACACTACCGACTTCCACCCTGTCGATGATACCCTCAAATCGCCCTAGGACGCTTCGGCATTCTCGGAGTGCTTGATCAAAGTCTGTACACCTGTTCTGATATGCCGCGGCCTAGGCTGGTTAGTCTCCCAGTTAGTATACAAGCTGATTAAAGCCTTCGAGTTGCCCTAAGGAGCATCGAAATCCTTTTCAGGGCGCGGAGAGAGGGTATCTGAGCGGGGGGTACCATTCCATATCACTACGACCTCCTCGACATCTGCTCTGCACTCTGCCTCCACCTCTGCACTTTACCTCCACCTCCGCACCTCTTGCCAGCCTCTACGCTCCTTCGAGGCCTACATCCACCATGGAATCGCAAGATCGGCCGTCGCTGCCATCAAGGGTCGCCAACCACACGTTTCGTTGCACCACCCGTGTCTCACTCCCTGACCTGGATCAACACCTACGGCTCGGCGAGACCGGAATCATCAAGGGAGATAGCGCCTGATGGCTTCACTGCGACGCTCATCCTTACAGCCAGAGAGGGTGCGCCTGAGATGAGCATTCCAATCGCCGCCCCGAACAACGCCATGACCGGGTGGCACCATGTGCTCGCCGTTGGTCCGGAGTCTGGCTCGTGGAAGGTCATACACGGCAAGCCGCTTTTGCAGCAGGTTACTCTTTCGCCCGATCCCACGAACTTGCAGATATCTCAATCATCCACCGGGAGCTTCAGGGCATGCCTTGGGTATTTGCTCACCGGAGTGAAAGAAGACAACGAGAAGGTTCTGTACACGCGCCAAGACATGGGCGATAGGTGGGTCTTCCACCGATCTGCGATAACCTTCAACCGGGAAACGGAAAACGCAAGGCTCTTCACCACCGAACACATTAGGAAAGACAGCAACTACCAGTTTGCAGTACTGCTGTTGAATGAGGATGTTGGTGATGGCCCAGAAGTGGGAGATATTTACTATTCGGTGTGGCAGATCATGAAAAACGATCGGCATGTTATCCCACGTTTCCGAACCCAGGACATCAGTCCATGGTCCACCGGGCACGATGTCCAAACGATCGGATTCCAGGTTCTCTGGAACAAGCAGGACGGCACTTGGCGCCAACGGTACCTCCAGAAGTCCTCTGAATTCCACAGACTCGACGAAGACGTTCAGATGTCGGACATCAGGTGGTCCTCCGGGTCAGCACTATACGCATACTTCACGCGTTCTACGTATCTTCACGCACGTAGCTGGCTACCAACACTCGGGTTCGCCGATCAGATCGTCGTGGACATTGACGGTTTTCGCTGGGAGGTGACACTGAGAAACGAGACCGGCCCCGTACGGAAGCTAGGTAGTCTCGCCTGGAGCGAGCAAGTTGCGACGAACCGTATGCATAATTTGCATATCAAGACCGGCAATACCGCAGACAACTCCGACGTGGTCAAAATCTTTGACAATGTTGCTGGCCCACGCGGCTCTTTGACCGTCGGCAGGTGGGTCGACGTTCACCCTGAAATGAGTACCACAACGAAGAAGTTCGTTAAGAGCAGATCCGAGTGCGACCGATGCTTTCTCTTGCTGCATTCGCGGCTCGGCGAGGTGGAGTGTGAACGGTACGAAGACACCAACCGGCGTTTGCGATGCGTACAGCAGGGACTTCATGTCACGTGATTGGCAAAATTGATGGAGTCCAAACTGACCCTGGTGAAGTGGAAACGCGTGAGACGGTGATAAAGGAAAAAGTGATCTCAAGGTTCCTGGTTTGATCCCGGGAGAAGGGGGGAGAAAATCTTGTTTTTGGTGGGCTTTCCATGTATACCTTGCCAGAAGGTTTTGCGTCCATCCTCCGTTTGCCACAGCCAAAAGTCGACCTGCAGCGGCGTGCAACAGACTGTAGAGTACGATTGCCTGAGGCTCGGGATTCACAAAGGTGCCGCCCGAATTGTACCAAGGCAACTTTGCCGACGCGATTTTTCGCAGGCAGCGCGTTTGGGTCAAGATGCGCACGAGATAGCGAAACACCGCTCAAGACTCCAGTGACTCTCTGCTTTTGCCGTCCCCTGTACACCGTCACTTCAATACTTCCTTGGACCTGTTCCAGTATCGCACTCCGATAGGAAGTCCTCTTTAACTCCATCATGTCCTTCGGCGGGCAAACGCCAACCATCATTGTCCTGAAAGAAGGTCAGTCAACAGTACAATATGCACTCTACTCGCGACTGTATAGTAACATTCACCAGGCACCGACCAGTCGCAAGGCCGGGGACAAGTCATCTCGAACATCAACGCCTGCTTAGCCGTTCAATCCACCATCAAGAGCACATTAGGACCCTACGGCGGTGACTTACTACTAGTCGACGAAAATGGCCGGCAGACCATCACAAACGACGGCGCGACCGTGATGAAGCTCCTCGACATCGTACACCCGGCAGCGCGCATCCTCACAGACATCGCGCGGTCACAGGATGCGGAGGTGGGAGACGGCACAACCTCCGTGGTGGTTCTGGCGGGTGAGATCTTGAAGGAGATCAAGGAGCATGTCGAGCAGGGCGTCAGCAGTCAGACGATCATCAAGGGGTTGAGGAGAGCGAGCATGATGGCGGTGAACAAGGTCAAGGAGATTGCGGTGAGCACGAGCGAGGGTAACCAGAGGGAGACGTTGCGGAAATTGGCGGCGACGGCGATGAGCAGCAAGCTCATACATCGCAATGCCGACTTCTTCACCAAGAGTGAGTGCGGCGGCGTTCAAGACCTAAGGATGTATAGACTGACAGATCTCGCAGTGGTGGTGGATGCAGTGCTTTCCCTGGACCAGGACGACCTGAACGAAAAGCTCATCGGTATCAAAAAGATCACGGGCGGCGCGCTACAGGACTCGCTCTTCGTGAACGGCGTGGCGTTCAAGAAGACCTTCTCATATGCCGGTTTCGAGCAACAACCCAAATCCTTCTCCAGCCCGTCCATCGTCTGCCTCAACGTAGAGCTCGAGCTGAAGAGCGAAAAGGACAACGCCGAGGTGCGCGTGGAGCAAGTCTCCGAATACCAAGCCATCGTGGACGCGGAATGGCGCATCATCTACGACAAGATGGAGGCGCTCTACAAGACGGGTGCCAAGGTGGTGCTGTCGAAGCTTCCGATCGGTGATCTGGCGACACAATATTTTGCCGACCGTGACGTCTTCTGTGCCGGTCGCGTCGCATCGGATGACCTGGAGCGCGTGTGTCAAGCGACGGGCGCCAGCGTACAATCGACATGCTCCGACATCCAATCCAGACACCTCGGCACCTGCGAGCGCTTCGAAGAGCGTCAGATCGGTGGCGAGCGGTTCAATTTCTTCGAGGGCTGCCCAGAGGCCAAGACCTGCACGCTCGTGCTCCGAGGAGGCGCGGAGCAGTTCATCGCCGAGGCCGAGCGCAGCTTACACGACGCCATCATGATCGTCAAGCGGGCGATCAAGAATACAACCATCGTCGCAGGAGGCGGCGCGTGCGAGATGGAAGTCTCGGCCTACTTACACAGCTTCGCGGACAAGAACGTGCCGCACAAGCAGCAGAGCATCATCAAGGCCTTCGCCAAAGCCCTGGAAGTGATCCCGCGGCAACTGTGCGACAACGCCGGCTTCGACGCCACCGACATCCTCAACCGCCTGCGCGTCGAGCACCGCAAGGGCAGCGTGTGGGCGGGCGTGGACTTCGAGCACGAGGGCATCCGCGACAACCTGGCGGCGTTTGTGTGGGAGCCGGCGCTCGTCAAGATCAACGCCATCCAGGCGGCCGTCGAGGCGAGCTGTTTGATCCTGAGCGTGGACGAGACGATCAAGAACGAGGAGTCGCAGCAGCCGCAGGCACCGCAGAGGGGGCTTCCGCCGGGCGCGGCGCAGCGGGCTATGCGAGGGCGTGGACGGGGGATGCCGTCGCGTGGGAGGTAGTACGGAAATGCATCTTGTTCTCACTGTGTGATGAGAATTAAGCATGGCGTGCTGGCGAAGTAGTGTACATCACATGTGCAGCTTTGACAAGATCTCGTGGTCAACACGATGATCTGTTGGCCGACTTCCCCCCATGCTCCCTACAGTCGAGAGCGGATACATGCATAGTCAAGTCAGGTGGGTGAAAAGCCAATTCCGAGGGATGAGATGTTGCGCCGCCGCCGCTGCTGCATCGAGCGTACTGCCTTTGCGTCGTTCGCGTACTTCACTGGCGCCTGTTTCGGGATGATTGGTGTCATAAGTTGCCGTTGGGTTCTATGCTGATGAGTTCCACGTCGGATAGGTAGGTAATGTATTTACATTGAGGCGCAAGGATGCACGTGCGGACATTGTCTCAGCCGTACAGCCGTACAGCCTGTATGTTAGTGAGTTCGAGTTTATCCTTTTCAGGAAATTGCAGTGTTTTTACCGGGGGGGGGGGGTTTAC
>Ga0268244_10000417_pt1 | contig 18064 bp, 14 predicted proteins | sample AgamicMgSfe_FD_200258 | JGI IMG/M metagenome (GOLD analysis project Ga0268244, IMG submission 200258) | Agave microbial communities from Guanajuato, Mexico - Mg.Sf.e (v2) (version 2) | ecosystem: Host-associated > Plants > Phyllosphere > Phylloplane/Leaf | place: Guanajuato, Mexico | collected... | reverse complement strand
GTGTGGATGGAAGAGCTTGCGATGTCGCATTACTTGGAGTTTGTATTACGGTGGAGATACCCCTTAGATCGTGTGCTATAATGTTTTGCTGATATCCTACCATTCTCTTGTGCTAGTTCTCTCTGATTCTGTCTCATTGCAGTCGCTACCCCAGAGGGCAAGACCGTCTCCAGCCGTGCCTCAAAACTCAATCACGTTTTCATGTCCTCGATGATAAGATGGATGATGTTCCATCCACGGGTGATGAGCAGCGAGTCGTCTAGACTGTAAGTAACAAGCGGCAGCAAGTATGAGATGACGCAACCTCTAGTTACATCCTACCCTGCCTATGGAAGAACTCTTATGTTGGTAGAACCCATTCTCCCTCTCCCTCTCACTCCCCTAGCAATTGCGTAAAGCAAATGAGCGAAGCGCCGGGCCGCAGGCACCATTCCGTATTTCTGTCATAGTCGTGACCATGTCGTTCGTTAACGCTACTAGCTCGTTACTGTCTGGCAACCCACCACGCCACGCCAGAAGCTTGATGTTTTAGGGAACTCTCACAGAACAGTGTCGTAACGGGCGGTGGTGTGCACTTCCAGTAAGTCCTGCACTCATCGTATCGTCATTTTGCACAGACAAGGGTGCGAATGCAAACCAGTGTCGTGCCGTCGCCTTTGCTACCCCATGTCTACCCTCAGGCTACATGCGAGACTCGCAAGCATCACTTGTCGTACGCTGTGAAGCCTTGCATCGATAGGCCCGTGACAAGTTTACGCTCGAGACTTCTATCGCCGCTCATGGGACTGTCCGATAAGAGGCAGTCCGCGAGCTCGTCGCCGAATAGCAGTTGCATAGTGGCGTTGAACGTATTCTGGATGTCGAAATTCTCGCTTAGACGCGCAGCATATTCCGGCCGATCACATGTGACCAAGGCGCCCATCACGGAAAGATCTTCCGGGCGCGCCACCGAGGCGAAGGTCTGAAGGAGGTCATCTTGGATGTGCTTGGCGAAATCGCAAGCTCCGCAGGTCCACGGCTCGAGGCCATTCAGTTGCATGGAGTCTGCCTTCTTGATTGCCTTTGCAACGCTTATGAGCCGAAGGCAGGTCCTCAAGACGGGGACCACGGCGTCTGTTGGTGGCAAGAGTTGACAGTTATGCAGGATGCGGAAGTAAGTCGCAATCACGGCTTCGTCATGCCGACAGAGCAAGGCGTCGTCATGAAGGCCCGCCCCATGACCGACGCGCTTACTAGTCAAAGGCCGGATGAGATCCATCAGCCCCACTGTCACACGTCGATTGAGGACGTCACGATACGAGTCGATTTTCTCTGAGACATGCTGTTAGTAGATGAACGAACAGGCGCCTGGCCAAGGACGGTGAGCTTACGACAGATCTTCTCTGGGACCAGATCAGCCAGCGGCATGCCACATAAGCGCTCGGCAAGAGTCGACTTATTCCATGGTAAGCCCGTCGTCAAGGCCAGTCCAAGCGCGATGTGCGCGAACATCAAGGGGTTCTTGAAGGCGTAAGCAATACCAAGGTACTTTGGTAGCTCCCTCACGAGATACCGATTACCCAAGAAGAGGGCTTCCATCCAGATGGTAGACCTCACTCGGAAAATGTGTTGGCAGGCGTATTTATCGACGACAAGTGCAAGGTCTGCGAGGTCTTCGAGGTCCAGCTCTGGCGGTTCTTCGCGATGATGAATGGTCGAGAGCAGTATCCGCATGCCATGCGGGCTGTCGTCGGGCAAAGGTACCTTAGCGGGATGGCTCGACGAGGAGTTCTCTAGAGCAGTGCCTTCGCGGAAGCGTGGACCGAACAGACTCGCGAAGACCTCCGAGGCGAGAGCGAGGACTTTCGACTGCACAAGGAACTCGACCTTTCCGCCCATGTCTGATGTTGTGATGAGGACGACATCGCCGCGCGGGTCAAGGATCGTGGGCGCCATGTCGAGCCTTGCCCCGCCAGAGCACGATTGAAGGTCTTTGCTGCGACGAGAGTCATCGACGGATCTTCGTATCTACCTTCCTGAACCGGACAGATAGATAGACGAGGTTTGTGAGTGAGAGAGTTGATGCGAGCAAAGCAGGTGAACAGTATGTGTACCTACCTAGGTAGGGTTCGGTGTTTGCCAAGCACGGGCTACGCCGTCTCTCATCTCATCATGTGATTACCTAGGTATGACCTCGAGTCTTGCTTCCTACGACCAGACTTCGGGTAGATCATCTAGTCTGCAGGCTATGGTCCAGCCGTATCGTTGTGTAGGTATCCGTGCCGATGGTCTGATAGTGGTGTATTTGGAGACAGCGCTATGGCTGCGCGACACCATGTCGATTAGCCAGTTCGTCTGATGGACGAGCTACGCTGCAGGATAATACTGCATACCATTGGCTATCCGAACCGTGTCAACAAGGGGCCCTTGTTACATGCGCGTACGCATTGCACAATGTGTGTGTAGGTGCCACTCGCAAGGCCAATGTCTTAACGGACATCCTGCGAATACCACCATGAAGGATGTAGTCGCTACGGTGGCGGTGAGGAACAGGCAGACCTCGTAGAGCATCCGCTCTATTCGCGATGCCACGGGTAGTCGTCGAGCTTACCATGTGATCATGGCAGCAGCAAGATCCTCCGAACTGGACGCGATGAGGAAGAATGGACGGACGACAACATGGAAAGAGGTTGGAGACTACCTACCAAGCACGGGCCACGCTCTTTGCTCGTCATGTCTGAGCCCTTCCTACTCCATCTTCATTACCTATCCACATGATCCCACTGCGTACGCTATAAACACATCGCATCCAAAACACACCAATGTCACCCCACGAAACGGCAGCATGATCTCCATCCGCAAGCCCGGCTCGCGAACCATATACCAGGATATCGAAGATGGATGACCCATTCGCTCGACTGGAAGCCGACTACTGTCCTCCCCTCGATCCAGCCTTGCTGTCGGCCATTGTTTCGGACTATGACCTGAGCGATGCGCAAAGCGTGGCGGATGCGCGCGCTACATTGGACGAGCTGAAGGCATCCGCTCTCTTGGAAGAGGCGGCCGGGTTCGACCCGTCGGGCACCGGAGCACGGGATGCAGAGCTCGCGCCGGAGAAGAGGGCGGAGTCGTGTCCGGAGACGAGCGCGTCGCTCACGGGCGAGACGGATGTGACGAGTCTTTCGACCGGTCTCTCGACTTTGGATCTGGATGAGCTGATCGCGGGTGATAATACTTCGATTGGAAACGCTGAAGACTTGGAGAAGCTCGACGACGACACGAAGGTCAAGCTCCTGCAGGAGCTTTTCGGGGATCGTGTGTCACAGTATAGTGTGCAGTATACGCTCAAGAAATGCAATGGCAAGTGGCAGGCTGCGATGGAGGAGCTGCTCAACCACGTCTACTTCGACGAAGCCGATCATAGTGACGATAGTAACAAGGTGGCTTCGAAAGGCATCGATGCGTTCTCGGAAGAGAATGTAGCCCGGCGCGGACGAAAGGGCAAAAGTAAAGGAAAGCGAGGGAAGAGCGGAGAAGAGCGCAGAGCTGTGTCACTGCCTGGATCGCCTGTCGAGGGCCAAGCGCCTTCTGCGAACAAATGGCAGACGGCATCTGAGGATGTCGAGTTTGTTGCGTCTAGAAGTCGCATTGCGACCGCGACCGTCTCGTCGGTCTACTATGCGAAAGGTGCTTCTGTGCCACGAACCATCGGCGCATTGCTGAAGGCGTCGATGGAGGAGAGCAAACACGTCGTTACCGACGATGGAATTGTCTCCCAGCATGCACGCGACTTGGGATTTGACTTTCCGAGCGTCGCGCCGGATTATCTAGCAGCACTCATCCGCCTTACCCATCCCTCGACATCCTCCGCACGCGAGCTTGCCACAGCATTGACAGCCAGGCCGAAGGAGCTGGGCAATGGCGGCATTCAGATCATCCCACAATATGTGTCCCCTCTGGCCAACGAATCCGATGCTTCTTGGCAATCAACCTCAAAGACCCAGCGCGCACACGCCGGCTCACGCTCCTCCGACACCGACACCTCCAGCACCACCGCCCGAGCCAGCGCGTACGCCTCCGCCCGCGCTACCGCTTTCTCTCAAGCGAGCGCCGCCCACCGCAAAGCGAGATCCGACCGCTTGATGGGCGGCGCAGCGGCATACTACGGACAAGTCGGGCGGGAGTACGCAGCACTCTCCTCCGGAGCGATCGCCACCGCCGCGGACGAACTTGTCTCAACGCAGTCTTCCTCCAATCAGCTGGATTTGCACGGGGTCGACGTTCTGAACGCCGTGCGCATCGCGCGGGAGAACGTGGAAGGGTGGTGGTATCATGGAGTAGGGGAGAGTCGAGTCAACGGTCGCGTGGGTGCGGCGGATCGCATCATGGGATATCGGATCGTGGTGGGACTGGGGAGGCATAGTGAGGGCGGGAAGGGGAAATTGGGGCCGGCGGTGACGAAGATGCTCAAGGCGGAGGGGTGGAGGGTTGAGCCTTCGGGCGCGGTGATTGTCGTGCGTGGTCGAGCGAGGCAATGAACAGTATCACGCGTCCTGGTTGAGGACGAGAAGGACTTCGGGCGTCGCTTGCGTGAATCGCTGAATGTTGGTGTTTTGGAAGAAGCCGACCAGACTTCCCTGTGGATATCTGTGTTGCTGGACCTCCTGCGCGATATTATATCTATGCGAATACGACCCGTCCTCAACGAAGTGTCCAAGTGTGCATGGTGATTTCCTGCCGGCTACACGTCTTCATTGCAGGTCGCGTGATTGCAGTGGCGTCTTTGTTGAGATCATCGTCAAGAAGCGAGACTGTTTTCGAGACTGACCAAGCCCTCTCGGCGGAGTGGCTACGGAGCCACTGACCCAATCACATTACGTCCACCAGCAAACGTTGTTCCGTGTCGGTGAAAGGTTCGGCCTTTTTGCTGCAATATCGGAACGCCCGAGCTATACAGATACGTACCTGTATCTGTACATGTATCCTTCGAATCGCATCGAAGGCCGTGCGTCGGCACCATTCGGCCCTTCTCTGCATATCTGATGTTCTAGCGTTCTTCTAGCGCTTCCCCGCACAGACGAGCTTGGCGGAGACGTCCCGTGTGTTCGAGGCTTCATCATGCAGCGCACCTGGACCTGGTGGTGCTGCCGTGCGGCGACAGCCTTGCGCACTAGACTCGACAAATGGCTGCTCACCAGCGAGCGCTGGGCTGCGTACCAATAAGACCCATGCGACGCAAGACCAAAACGAGTGAGAAAGGGTCCTTGAGCGTTCGACGTTGCTGGAAAGAGTGAACAGCGTTACGTACCAGCAGCCCAGGAAACACTCAATCTGTACTGGCAATGGATCACAATGTGTGTGCAACAGTATACGTTTGGGAGAAATACATGTTCGGCGACCTTCTGCATCACCGCCGATCGGCGCACGGACAAGGCCCGCCATCTGCTTTCTAGACTCGAGCCGCGGGTATCCACCCGGAGACTGGAGTGTGGTCACGGGCCTCACGGCGCTTCCTGGGCTCCTGGCGCTGGGGCATCGGGGGTTGCTCCCCACCACTCCACGGGAAAAGCGAGTCGTTGAGTGGGTGAGCGTGGAGTCCCCTCACTTCAACGGCGAAAAAGCGGACCGAATGCTGAGATGATGAAGGCACCATTTCGGCAACCCACCCTTTCGCCGTGGTCACTGCGCGCATTAGTGCAGTGCATCTCTGCCTGCCCAGACGCGGTGGCATCCTAGGACAACCTGTAGCGTCCTCACTCGTGATCCCGGCGCTGGCTTCGAGCATATCTTATCATTATATGAAGAGCGGGTGAGTATAAGGTGTACCGTCTTCCCTACCACGGGTGAAAACCATCATCCTTCAGTAGCCACATCAGGGACAACCAGCTTGGTAGCTACCCGCTCACTTTTCTAGCCATTCATCGCTAGTCCGGGCTTTTCGTCCTTTGTCAACCTCACTCACACCATCGCTTGGCCTTTCGAGCGACCTTGCAAGGACATCATTCAAGCCTTGGAGTCGTTCGAGACGCCTGCAACAGATTTCATCCCACAACCATGGCTGGAGGCGTGCCCATCAACACCGCGCCTGTGGCGGGAGGCTACCTCACCGGCAAAGCGCTCATCTTCCCGCTGTCCCTCGTCATCTCGCTGTTCTTCCTCTGGGGCTTCTCGTACGGCCTGCTCGACGTCCTGAACAAGCACTTCCAAACCGTCCTCGGCATCACGAAACTTGAATCGACCGGTCTCCAGGTCATGTACTTCGGCGGCGGTTATCTCCTGTTCTCACCTGTCGCCGCCGAGGTGTTGAAGCGGAAGGGATACAAGATCACCATCCTGATGGGCCTGGCCTTCTACTCCGCCGGCGCCATCCTCTTCTGGCCCACAGCTCACTTTTCGAGCGCCGAGAAGGCCTCGGCGTCCTTTGGCGGTTTCTGCGTGTGTACTCTGGTCATTGCCTGTGGTTTGGCGACGCTGGAGACCGCTGCCAACTCCTACGCCGTCGTCATCGGGGATCCGGCTCTGGCGTCTGCTCGCCTGCAGTTCTGCCAGTCATGGTACGTTTGCCTCATGTATAAGCAATGCATAAACATTACTAACGTCGAATTAGGAACGGTGTCGCTTCGTTCGTGGGACCACTCATCGCCTCCAAGGCATTCTTCACCGGCGAGTCGCAGAACAATCTGACCAATGTCCAATTCGTCTACCTGGCCGTGGCCTGTGCAGGGGCTGCTGTGGCGGTCATGTTCTTCTTCGCCAAGTTGCCCGAAGTCGAGGAAGAAGCCGTCCGCTCGGGCTCGATTGTGCAAGAGAGCACCCTCGAGCTCGGTGTCGACCAGTACGGGAGAGTCATCGGCGATGCTCCTCTGTACAAGCAGTACAACATGATTTTCGGGTTCATCGCCCAATTCTGCTATGTCGGCGCGCAAGTCACGATCGCCTCGTTCTTCATCAACTACGCAACGGAGAACGCCACCTGTGAGTATCATCTATACCGTCTCGTCTGACATCGCACCTGCTGACTCTGAGACTTCAAGACTCCTCCGCACAAGCCTCCAACATGCTCTCCTACGCCCTCATCACCTTCACTGTCGGCCGCTTCATCGCCACTGCGCTGGCGACCGTCTTCGAGTCCAACTTCCTCCTCACCATCTACGCCTGTTGCGCCATCGCCATGAACGCCTACATCGCCGCCGGGCACGGCAAAGCCGCCGTCGGCGTCCTCATCGCCATCTTCTTCTTCGAAGCCCCCATGTACCCCACCATCTTCACCCTCGGCACCGCCAACCTCGGGAAACATACAAGAAGAGGTAGGTCTACATAAAGCCGTTAAACCGTGAAGGTATCCTATCTAACTATATACTCTTAGGTGCCGGCATCCTCGTCATGGGCGTCTCCGGCGGCGCCGTCTTCCCCCCGATCCAAGGCGCCGTCGCCGACGCCGCGGGTACCCGCATCTCCTACGTCGTGCCCCTCGTCGGCTTCGTCGTCGTCTTGGCCTACGTCGTCTACCACTGGGCCAACCACGGTTTCCACATCCTGCGCATCAAGGGCGAGACCGTCATCGCGGCGTCTATCGAAGGCGGGGCCGTCGGTGGCGTGGTGGAGACGGTCCATTACGACCAGAAGCGTTTGTCCATCGCGGCGCAGGATGAGGTCCGCCGGGGCAGCGTTGGGTCCGTTGGTGTAGCCGGTGTTACGGGTGGGGTGGGCAAGTTTTAAAGAGCATTTTCTTTGGTGCTTACTGACGACGTTCGAATGACTCTATGCATCTCAGCAGGACGGTATTGACGGGTTCGCGTGTTCCGCGGGATAGGAACAGGTCAGAGCCGACCTTGTATATAGACACGGGCATAAACCATTCAATCACCCCGTTCGGAATCGTTCAGATTCATTCAAAATCTTCCGCTCGACAGTACGCCCATCAGCTCAACTCTCCTTCACGGACCGCTCTGCCATGAATGCGGTGAGCACTCGGCAACATTTCGTCTCTTGACACCAGAAATCATTTGCCAAACAGGTGGTAAAGCCTTATTACCTTCTGCAGACTCATCATACCAGGGCATGTGAGAAAGAAGCTGGGGATGGGTAAAGTCGTTAAACCCGAGACATTGCCGGACATCGGATGGCGGCGGACTCAACCGTACATTATTCCAATGTGACGCAATACCGACGGCGACGTCAATGAGGCTGGAAAACTTTCGTTGCTTATCAATAGCTATCCACGAAGGTACAGTAGTAGAATACCATTAGGCCACATTTCGTCTTCTCTTCCTTTCGCTTTGTTTTCCTCATACGCTCATCCACAGCACGACTGGCCTTTACCCTACGCATCACGATAGATAGAAAGATACATAAACAACCACCACCATGTCTTCCCACCACAACATCACCCACCAAACGGAAGAAGAACCGCACAACGTCAACCGCGCCGCCAAAGGCGTCCCTTTCTTCACTCCCGCCCAACTCCCCCCGGCCGGCACCGCCCTCGTCCTCGACGACCAAACCTCCGTCCCCAAACTCTTCCACCCCATTCAAATCCGCGGCCTCACCTTGCCGAACCGCATCACCCTGTCCCCGCTCTGCCAGTACTCGGCCCAAGACGGGCACTACACGCCCTGGCACCTGACGCACATGGGCGGCATCGTGCAGCGCGGGCCGGGGCTCTCCTGCGTGGAAGCCGCGGGCGTCACGGCCAACGGCCGCATCACGCCTGAGGACGTGGGCCTGTGGAAGGACAGCCAGAAGGAGGCGTTGCGGCCCGCGGTCGAGTTCGCGCACAGTCAGGGGCAGAAGATCATGATTCAGTTGGCGCACGCGGGCCGGAAGGCGTCGACCGTCGCGCCGTGGTTGTCGGCTGGCGAGGTGGCGGGGAAGGAGTTGAATGGGTGGCCGGAGGACGTGTACGCTCCGTCGGCGATCCCGTGGAATGAAGACCATGCCATGCCGAAGGAGATGAGTTTGCATGATATCGAGGGGTTCAAGAAGGCGTATGCGGAGGCGGTGCAGAGGGCGGTGGATGTCGGGTTCGATGCGGTTGAGATTCATAACGCGCATGGCTATCTTTTGCATTCGTTCCTGTCGCCCGTGTCGAACCAGCGGACGGATAAGTACGGTGGGTCGTTCGAGAACAGGACGCGCTTGACGCTGGAGCTAGTAAGTTTCCCCTCCAACCCTATCCTTCCCAATGTTCTCCAGCAGAGACTGATTGAAGTCCAGGTCGAGCAAACCCGCGCTCAAATCCCCAAAGACATGCCCCTCTTCCTCCGCATCAGCGCCACCGACTGGCTGGAAGAAGCGAAAGAGATCTCGGAATCCTGGACGAGCGACGACACGGTCAAATTGGCCCCCATGCTCGCGGCCCGCGGAGTCGACGTCCTCGACGTCTCCTCCGGCGGGAACCACCCGCTCCAGCACCCGCACGCCAAACCCGCCTACCAGGCGCCCTTCGCCATCGCCGTCAAGAAGGCCGTCGGGGATAAGATGGTCGTGGGATCCGTGGGCTCGATCGAGAACGCGACGTTGGCGAATGAGTTGTTGGAGAAGGAGGGGTTGGATTTGGTGACGGTGGGGCGAGGGTTCCAGAAGAATCCCGGGTTGGTGTTTGCGTGGGCGGATGAGTTGAAGGTAAAATTTCCGTTCCCTTGTTACGTCCTTGGATAAGGGAATTCTGAGCTGACTTTATATCCACAGCAACAAGTGCAGATGCCGAACCAGATCCGCTGGGGGTTCGCTGGACGCGGGGGTAAGGGGACGGGGAAGCCGATTTGGGAGAGGCCTGAGTTGATGAAGTGAGTGGTGGGTATCATGATATCAAGGGATATATGGGTAGAAAGATGCTTGGGCACCTGTGAGATTAGAGTGTGCTAGTGTGGATCGCATGGTAGATTTGGAAACTAGAGTGGGTACATTACAGACTTTCAGTCAATGCAGTACTTTTGTCCTTGATTGCCGCACCATATACCGACCGTTACATTCAAGACACCACATGCAAACATGAAGGGTAGTAAAAATGAATCGACTCACGTCACGAACCAGTCGCGTCGCATCGCATCGCATCGCATCGCATCGCATCGCATCGCATCGCATCGCCCAATCCTCACGACCCGTACCCCCGCTCCGCATGTCCCCCGTGATACCCAGTATCATACCGAAACTGATTCTCCGGCACCGCGTATCCATGTGGCTGCTGTCGCGACGGCACGGCTGCCAACGTCTCGCGCGATAATTCGTCGTACGGACCGATGGATGGCCTCGGGGCTTCCCATGCTTCGCTCTCGCGCGGCTCGCCGGCTTGTTTGCTGTTGTTGATGTTGTAGTCGTCATCGACGTCGTCGGTGAAGGGACCCCGCGTGGCTTCCGGTCGGCGCTGCTTGGGTTTGGATTTGCTGTCGAGGTCGTGGAGGCGGTAGATGCCGCGGCGGGTTTGTTGGCGGTGGACGTAGATGTCGAGGGCGAGGGCGGCGAGGGTGGAGAGGCTGGACATTCTCCTTAGTACAGTGTTGTATGATTGTACCGTTGGGCGGGATGGTACTCACAAGCCAAAGAGGGTAAAAGTGAAGAGCGCTTTGTAGATGCGACAGACCATGACGCCCACCTCTTCGGTCCAATGCTCGACGTCGCACATGTTGGCCAAGGTGGGGCTCATGTACCACGTCAGGAGACACCAGCTGAGGGTCCAGAGCAGGGCGAGGAAGGCGTTGACGGCGAGGTTGAGGGTGGGTTTGAGGCCGGTGCAGCAGTGTAGGATGATGGTGAAGGAGAGGGCGGCGATGGAGAAGAGGGAGGCGGCGGTGAGCTATCGATCAAGAACCCGGTGTTAGCATTGGTGACTTGTTTGGTGTATGCGTGTGTGAGAGGGTAATGCGCACCCAGACAAATGTCCACGGTGTAGGCCAGTGGTCGTGGGTCAGGTGCCAGATGAAGAAGCACATGATGCCGCCGACGATGCAGCTGGAGATTGTCTGAACACATCGCAGGGCGTGGAAGGGGATGCGCGGGTATTGTGAGGGCGCCGTTCGGGCGGTGCGGTCGAAGGGACGGAGCATGGTGTGAAGGGTCATCGTTGATATGGGGCGCTATGGTCGTCGGTCGTCGTTGTCGTCGTCGTCGTCGCGTTCAAGGAGTCGGTTGTTCTGTCGGCGTGGACAGTGAGGGTCAAGAAGTGTGGTTGGAGGCGAGTTCGGGACAAGGCAAAGGCAACGAACGAGTGACGGCGCGAGCAGTGAGGAAGGCGAAGAGTGCTTGAAGTCAGGCCGGCTGGACGACAAGGAGGGAGAGGTGGTTGAGTGGGGTTGAGAGAAAGGCTTTGACGGTGCGATATGGGATTTGTGCAGCCTGGCCGCCTCGACGCCTCAGGATTCAGGATTCAGCCTGCAGGCCGTCCCCCTCGCTTCCCTTGCTCCAACAGGCCTAGCGCTGATGATTGATCTATCCTCGTCCCTTGAACCCTGACCACATGGCAAACCAAGACTCCAACCCAAGACTCCCACCTGCAACATCTTCTCTCGCCAGTGTATCCCGACTGCGGTTCCTCCCCGACATCTCGAGCCGTGATGGAGCCCGTGGCACGTCCGATGTCACCAAACCTGCCTGACTCAAGACCATGACGGCGTTAACATACAATCTGGCCATTCAAAAAGGACAGATCAGATGCTAGGTAGTATTGGTTGATCAGCATATGCGACATTCAACGATGCCAGACAAGGACAACGATAGCGACCATGCATCCTTTCTTCGACGCCGGAACAAACGAAACGCACAACAGAGGCAAAGCCAAGTTATTTATGTGACCGTTCCCGTCCTCACAACGCCGCGATGTCCTTTCTAACACCATAGAAGGCTCACTACCCGACGACGCAGAAGGCGGCGAGAGCGAACTCGTCCTCCAGGCGCAAACACATCCTTCACGTCGGCCACCCAAGAGCCATGAGCACCCGTCTTGCTCCACCGGGCGAGAGCTCAGTCTAGGCCAGATGTGCGACCATTTACCGTACACATCGCCCCCGATGTCGACGGGCATGATAGTGATAGCGGAATCTTCGTAGTCCACGGCAGGCTCTCAGACTATATGCTACCCAAGTGGGACGACGATCGCTTCCGGCACGCTTGAATCCATCCAGACAGAAGTCCAAATCTGTCAATGAACAAGGATGCAAGTGGTCCATGCCCAATGCTCATTTACTCCCGTCCTGACTCCCACTCACCCCACGAGCGGGCAATCCCACAGCTAACACCATACCACCAATGCAGATCGTATGCAAGTCCTCATCGCTAAAACGCTTATCACGATCAAATCCCCGCCAAACCCAACAAGCAAGCCAACACTGGAAACCCAAGACCTCAGATCTTCCCCCCTCCTTCCCAGCCACCACCTCCAAGGTTCGTCCGCTGATAAAACACAATATACGCCTCCTCACTCTGCAGCGTCCCCATCAGTCCTGCCACCCCACCACCATAACCCTTCTCCGTCGGCACAAACTCACTCACAAACTTATCGTTATACAACCTCCAGCAACCCCTCGCGCGGTCCCGCGCCGCCGTGACGTAATGCCCGCTCTGCATCGTGGACCCGATATGCCGGATGACGGCGTACGCGTCGTACGTGAACGGCGGCGTGGTCGCGGGCTCGGCGGCCGTCATTTCGGAGCCGTAGATGGTCGCCAGACCCTGCGCCTCTTGTGGGGAAGGAGGAGCCAGCATGAAGGGGGCGAGGTCGAGGTTGTTGAGGGGGAAGTCGACCGGGGTGCGGATCTTGCGGGCCGACATGCGGGTGGTGGTGGAGAAGGAGGAGTGGGAGGGCGAAGTGGCGAAGCGTTTGAAGTGGATGACCAGGTGTTGCGGGGCGCGGGTGATGGTGATGCGTTTGCTGGCCTCGCGCGTCGTCTTGCAGCGCGGGCAGTTCCACTGGTCGTCTTCGGTGAGGTATTCCTCCGAGCAGTAGCTGCGCAGGCAGTCCTGCAGGGTGGGCAGGCCGCCGTGAGGGGTGTGGGCGGGGATTTCGACGGAGATGCTGGAGAAGGCCTCGTAGGTGGTGGAGGTGAAGCCGCAGGTGCGACAGCTGAGTTTGGAGGCGTGTTGGCCCGCGAAGAGGCCGTTGACGAAGGAGGAGTCGCGGTGGAGGTATCGGCCCCATTCCGTGCGGGAGACGATGAGTTTGGGCATGCGTTCGCGTTTGGCCTCTTCCGACTCCGTGAGCGCGCGGAGCGGGGTGCGCGCCCACATGCTGTTGAGATCTTCGTGGAGACAGTCGACGAGGAAGTCGAAGAACTCCTTCGCGTCTTGCTGCTCGTTGTTGTCAAAGGCCCGGGCGATTCGACCGCAGAAGGTCCGAAACGTCGTCGGCCGGATGCACTCGACGTCGCCCTTCCAGAGGCTATGGATCAGGTTGGCGTACAGCTCTGGCATGACGCCTTTGCTTCCCTTCCAGTTCTCTTTCTGCAGCTGGTCTCGGAACGCCCCGTCGAGGAAGAAGATGCTCAACGGTAAGGTGGCGCTGAGTGCTTGCAAGGTAGAGTTCATGTAACAGGTGTTGCCAAAATTTACGAGGCCAGTCCTCGGTAGACGCAGGTTGGTCGCCAGGTACTTCGGTGGAATGTACGGCGCCAGCTGGCTCGACGCGCTCCTTTTCGACGGTGTGGTGGCGGAAACCACCCGGTCAGAGACACCTGTATAGCTCATGCGCGGTGCCGCCGGAGCCGGTCGGGTGGGTGTTTGTGGGTACGCTGATGGAGGCGGCGCGGGTGGATACATGGGGACCTTCGCTCGCAGTTCAGGCGGCGCTCGATTCGAATGCTGATTTGCGAGCGCCTGACGGTCCAGACTCCCGGCCTCGGGAAAGCGTGCAAGGAAATCCCTGATGGCAAGGTCGTTCCCGTTGGTATTGTCCTCCTCCTCACCGCCTTCACCCCGTCCATCGCCGTCGGCGGCGATGGGAGCCGGCGGCAACGTGACGCTCTCCGCGCGAGCTCGATCGCGCCAAGACTGCTCCTCGTCCTCGCCAAGAGGGTCGTAGTGCCTCACCCGCCTTTTCGGGATACGAAGGTCGCTGCCGCCGTTGGTGGAAGGCGGTAACGGTCTTCGTCTGATACCCTGCTGTTTCACTCTCGCAAGAGTGTTCGACGGTGCCAACCCCTGCCGACCCACCAAGTCTTCCCAAGCCTCGACGCCGCCGAGTAGCAATATCGGTGGCCGTTGGAGCGGTCTCTCTTGATTGAAGTCGTCCAACGCTTCGTGGAGGTAACGAAGTCCGGCTTGTCGTTGAGTGGCAGGCCGGCTGAGATACTCCTCCGACTGAGTATCGCCGTCATAGTATATGACCAAGTCGAAGACGTCCCTTTGCGCAAATAATTCATATTCGTTGTCAGGAGCAACGACCAAACTTTCCTGCACCTCCTCCGCGCTCATGCCCTTGCGCAACGAAAAAGGCTCAATGCAAATGATGTTTTGATGGTAGATATGGCCCTGGTCGAATTCCTCGCGCGGGCGGAAGTCAACGAGCAGGATGTTGAAGCGTTGTAAGTAGTCAAACAGTCGCTCGGCTCCAATGCGGCTTTCCGGGGGGACATTGACAGACTTCCGGCGTGGTGGCGGGCCAGGAGATCCGTTGGAGGTTGGGAAGTAATCGCCGCTCTGAGCGAAGCCGTTGGGAGCTGAAGACGAAGCGGAGCTGAGCATCCCAGACGAGCGGCGGGTGGTGCTTGCCAGACTTCGTGCGCTATGGCGCGGTGGTGCGATGTTACCGGTGGTCTGCATGTTTCTGGCTGGGTTGTACGCTGCTGGAGGTTCTTGCGGTAGGTTAGGTATCTGGACTTTGGCCGGAGTTTGGGGACCGGCGTTACCGTTGAGCATGCCTCGAGGGCCGTAAGGTTTTGACTGGACTGACGTCGTGTGGGACAGCATGTCCATGGATGTGCGTGTGGGGTAGTCTCCGACCGAGGGCATTAAGATTGATGAGCTGTGGACGGAAGAGGCGTGAGAGTTTCTCGAATCGGGCTGCCGTGCGGTATCAATCGCGCCATTCATGCGTAACCGCGCGAAGCGATCCGAGAGCACATCCGCATTGCCACTAGCTCCATTGATAGGTCCGGCGGTCGTAGTGGAAATGGCTTTCCCGTGCAGCTTGTCAGGCTTGGGACTGACGCTCGGCTTGACCTTCTGCCCCACCACTGCTTCGTGACCATTCGCCGGCTCAGACTCGGTCCGCAAATGTCCAGTCTGTTCAAGCCCACCCGGCCGGACGCCGGTCCGCTTGTTGTTGTTCTCGATGATGACCTTAATCGCCGCGAATCGGTCCGCTTCCGCGTGGACTTTTCTCCCCAGCACCGCCAGCTGCTGCTTCCGCTCCGGCTGATCATAGGTCACGTGCGTGTAATCTTTATGATGCGGGATGACATTCACCACAATCTCACTCGCTCGGAGGAACTCGACGAAGGCCTTGTCGGGTTGGCGCATGTCTATGAGGAATTTGGCGTGATTGAGGCCGACCTCGGCTTTTGCCATGAGCGACGGGATGGAGGAAGCGGGGTCATAGACTGGGTTTGCGGCTTGAGCCTTGAGGTCGTCGAGGTGCGGAAATGCGCGCTCGCCGCCACTACCGTTGCCTGGTGCGCCGCCATCGAAGGTCGATGGGCGAGGGCGGTGAGGGTAGGGCGCGATGGGAGCGGCGGCGCTCATCTTGGCGGATGAAAACGGGAGGGCCAATTCTGCATGTCGTAGTACACTGGAACTCTAGTAACGTCGGAAGGGAAAATTTGTATCTTGCGCAGTCGCAAAACGATATCGGTCGGTTGCCTGGGCGGTACTCGTCTGATAAATCTCCGTAACCGTGGCAGCGGCAGCGATGGATGCGTGAGCGAGTTGAGTCAAGTAACAGTGTTAGGAGATCGTGGACAGAGTCTTGAGGCGCGTGTTGGAGGGGACGAAGAGTGCGAATATTCGGTTGTACGTCGAGTTGGTATTGTGAAGCTAAGTCGAGGCAATTGATGTTCAAAGTTGCCTTCGTCTTCCCCAGACGACGGAGCTCAGTTTGTGCCACTCCGCCACTTCGATAGATTTTGGTTCTTCGGCTTTTGTCTTGTCTTTTTGTAACACCTAATTGCATACACACACTAGTTCATACGCTATTTGACGCTAGATTGACGCTAGATTAGCTCGCAATGCCCACATATACCGTTAACCTCAAGCCCTTTAGGGAGTCAATTATGAAGTAGGTTCATAAAGGCGTAACTAAACAAGCTATACTAGAGTGACTATAGGCGCTAGCGCAAGCTGTAATCGCTCGCTACACACTCGAGCGACAACTTGCGTAATAGGGCCTTTAGACCTAGCCTTCCTCCTAATAAGACGAGCTCCTTAAAGCGCACGTTGCCTTCATGTTTCACGGCCTCTGTGTTACTAATACAATGGCCCTTCGCCTTCTTTAGTGAGATGGCTTTTAGCTAAGCCTACAGTCCCTATAGCGTATACGCCTTAGCCTTAGGCTATTAAAGCGAAGGAATGAAGAGTAGATAGTAGAGCTACGAGCTATAGTATAGGATATACTACTCTACAAGTACGAGCGAGGCAATATTAAAGACTATAGGCGTAGGTTCCTATACGTGTACACAAGGAGGCATTATAGTGTTACTAACTAAGATGTCGTCTATAACATTGTAAGAGAGATTCATCTAGAAGCTTATTAGCGCTATTACTACCGCGCCCCTATATAACAAGGTGTACTCGTTGTACTAGGGCTAAACTACGCTTAGTCAATTGACACCTACTATAAGCTAGAGTATTAGGGCATATAGATCTACGCTAGCATTGATGTGTATTTACGCTAGATTATATAGATCTACATTAGCATTACTAGACGAACCGCTGTGTTAGTACTTGCTTAGTATCTTACTACAATCAAGGACTATAGGATTAAGCTAGTAATGCTTCGATTAGACCGTAGGGCCGAGACGATACTTGTTACTAATATGTACTTCTAGCTTTTGTAGGAAGTAAAGCCGCAAGTAGAGGGCGAGTTATAGTTTAGAGACTACTACTAGTATAGTACTAGCAAAAAGAACTAGCGTGTTAAAGTCTAGTAGGGCTAGATAGCTAGCTGCTCTATCAATCGATTGCGTAATAGCTTCGAGGCGCTAGAGGCATCGGGAGAGTATAACCCCTACGCGTTAGCTAACCGCATCGCCTTTGTTACCGTCTACATTCTAATCCTACGGCAAGAAGCGCTTAAATTTACTAAGTTATAGAACCTTTATAGCATTAGGAAGCAGAATAACTAGCTACACTACGTACTAGGGATACCGTACATCTTGTATCGCTACCCTAAAGAGACTAGTACTACGTAGTTTAGCGCTAGTGTAGAACTAGAAGACGTACGGCTAGAGTAGCTACGGGAGGATCTAGAGGGATTCGGTAACTACTCTTAGCTAACTCGTACAGGGAATTATGTAGACGTAGCTACTAACTAACCCTACCTATAGATATTAATAAATACTTACTATTAAAAGGGGTAGACTAAACCATGTAGTAGAAGAGACTAAAAGTACAGGAACCCTCTAAGGAAAATGTGTTATCTACTATAGAGCTACTATTATTACTAAGGAACTAAAAGGAAAGTAGGAGTAGTAAATCTAGATGAAGGGATTTCATCTAGACCCTAGTAACTGTCATCTAGTCACATAACTAAGGGCTACATGACTAGATAGCTACTAATTCTTAATACTCCTACTTAGCCTCTATGCTTGTACTCCTTAGTCATAATTAGCCACATATATATAGCCTTAACTACCTAACAAACCTTTTAAACTAAACACTAGTTTTAGGTTTAGTTAGTCTATCTACTACTATGTTAGAAGTGCCTACAAACTAAACAGAAATCCTCCTTATCTTCACAAGATGCCTCTAAAAATGGTATATAATGTTAATATGTTTTAATCTTTTACTAATATATGCATCCTTTCCTAAAGCAAGAGTAGCCTAATTGTCACCTTTTAATTTAAGGACTAGAGAACTAATTACAAACTTAGTCTTCTCCTTTAACTATAGGTAACTTAATAAACTAATGTAGTATGCTATGTTTATGTCTCTTAGAATC
>Ga0268244_10000416_pt1 | contig 18109 bp, 14 predicted proteins | sample AgamicMgSfe_FD_200258 | JGI IMG/M metagenome (GOLD analysis project Ga0268244, IMG submission 200258) | Agave microbial communities from Guanajuato, Mexico - Mg.Sf.e (v2) (version 2) | ecosystem: Host-associated > Plants > Phyllosphere > Phylloplane/Leaf | place: Guanajuato, Mexico | collected... | reverse complement strand
GCGTAAGACTGCGTTCGCTTCTGTGACAAACTCGAGTACTTGAGCCTCGAGGTCAGCACCCCCTTGAGGATCCCATAATGCATTGGCCCCTGAGATACTCATGTTGTCTTCGGCAAGCAGCACCGTCAGGAAGAGATGTGCAATCAAAGATGACTCCGTGCTACGATCATCTTCCAGCCTGGTGCCCAGCTCGGTCTCCGTGAGAAGCCTCGAAACGTACATTGCGATCCTGAGCGCTTGCGATAGCCCCTCTGCATCGCAGCGTACAGATGCGTCAACGCCAGATGGGGATTGGACCAGATGCACGGCGCCCCCAAGTGGGCTGAGAATGGTAAGAGATGGCAAGGGTAGTCGCGACGCGGCGTGCAGTGCAGATGTCCAAGCATCCAGGTTTGGAAGTAACTCTGTCGCATCGTGCACCTTTCGATCCGGACCCAGTAGCCTCTTTGTCAAGTCGTGCAGGGCGTCGATTGGCAATGACGACGCTGATACGCTCTCGAGGTCCTGGACGACCATGCTGAACTTTGCATCACCGCCAGCATTGCTCATGGCTGATGAGAGCCGCGCCGATAGCGCGGTGGCCTTCTCTGCTATACCATCATCCGCAGACTGTTCGAGCCTGAGCACGCTTGGCAACAGCTGTTGACTTGACTCGTCCGACTTGGCCATGAAGGCTCTGATGGCGCCCTCGTTCGTCTTCGACAGTAACTCGAGACCGGATAGCCCCGCGGTCGCTTGATCGGAAATGGACAGTGACGCAGTCAGATGGGCTAGAGCAGCATCAGTGGTCTCCTGTTGAAGTGCACCCAGCTTCATAAGATCGGAAAGTAGGTCGGCGACGTCCAGACTGCTATCCGATGCGATTGCGCTCTGTAGATAGCCTTGAAGTTCGGAATTTGCTCTTGCCACTTCGATTGCAGCTTTGGGCGTACTGGGTGGGAAGGACACTCTGAGCGCCTTAACCTTGGTAGTAAGGTCTTCTGAGGCGGCGAGGATACCGTCAATGACATTGTTCATGGCTGGTGAGAAGAGAGCGTCTTCACTCAATGCAAAGAGTGAGTGCACGAGATGGCGTTGTGATGAACTGAACATAAGCTGTGGGATATCATGTTCCGCAAAACTGGCTACCGTGGCTTTGAGATCTGCATCCTCTAGGAGGACGCTGCCGCGTGCTCGAAGAAGAGCTTCGATAGTGGCAGCTGCTCCATATGGTTTGCCGTTACGTGCTTTCAACAGCTTGGTGCATTCTGCAACGATCTGACGGTTGGCAGCAGAAAAGGCACTGGAGAGCAAGGAGGGCACATCTCCGTCTTCTGCGAACAGCTCTCTTTGCAGATCTGCCCAGCGCTCTCCCGCTACTGCCACCTGTAGCTGTGATCTGTCGAATGCTTTGGATTGCTCTGGTTGGGACATCTTCGCATTCTCGGTGATCCTCTCGGCTAATACGGGACACTCTCTTTCAAGTAGAGCGGGCACACCCTGCACAAGTGCTGCCTTCGCCACCAGTGATGCCGGTTTGCCACCGCTCATTGCCCACTCCGCCGTTTCTGGTGATGGCTGCAAATACTGCCGGATCAATGGCACGACTGAGGAGTTTAGCAGTTTCATGGTATCCTCTTCCGTTGATTCTTTTGCAACGGTCTCAACAAGGACGAAATAAGCTGGCCAGGCAGATGATGCATTGAAGCGCTCGTCTTTTCTCATTGCGCCATCTTTTGCGGCGTTGACTAATTCTGCAGCCTCGTCGTATGAAGTTGGAAAGACTTGCTTAGGCAGCTTACAGACCAGATCACTTGTGAGATCCCAGAAAGCGCCCGAACTTGACTGTGAGCCGTTTTTCAAGAGCTGCTTCAATCGTGAAGATACGGATTTCTTGCCCGAGTACGCATCTGTCCAGACAGCAGGAAACGCTACTGTCAGTGCATCAAGGGTCTGCATGAATTCCAGAGCAGAGCCTGTCTGGTTAGACGGTAGGCCTTTGTAGATATAGGAACTGCTGGCTAATTTGAGATCCTTTTCCACGAGTGATGGCTGTTTGCGTAAGTTGGTCTGTATGAGTTTGTGCATCGACCTCCGAACAGCAGCATCTCCGTCGCAGACAAAATCCCAAAGCCTTGCGTGGCCCAGAATCTCTTCGTAAGTGTGTTGCTGTTTCGAGATGTCATCCTCCGATAGGACTTCAAGCAAACTTCCGATGACTGCAAGGCTTGTAGCCACAACGCGGGCGTACGTTGCTCCTGCATCATCGGGACTCACGGTTCGCTCGTCACTTAAGGTCTGAATCGTCTCATGGAGTACGGCGTCTCGACAGTACTCAAGGATGGAAGCCTGAAATGTCTTCCGCAAGCCATTCACCTTTTCGAGGGTATGAAAGACAACACCAAGCGCGTCCTGGGCCGCTTTTGCGGCAGCCCGATCGTTATCATAACCACCGGCGAGCCAAGGGCCCGCGATCCGCGGAAGATGTCTGGCTGTTCTCTTGCCAGATCTCGAGCAGATCTGACCGTTCAGTACATGTGCTAGTTGGCGAACACGGCGCGCACTGTCAATGGAGAGGCGAGGGTATAGTTTGACCTGATGTGCATTCGTCACTATCTACCGCTACCGCGACAAGTCGATACGAACGCACCCATGCTTCAAGCAGGCCATCCTCAGGCTCCGCATTCGAAGACGCAACATGTGTCTCAAGATCCTCCAATGCTTTAGACTTTGTTGTTGCGTCCTTCTTTTGGAGGTTCTTCAGCGCGACGACGGTATTGGAATCGCTGACGCCGGTGTAATCCAGAGGTTCCTGAATGTATGAGAGAACTGAAGATTGTCCCGATCCGAAACCAACACCACCGAATCCGCCAAACCCGGTGCCAGCCCGCCCACTGCTGGCCTGGGACTTGAACTGCCTCTTGCTCATCGTCCGCTGCTTATGAACTTGCCATCAGATGCGCCGAGGGATAACGAGGCGATATAATAAAGAGCGATATGTGCGCGTGCGTTTTGGCGCTTGGACGAGACGTATGTGAAAGTACGGGGTTACCACTTGCAGTGGGATGCGCACCGCACGAAATCATACCGATGACGATGTTCTTTAGCGGCCTCGGCATGGACCGGCCCGTCGTGGGGAGGCACGCTCGATAGACACGTGACAAAGGGTGCTTACGGGACATGCACGTGACGGCGACAATAACTACTGCAGCTTCCAAAGGAATCGTCCCAGGACTCAAAGCTGCCAAAACGACTACCGAACTACTGTCTGCCCTCGGGCGCCACACTCCTTATTATCGCAGCGGTCGTACAACCCTCGGTCCAAGTCGACAACAGTTCTGAGTGGCCGCATAGCCACTGCCGGGACTCGTTGCGCATGACAGACTGTTCGGCCGGCAGTGAGCGACGGCGAAGCTCGTAGCTGGACTGCAGGCAAGATGAAGTTCATGATTGAAGACCTCCCGGTCCTATTTCCGTATCCCAGGATCTATCCCGAACAATATGCATACATGTGCGATCTCAAGCGGACTCTGGACGCGGGTGGCCACTGTGTTCTCGAGATGCCTTCGGGCACTGGCAAGACAGTGTCTCTGCTGTCACTCATTGTGGCATATCAACAGTTTTATCCGGAGCACAGAAAGCTCATCTACTGCTCACGTACCATGTCCGAGATCGAGAAGGCTCTTGCGGAATTGAAGGCTCTCATGAAGTACAGGGCCGAGCAACTGGGTGAAGTAGAGGACTTCAGAGGACTTGGTCTGACTAGCCGCAAGAACTTATGCCTGCACCCATCAGTCAAACGTGAAAAGAGTGGCTCGGTAGTCGATTCCCGATGTCGAAGTCTCACGGCTGGCTTCGTCAAGGAGAAGAAGGAGCGCGGCGAAGACGTAGACCTTTGCGTCTATCACGACAACCTCGATCTCCTGGAGCCCCACAATCTCATCCCTGCAGGAGTCTGGACGTTAGACGGTATGCTGCGATACGGTGAGCAGCAAAAGCAGTGCCCTTACTTCACAGCAAGACGGATGATGCCGTTCTGTAACGTGATCATCTACTCCTATCACTATCTACTGGACCCGAAAATTGCCGAGCGAGTCTCAAAGGAGCTCTCAAAAGACTGCATCGTTGTTTTCGACGAAGCGCACAACATCGACAACGTTTGTATCGAATCGCTCAGCATTGACCTAACGGAAGACTCGTTACGTAAAGCCGCTCGAGGGGCGAACAATCTTGAGCAGAGGATTACAGAGATGAAAGACACCGATGCCGAGAAGCTTCAAAACGAGTACGCCAAGCTGGTTGAGGGGCTCCGGGAGGCAGATCAGGCGCGAGATGAGGAAGCGTTCATGGCCAACCCTGCGTTACCCGACGACTTGCTCAAGGAAGCCGTACCGGGCAACATACGGCGGGCAGAGCATTTCACAGCTTTCCTCAAGCGTTTCATTGAGTACTTGAAGACTCGCATGAAAGTACTGCATGTCATTTCGGAGACCCCGCCCTCGTTTTTACAGCATCTCAAGGAACTTACATTCATCGAGAAGAAGCCCTTACGTTTCTGCGCCGAGCGGCTGACTTCTCTGGTACGCACGTTAGAGTTGACCAATATTGAGGATTACCAGCCGTTGCAGGAAGTCGCTACCTTTGCCACTCTTGTCGCGACGTACGAGACCGGCTTTCTGCTCATTCTTGAGCCCTTCGAATCGGACACGGCAACCGTGCCAAATCCTATACTTCATTTCACATGCTTAGACGCCGCTATAGCCATCAAGCCCGTGTTTGATCGCTTCAGTTCCGTCATCATTACATCAGGTACAATCTCACCTCTAGAGATGTACCCGAAGATGCTTGGCTTTACGTCGGTCGTCCAAGAGTCGTACAGCATGACGCTCGCAAGACGCTCGTTTTTGCCCATGATCGTCACCCGCGGATCCGATCAAGCACAGATTTCTTCCGGCTTCCAGACCCGAGAAGACCCTCAAGTGGTTCGCAATTACGGGAATCTGCTGATCGAGTTCTCCAAGCTAACACCGGACGGGCTGGTGGTGTTCTTCCCATCGTACCTTTACATGGAAAAGGTCATCTCGATGTGGCAACGAATGGAGATACTGGACCAAGTCTGGAAGACCAAGCTCATCCTGGTGGAAACGCCGGACAGCCAAGAGACATCCCTTGCACTGGAAACATATCGCATCGCGTGCAGCAACGGGCGAGGTGCAATCTTGCTTTGCGTCGCTCGAGGGAAAGTATCGGAGGGGATCGACTTTGACCATCATTATGGACGCACTGTGCTGTGCATCGGCATACCGTTCCAGTATACTGAGTCTCGGATTCTCAAGGCGCGTCTGGAGTTCCTGCGCGAGACATACCGTATCCGCGAGAACGACTTCTTGTCCTTCGATGCCATGCGGCATTGTGCACAGTGTCTGGGGCGAGTGTTGCGCGGCAAAGACGACTATGGGATCATGGTGATGGCGGACAAGAGGTTTGCAAAGAAGCGTAATCAGCTCCCGAAGTGGATAGCCAGCGCGCTCATGGAGGCGGACGCAAACATGTCCGTTGATCAGTCGGTTGCGTCTGCGAAGAAGTTCTTGAAGGTCATGAGCAAGCCGTTCCCGGCGAGGATGCAGGAGGGCATCAGTACGTGGAGCTATGAGGATTTGATGGAGCACAAGCGCAAGCTTGAGGCGGAAAGAGATCGGGAGGTTAGGAACGGTGGTGATGCGGCTGAAGACGGGTACCATTTACACGGCGATCAGATCATGGCAGAAGCACAAGCGGCCGAAGACCAGATGGATCTTGACGATGATATGGACGCCGCGATGCTGGAGCTCGAAGCCGGCAGACCAGCGTAAGTGGGTATATGTAGATGTCAGCACGCTGCGCACGATGTGGTACAAACCCAATAAAAATTGCACGCCCAACGACATACGATACATGCGTTTCCACACACCAAGCGAAGAGATGTTGTGACGGAATCAGAACCTCTTGCAAGTCCAATGTTATGAGAGCATCCTGCTGATGGGCGACGCTTTGCGCCTGGCCAGCCTGATGAATGGCACAAGCGGGCCGGCGTCGAGGAACCGACCAGCCTGGGAGGCGACGTTTCAAGCCTTACTATATCCGAGACGTCTGGAGCAAAGCGAAGGAGAGAACCAGCAGCACCTTCGTGCGCCGACTATCTTCACATCGTGCCCCTAGCAATCTCTTAGATACAAGCAGCGCTCTATGTGGTGCACCATGTCGATCCGCCGCTGCCTATATAGGCCGACGACCTGCGCTCTCTTGGTACTGCTCTAGTAAGTCACTTTATAGACCTTTGCTTCGATCACCGTACAGTGTACGTACACTCATTCCCTCAACAAGCGCAAGTTGATCTTGTGCGTCCATTCGTTAAACATGCTTTCTACCACTACATTGCTTGCCCTGGTCGGCTCGGTCTCCGGCAGCATCCTCTGGGACGGTCGCCTCAATGCGTACCAGTCTAGCGCTTTCCTGGACGACTGGTCCTTCTCCAACGCCGTCGGTCCATACCAATACTACATTCACGGTACAGGCGCTACGAACAAGTATGTCAAGCTCGGGCCGAACTTCAAGAACCCGGCCGATACTGGATCGAAGCAAGGTATCCAGATTACCATCGACTCCTCCTCCGTTTGGAACAACGACAACATGCTCCGCACGGAGCTGATCCCACAGACCAAGGCTGCGATCAACAAGGGCAAGGTCTTCTACCACTTCAGCATGCAACATACCGGCACCAACCCGCCATCGCCATACGAGGAGCACCAGGTGGCCTTCTTCGAGTCTCACTTCACCGAGATGAAGTACGGCCTCATCAGCGGTAAACAGGGCACCCTCGACAGAGCCCTGCGCTGGGACGTGAATGGCGAGAGCCATTGGAACGTCACCTTCGCACCGAACCTCTGGCACAACATCGCCTATGCCATTGACTTCGACGCCGGTAGCGTCGGCTTCTACCATTCCACCGGCGCCAACGATCTCAAGCTTACCGTCGCACCCGTCTCCGTGAGCGCTTCTTCGAATGGTGCAGACTGGCATCTCGGTGTCCTGCGCCTTCCGTCCTCGGCTGGGCACAGCGATACCGCTGCCGAGGACTGGCACTTTTCTGGAGTCTACATCGAGAACGGAAGCTTGACGACCAAGGTGGCAAGCCCAGGTGGTGCAGCGGCAGGCTCCTCGAAGGCAGCTGCTCCTGCAACCGGTCAGTCGAACGCGGCGCCGGCCAAAAGCTCCACCAAAAAGGCAGTGTCCACGCCAGTGGTCAAGCCGGCCACATCTAAGCCAGCATCCAAGCCTTCTGTTGCCCCCACGACGCTGAAGACTGCGATCAAGTCATCATCTGCTTCCAGCGCCATCGTAGCTGCCGCTACAACTGATGCGTCGGGCACCCCAGGAGCTGGCGAGGAGGAGGACTGCGACGTGAACTACGTCTACACCTAGACCGATGACTTTGACAACGCCGAACACAAACCTCCATTCTGTGCGCATGTTCCTTACTTAGCAAATGACACAGTTTATCAGGAGTCCTCATCAGCCGCTTCCTTAGGTATCTCCCAAACACGTGCACACCTCAGTGCTATCTACCCTGCTCATCTCCACATGTAGCGGTCACAAGTGGTTGACTGACCAATCCACCGGTTGGTATAGAGTCCCCTTCCTGTCGCCTCATTCACAATCCTCTTGAGATCAACGTCCTAACCGGCACTGCTCGGTACAATACCATCTAACACCCATCACCCTTCTTTAACACCTTGACCTTCCTGCTCATTTTCACAGCTTTGACAGGCTGTCTTGTCGGTCTCGCCAATGCCAGTACAAAGCCCTGGAAGTGTCCGGGTCTGATACTCTGCAGCAAGGAGACCTTCGAGCATTGCGTCGCCATTCACAGCACTACGTCTTGTCGTTGACAAAATGTCGCCTTCATAGCCTGGTAACGTATGGACGAACCCGGGTGATGAATGGATGGGTGAAACAGTTGATCGCTGACGTATCATTCGCGAAACCTGGATGCTACGAACCTCATCCACCATAGGGGTATCCCAAGAGACCCATTCCAAGAGGCCCGCTGTCTAGCCTTCCTAACGGCAGACCAAGCCTGATACTCTCGTCCTGAACGCATAGACCCCCAATAGTAATACCCGCTCATTCACGTGCCTTCGCACCTGCTATTTTCCTCCGTAACGCCTGAAATCCGAAGGACCGTACTCCCTGGCACCGGTACAGTCATGTAATGCTCACGCCTCGGCTTGAACCTCCTGCACGCCCTGCTCCTGGCTCGCGATCTCCCCACCGGCGCCCCTCTCGGCCCAGTCACCCCATAACCCTCGTTTGCCTCTCACCCTGATTGGCAAACCTAGTTCCTTGTTATCCTGGTCAACCTTGATCGCGTCCTTGGTCCCGAGCACGAGCAGCTCGAAGAACATCTTCGTCGCGTCCTGCCTGCTCGTCGTCTTCTCCGGACACAAGTCGGTGAAGAGGGCTTCCGCCGTGACGCGCTTGGACGGGGTGGGAGGCTCAGTGGCGTCCGCAGGGTGCTCCGGCGCGAAGTGCTCGCGTAGGAGGTGGACGGCATTCTTTGTACCGAGAGAGACAGGTCCAGACTGCGACGGGTGCAACAGCGGAGCCTCGGTGATGTCGAAGGGAGCACCGGGTGAGCCAGGCGCGAACCCATCGTCATCTTCCAATTGTTGCTCACCTTCAGTGGGTGGCTGGAGGCCTTCAGAGATGTTCGTCGGGTCCGCACCAGGTGACTGCAGCGTCGTATTCAAACCAAAGTCACCACCAGCACCTGCTGGAAAGCCCTCATCCTCCTCCGGAGATAGCGAAATCCGGGGCGTCGCCTGTCTCTCAGCATCGGTCTCGACGTCCGCTACACCGCTGTCTCGCTTTCGCTTGTCTCCAGCCTTTCTGATCACTTCCAGGCTGAGTATCCCTCTCAACTCCGGTGCCCAGCCCTGCATATGCCCATCACCCATGATATGACTGACGAACGTACCGTTCCGCTGCATCTCCATAAGCTGCAGCAAGACGGGATCGCGCGGCAGGAACGAGGGCGCCTTTGTAATGGCGCTGCGGTCTTCCTGCTGCTTGCGAATCTGGCTGTAGTGGAGCTCCGTTTCGGCATCTTGGCGCATGACTTTTCTGCGCTTGACACGTTGTTGTGCTTGCACGACTGTGTCATCTTGGGCCTCTTCTAGCATAGCGGTTTGATCGAGATGAAACGTCCTTTCGAGATCACGCTCTTCGTCTTCACCTAATAGAGAAGGGAGTGGAGAGGCACTATCTCTCTGTCTCCTCTCCGTGGCAGCATCAGCGCGCGCGAGAGCGGCAGCATTATCGGCAGCGATCTGCTCCTCGTCCACGCCACCCATCTGAAAGTCATCGTCAGCGCCAAGATGTGGAACACCATCGTCAGCAGGTGGTGGCATGATAGAGCCTGCCGTCGTGTCACCGTACTCCAAGCCAAGGTCCAGATCGTCGTCAAGTAGCATGCTTGGCTGGTCTGGCTTTGGAGTGTGTGCTCGACGACCGAGTTCGATGCTGCGGTCTTCTGCCATGGGTGTGGATCGAATGGTTCGCTCAGCTGAATCAAGGCCAATATCAAGGCCGAGGTCGTCGTCGTCGAGTAACATCCGGCTCTCCTGTCTCCTCGACGGCGTTTGACTCTCTGGCAGAAGTTGACTCGTGCCGAAGTCCAGCATCGTCGGGTCTCTGCCCGGTCCGTGTAACTCTGGCTCGCGCAGCAGGTCCTCTGGATCTGGCAGTGGCGCGAAGAGGTCTATATCTGTGATGGTGTCCGGCAACATCAGGGTGCTCGGATTCGCGGTGTGAGTTTGGTTGCTCGGAAGGTCCACGTTGCCTGGCCTGAATGCCATCTTGATCTTGACCAGCGCTTCGGAGCAGTCATCCAACAGGTACCGCGCTTTCCGGCTATATATCCTGACGACACCAAGCAGCAACTGCCCGCTCATACGCAGTGCCATCGGCGCCTGACCCGTACCGATGATGTCCTTCACCTTCGTCTCGAGCTTTTCGCTCAAAACATTCTGCTTGCTCAGTTTGCGCTCGAGGTTTGAAGCCAGCCAGACCCGCGCGAGGGGACCATTTTTGGCCAGCAAGGTCTCGGAGTAGAACATGGCGACGAGGATGCCGTGTTGTAACGGTCCGCGATCCTGGCTAACGAATAATTGAACGACGCGAGGTAGATATAGAGACGCGAGGTATCTTGCGCTCTGCGGCGCGTGGATGTTGTTGACGACTGAGCGACGCGATGACGCGATGTATCAACGTCGCGCGGGGTTCGTTTGTCGCTATGGATGTCAGTAGTATTGTGCGGTTGTTCCCATGGCCCACATGTCAGTATCGCAATGCTCGGTGGAAGGTTGATGGAGGGTTGATGAAGTATGAAGATGGATGGAGGTGGAATGTGATGATTCGGACGCGCGCTGGATGTGGCAGGGATTCGGTGTCTCAGGCAGCCATCAGGCATGGAACTCAGCACGTCAGGGAACCTGATGCGGCTGTGGGGAAGCTAGCGCGACGGCCCGCGCGCATGATCTCGGTCAGGGCTGCTTGGCCGAGGATGGAAAGGTCGACGTGTGGTCAATCAGGTGATCAGGTTAAGGTGCACGAAAGGGAGAAGCGCGTGAATGGGGACTTGTTGTACCATTGCTTCCACCTCCGATGAATTTACAACACTGGATCAGGTGCGAGACTGGATCAACAGCCCAATGCGATCACGGCTTCTTGGAACAGTCAGGTTGACCGCACCCACTCCCGTCCGGCCTTGATGGCCGCAGGAACATGTCGAGAGCCGATACCCCTACCTTGCCTCTTTACAATGCACCAACCAAGACTCAGACCTCGCCGCCACCTCAGTCCCGTCTACAACCTCCCCCTACAGAAACCAGCGGTCGCGGACACACGAGAGCGAGGAGCCGGGTCAAGATCCCTGGCCAGCAGTCGATAACATCCGCCCACGCGCAGCTCTCGCTTGACCAAGTGGCGGAGCGACATGCCACTTCCCTTACGCATGGCTTGCCACCACCGGACGCCAATGCGCGTCTGCACGTCCAAGGCCCCAATGAGCTCCCGCATGAGGAGCCCGAACCGATGTGGCTGCGCTTCGCGAAGCAATTCCAGGAAACCCTCATATTACTGTTACTGGCGAGTGCTGCGATATCTGCCGTCATGCGCAACTACGAGGATGCAATCTCCATAGCGATTGCAGTTACGATCGTGGTCTCGGTTGCATTCGTGCAGGAGTACAGGAGTGAGAAGAGCTTGGAGGCCCTGAACTCGCTGGTCCCGCATAGCGCGCATGTCATACGAGGCCGTGCTCCGAGTGACAGTAGGGAAGTGTCGGCGCAAGAAAAGGGCGGATCAAAGGAGTCGGGCGGCAGCGAGCTCGCGGCAGCAGAGAAGGCGAGCACAACCATTTCCGCATCACAGCTCGTTACCGGCGATCTAGTCCTGTTTCACACAGGTGATCGCATACCCGCTGATATTCGCATCACGCATTCTGCGGATCTGAGTATCGACGAGAGCAATTTGACGGGTGAAAATGAGCCTGTAGGCAAAACGGTCGAGACGTTGTCGGCTGTTTTGCAAATGAACGGTGGCAGTGCACAAGCACAGATGTTTTCTGGCGCGGGTTCACTTGGCGGGGAGCTACGCTTGAACGAGCAGGCGAATATCGCGTTCATGGGGACGCTCGTACGCAGCGGTTACGGACAGGGTATCGTTATCGGCACAGGCGGTGAGACGGAGTTTGGAGCGATCAGCGCCTCTTTGCAGGAGATCGAATCGCCACGCACGCCTCTTCAGCTGAATATGGATCGTCTGGGCAAGGATTTGAGCTACATGTCGTTCGGTGTGATCGGCGCCATCGTCCTCGTCGGTTTGTGGCGAGGGATGAAGTTTCTGGAGCTCTTCCAGATTGCCGTCTCTCTGGCTGTCGCTGCCATTCCTGAAGGCCTTCCTATCATCGTCACCGTTACGCTGGCCCTCGGTGTGCTTCGCATGAGCAAACGACACGCCATCGTGCGCCGTCTCCCTTCTGTGGAAACACTGGGTTCCGTGAATGTGATATGCAGCGACAAGACCGGTACACTGACCGTGAATCACATGACAGTGACCAAAATGTGGAGTTTCGGCGACGACCGACCGCGCGAGGTGACCAAGGTCCACGCGGAGACGCCGAATGGAGCAACAACTCAGGCAGTCCTTCGGATATCGAATGTGGTAAACAATGCGCGACTTAACAATCATGCGCAAGGGCATGTCACGGCCGCGAGCGCGGCGGTGTTGGCGAACACCGGTGGCGAAGAGCTGGCGGGGACGAAAAGCCGGTGGGCTGGTCAGCCGACGGATGTTGCGCTGCTTGACTTGTTGGATGCGTTTGGGGAGGATGACGTTCGCGACCGCGTGAGTGGACGAAAACGGGAAGTTCCGTTCTCGAGCGAGCGGAAGTGGATGGGTGTCGTAGTCGAAGGGCCAGGCGGTGATGATACGGCGTACATCAAAGGTGCGCTCGAGAGGGTGCTCAGCCGCTGCGATACCTATCTTACCAGCTCCGGCGGCGAAGTTGTCCTGGATGAAAAGCGTAAACAAGAAGTCGAGCAGGCAGCACGCGCAATGGCGGAGGAGGGCCTACGAGTTCTGGCGTTCGGCTCTGGGCCTGTCAGGCTGGACCGTTTGAACGCCTCTCGCCCGAGAAGCGGAAATTCTACACCAAACAGCAACAGCAATGCAAGTGGCGACATCTACACCGGCCTCTGCTTCGCCGGTCTCGTGGGCATGTCTGACCCTCCACGCAAGGACGTCGATCGATCGATTCGCCGCCTCATGGTCGGCGGCGTCAAGGTCATCATGATCACTGGTGATGCAGAGACGACCGCTGTCGCGATTGCGAAGAAGCTGGGTATGCCCATCAACCTGTCCTCCGCCATCGGTTCGCCCGTGCTTAGAGGAGACCAACTTGACGCGATGAGCGACGGGGATCTGGCGCAGGCGATGGACAGAGTCTCCATCTTTGCGAGAACGAGCCCAGAACACAAGCTCAAGATCATCCGTGCCTTGCAATCTCGCGGCGACGTGGTGGGCATGACTGGCGATGGCGTGAACGACGCTCCGGCGCTGAAGTCGGCGGACATCGGCATCAGCATGGGCAAGATGGGCACTGACGTGGCGAAAGAGGCCGCCGACATGATCTTGACTGACGATGACTTCAGCACAATTCTCAGTGCGATTGAGGAGGGCAAGGGTATATTCTACAACATCCAGAACTTCCTCACCTTTCAACTCAGTACTAGTGTCGCCGCACTTGGGCTGGTGATGATGAGTACACTGGGTGGATGGCGTAATCCGCTGAACGCCATGCAAATCCTGTGGATCAGTACGTATCGATATGCAAAGCACCCCTTTTTTTTTAGCAAGTGACTGACAGCGAAACTTCATCAGACATCCTCATGGACGGCCCACCCGCGCAATCTCTCGGCGTCGAGCCCGTCGACCCAGCCCTCCTACAACAACCGCCTCGACCCCGTAACGCCCGCGTCCTGACCCAAAAGCTCATCCGCCGCGTCCTGCAATCCGCCGCCGTCATCCTCGTCGGCACCCTCTTCACCTACGTGTCCAACCTCACGCCCGAAGACCTGGTCGCGCACAGCGTCTCCGACCGCGACACCACGCTGACCTTCACCCAGTTCGTGCTGTTCGATATGTTCAACGCGCTCACCTGCCGCTCGGCCTCGAAGTCCGTCCTTCGGGGAGAACTGCCGTTGTACGGGAAAGGAGGGAATGCGATGTTCAACTACGCTGTTCTCGGCTCGTTGCTCGGGCAGGGGCTGGTGATATATTTCCCGCCTTTGCAGAGCGTGTTTCAGACGGAGGCGTTGGGGTTCATGGATTTGGTTCGGTTGGTCGCCATGGCGAGTTTGGTTTTGTGGGTGGATGAGGGGAGGAAGTGGTGGGAGAGGAGACGGGCAGGGGGGTTGGGAGGATATAGTCGGAGGGTATAATGCGTGGATGGGTTTCTCGTGTGAGATGGTGGGTAACGGCAAGGGAATTTGATGGGAGATTCCATCGGGGTACCTTCTTCACGCGTTGCGCGGAGGCCTACGTCCACGCGACGTCTGTTCAAAAGTCGTTTCTGACCTTTTTTTCCGAGATATTGGGCTTCTGAAGTCTCATGGCGTACCGTGATCAAGACTGAAGAAAGATGAGGTAACCCGATCGTCGTCTTCACGGCGAGTTCGTGACACGCGCGTGCGTCCAGTAACTCGCTCCAAGTCCCAGAGCCCGGGTTCTCCGAACAAGTCACAAGATTGCAGCAAGGGAGATCATCGCACGGAGGACCACTCATCAGCAAGCCGAGCAGACCGGAGCGATCTGCCGATGGCGAAACACTTGCAACACGGCATCTTTAGCACGGTGTAGCCATCCCGGCGAAGTCTATTTGACATAAAAGAAAAACCCATGCGTGCCGACAAGCGAATCGTGTGCCCAACAATGTCTACATGGAGGTGTTTGTCCTACCAGCCCGCTCGGACCCTTGTGTGTTCCACCAGACTTGACCGTGAGTAATTTGGATGTGGATGTGCGGATTTCCGCTCGCCACTCTGTCGAGGTTCCTACGGATTCGCATTCTGTGGCAGTCGCGGTTTGGAGTTGTGGTGGCCTCGTACATATGCTTTTTGGGGGATCCTGCACGACGACTGGCGGGCACCGGTCAACCCAGATCGAGATCGACTTCTTCGCCGTCACGTCGTTGGCAGATGCCAAGAGGTATCTTAGACCGGACTCGGAGCTGAGTGAGCAGCCTGGCAGCCTTCGCGTGTGCGATACTGACTGCAGTACTGTATGCACGGAGTCGAAGGAGCGCAGTTGGTCATTTCAATATACGCGCGATTTGTCCAGTTGGCTCCAAGGTGAAAGGCAAGCCCAGCCAAGTCGAAGTATCATTCACCAGCGTTCAAGTGGGATCCTTTGGAGCCTACTGGTTGCGCGTTCGTACTTCCCTCATGTCTCACGGCTCGCCGGCGGGATGTTCTTGATGAAGGAGTGGAATAGCCGTACGGTTTATTTTCAGGACGCACGCTCACTCCGCCTCGAGTATCATGTTATCATGCATCAGCTGAGGACTGGAAGACCTGCTTGAGAGCTGCAATCCTTCGCGGGATGGCATAACGAATGACATATACCACTTCGGCTTACCATAGGTCAGGCTTGACGACGGAGGACGCACGAAGCGGCAGCCACAATCGCACCGCCGTCAAGTCATCGAGTCAAAGTCCATTCAACCTGCCGCTTAGTGCTACCTTCAACCAGAGGAGTATTTCAACCCTACGGCCGCCAGCCTCAACGCCTGTTCAGCCTGGTGTCGAACTGTGTGTATATACTAGTATACTAAAGACAAGTACATGTTGTAGAATGTAGAGGTTGAAAGTGAGGTTGAGGCTCAAGGTATCTTTATGTAAGCCACCATTCCTTTTCGGGCTCAGGTGGGGTTCAACGACCGCTTCGCTTTGTAGCCAAGAGTAAGCATCAGCAGGAGGATCAATATCATAATATAAATATATCAGAGTCCTTTGATATCTCACGCGTCGCCTGCAGCGAGTGAGGCTGAGATATCATAACATGCCTGTGCCAATACTCACGGCCCGTTCGCATTCGCGAGGTCATGCTAACGAAAGGAGAGGAAGGCCGCAATGTACTTCGAGCTCGGCGAGATGAAGACGAGAGCGCAGTCACTCTGGGCGGGAGGTCTCTCAAGACCCACGGCGATGGCGGACTGGGAGAACCGTGAAGGTACCGGCTGCTTGCATTGCATTTGCAGTTCCGGACAGACTGGACGCACAAAAGGCGCACCGTTGCCGTGTAGAGGGTCGACGCTAATCACTGCCGTTCTTCACAGCCCCAAGCCACCTATCGTCAGGCTGCTAGCACAGTACGTACACTGACTGTACAATCATCCCACCGAGCCAACCCTCGCTCGCTTATTGCGCTCCTCGAAGCGCTCTGCTCCTCAGAAATGAACGCCACCAACGCGCCTGCACACCAAATCTGAAGCCATCATGGACATCCTGCGGACAGCGCAGCGCACGAGCGGTCTACGGCTGAGAGCATGAAGGATCCGATTTTATAGGTGCACTACTGCAATATCCCTCCAGCACCCCGGAGTCGCCCACGTTTTGCCCCTGTCGTCAACCCAGACTGTTGGAACGCATAGTGAGGTATATACGAGCGACGGTGGAATATCGTCTCTCGCCAGCAAGCATGGACTCCGCTTTCCGCGCGAGCACAGTGCGTCCACATGTCACCGCGACCAGACGCGCGGGATTGCAACGTATGGCAGCTAGCTGAAGATGTCCCTGTATCCGTGGTGGCGGCGTTGTCACGCTGAAGAACAGCCCAGTCGATATGTGAGGGCTGCATCCACCCCATCGAGTCTCCATGGCTCGGTCGACTGGGTTGGATTCTCCGAGGGGGCGGTGTTGGTCTTGGTAGGTTGGACGAGCTCCCTTCCACATCCTTCCATCTTCACCGAAGGTGGGCTCACACATGCTCCTTCTTCGGTCTTCAGGCGGAGATGGGTCGTCCTGGACCACGCTAGCAACATGCGTCTGAGGCTCGCAATAGCTCGGGCGGGACATGCTGCGGCTTTTTGGAGCGTGCTATGTTCGACCCACCCTTTCCTTCAGACCTCCCAACGAAGGTATAAAGAGGTCCTTCTCACCAGCGCCATGATCTCGTTGGTTCAAAGAAAACATCGAGAAGCCAGACGATACTGAGCCATCACTTCCAAATACTCATCTACTTTCCTCGATCAACAACCCCCTTCTCAATATCTACTCTTCTCACTCTTTTCAACAGCTATCAGGTACACAACGCCAAACCTTCCATCGCTGTGCGATTCTTCTCGCCTGACAAGATGTTCCGCCAAACCGTCTTGGCCGCCGGGCTTCTGCTCGCCACCGTCACCCAGCACGCCGAAGCCGTCGACAAAACTCGACAGCCGGCCTTGGACGCCAGTCTGGGTAATGCCGCGACTCAACTCGACCGTCTCGCCCTCCTCCCCAGCGACGACGACTGGCTTTTCGACTTCACCGCCCAACAACCCAACTACAACTTCGCCCCGGGCGGCGTCACCAACATGAACGCCGCGACCTTCCCGGCCGCCAAAGGCAACGGCATGACACGTGAGTAGCGTAGCCGCGCGCTCCGGCACCAGCCGTGTCGAACTCTCCACTGACCGTTGAGTAAAACAGTGGCGATGCTGAATCTGGGCCCGTGTTCGATGCTGCCGCCTCACTACCACCCTCGCGCGAGCAACTACGTCGTCGCGGTCCACGGCAACACCACGACGTACATGTACGAGGAGAACGGGGCCCGGCTCGTGACCGAGGTGCTCACCCCGGGTAAAGCGACCATTTTCCCTCAAGCGAGCATGCACATGATGGTCAACAACGGTAAGTCTGCCACCCCCTCTTTCTTCCAATCACCGCTTCAGTATCTACATCATCGGTGTCACTTCGTACAACCGAAAGCATCGAGAGGACGGTTTCTTTGTCCCATAACCCCAAAAGCGAAAAGAAGACCCCCCCCTTTTGTCCTCCCACACGAAAACACCGAGCACCACCCCCACTAACGCAACATCTCCACCCCAGGTTGCGAAAACGCCCAACTCGTCTCCGCCCTCAACAGCGACGACGCGGGCACGCAGAACATCGGCAACGTCTTCACCAACGGCTTTCCCCCGGCGCTCGTCAACGCCGCCTTCGGCCAGCCGCACATGGCCGGCGCCGACGCCGCGGCCAAGATGGTGCCCGTCGGCACCGGGTCGAACTGGGGCGCGGCCGACTGCTTGAAGCGGTGCGGGGTCAAGCCGAGTCCCGGCGGGACTTATGTCAGGTTTTAAGTCGGGTTGATGGGGGTGTGTGTGTGTGAATGTGTGACGGGGTGCTTCCGTCGAGGGGCGGCGTTTGTACAGTCATGTGTGGTTTTCATGTGGTTTTGATTGGTTGTTGGATCTAGTTCACTGCTTTACTACAGTACTACCTGCAGTAGGCGCCATGATGCGATTGTGACTTTACCAACACCGAAGAAA
>Ga0268244_10000413_pt1 | contig 18182 bp, 19 predicted proteins | sample AgamicMgSfe_FD_200258 | JGI IMG/M metagenome (GOLD analysis project Ga0268244, IMG submission 200258) | Agave microbial communities from Guanajuato, Mexico - Mg.Sf.e (v2) (version 2) | ecosystem: Host-associated > Plants > Phyllosphere > Phylloplane/Leaf | place: Guanajuato, Mexico | collected... | reverse complement strand
CCCAGACCTGTTCGACCGTTTCCCAATAGTTTTACCTTGGTCCAAACCCGAGCCTTTAGATCCAGCCCTGCACAATGTCTGGCTACTCGACAACACGGCCTTTAGGATGCCACAATTTGGCGATCACCGGGCTGAGCTGGCGGAATTGGCTGATCCCAACCACACGGATCCTACTAACGCCGATGGGTCCCCCGCGAGAGGTAGCGGCTGGGTGGTCGAGTTCGTAGCCTGCTACTTCGTCAAGAATAGCGGGAAGGACCTTGCGAAGGTCACGGCGGACTTGGTGCGCCATCTCAACGTCAGCGGCGATGATATAGCCACCCAGAAGCGCATCGCAGCGAGAGTGGAACCTTTCTTAGACACTGTGCTCCCTAACCGCACGTTACGGGTATCTATTGCAAATCGAGGACAGCAGACCATGGGTCCGTCTTCGCACTCTGGTATCAGCTCTGCCCTGCACGAGTTACACTTCACACCTTCCTCATCCACCATCCAGTCCAGTGCGGTGAACTTACCGCCTCCATTCGGGCTACCGAGCACAACCATATTGGCCGAAGAAACCGGCTGGGGTATCATCAGTGACATCGACGACACGATAAAGGTCACACAAACACCCTCTCCCATTGGCATCCTGGAGAACACCTTCACCGTTCCCGAACCGCAGCCTATAGCTGGGATGCCGGAACTGTATGCCCACATCAGCAATATCCTTGATGATCCGCCATTCCTCTATTTGAGCGCTTCGCCTTACAACCTCTATCCATTCTTAAAGAAGTTCCGAGAAGCACACTACCCTCAAGGAACGATCATGCTTCGAGACGCCTCCTGGCAGAACCTCGGCGGCCTCATTACTTCTCTCCAGAAGGGCACTCAGGCCTACAAAATGGATCGTATCACCAAGATCCACTCCTGGTTACCCCATCGCAGGTTCGTCTGTTTCGGAGACAGCACGCAAACTGATCCGGAAGCTTATGGTGAGGCGGCGAGGAAGTATCCTGGCTGGATCAAGGCCATCTTTATTCACAAGGTTAGTGGGATCGCGGAGATGGATGAGAGGAAGAAGAACAGCCCGGAGAGGTTCGAGAAAGCTTTTAGAAGACTTGAGAGGAGGCTTTGGCATGTCTACACTGATCCGGCAGAGCTGGCTGAGAGGATAGAGGAGCTGAGTCAGAACGAGAATGCGCTGGTTGGTGGCGAGTGATGGGTACCTAAGATAGGTATTATTAATCGGTGAGACCTGCTGCATGATCTTTTCCGTATGCACAACCATTTCTACAACGTGGCAATATGCTCAAGCTTTGTATAGGCGGCTATCTAGTCTTGCTCGCTCTATCGTGGACTAAACGCAGCTTGCATGTTTCGCTAATGTCGTCGGCGCAGATACCCTGTCAATAGAACGCTCCTGTCACCGATCCTTGCCACCTCTCTTCGAAGGTCGCCTTTCCCACCAGTCATGCTTCTCCTCACCCGCATCTCCGGTCACCCCAGCTGCGCCATCAGAACTCGTGTGGTCGTGCTGATGGTTCCCGAAGATGTGCAGTCCACGGCCCGGCGAGCGTGAGGGCTTGCGCTGACGCCGTGGCAGCAAATCCCTCTGCGTAGTATCGGGCAACAGCGCCTGGGCGTACAGTACGCTGTTGATGGACACCGTGCATGGTGACGTAGTCGTCTCGCTCGAGCGTGGAGAGGGTAGTATCGACGTGTGTTAAAGCGCCTGGGACGAAGTGAGCCGCTTCCGCAGAGAGTCGCGGACGTGCTGTGTCGGCCCATAGGTTGGCGTTGTCCTCTTGCTGTAGATCGGTCTTCGTGTGCGGTCGATCGACGGCTGTATCGTCTTCCCACGGGTTCTCCGTGTCTAGTGCTGAGCTCTCGAGTGGTGAAGGCGTGTGGTGTCTATCGCGGACCTCCGTTACATCATTGGGAGGCACCTTCTCCGTGAGAGTTTGGCGTCGGCTGGCTTGTGTCGATGCGCCCTCCCCATTAGCATGCGCATGCGTGCTGTGCTTGTCTCCGTCACCCATCATCTCGCCGGTACATGATGTATCCGCCGACGACACCGTTGCGTCGCTCCACGGATTTACGTAGAGATCGCTCTTGTCGTCTTCGCTAATAGCACTTTCTGCAGGTGAATGAACATGCGAACAATTCGCCGGCGAGCATGTGACGTCGGACCTCGCTTCACTCATCGCCCCCGCTCGCTCGTGCAGCACGGTAAGCTGGTCGAACAAGACTGTTTCTCTCCCTGAACGTCAGGGCCAAGCGCATCATCTTCCTCTGCCTCCTCACTCCCATTCACCCAAGCGCTCCATTCCTCCTCGTCTCCTGCCGGAGAAGCCAGTGGGCTGTCGTGAGCGACCTCTCCAGGCGCATGTGACTCCCTCAAAATCTTGGGGATCTGCGGCTCTGAAGGCGACATTGCTCCTTCTCGCGGTGCAGTCGGGTACGGTGCTGTCTGTGGCGCGTTCTCGAAGGCCGGGAAAGGCTCCAAGTGTGTATGTAGGTAACCCATGTCCCTATGTGCTGCACCTTTTGCTGACACAGCAATATCGTTTGCTGTAAACTCCGCGATCAGACCATCCATCTCGAAATCCAAAAATTTCGCTGAATCTCAGGTTGAGTGCAGATGCGGTGGTTCAAGCGATCAGAGAGTAGGTAGCTATGCGCTTTTAGAGAGAACTAAATTAGGCAGTAACTCGCGATTCAGAGATAACACTGAAGTAGACAGTGAGTCACTGTACTATCGCGAGATTGTACCCTCGCTCGTCGCGATTGGGAACGAGTTTGAAATGAAAGAGAAAATGGGAAGGAAGGGAAGTAGGTGGCACGCATTCGCATTAAGCTTCTTAAGACATACCTGCTCTACCACACTCTGAGTCTTCTCTGTTCCTATTCAGCCCATCGAGTTTCTCCACACCTACACACTCTTGCTCCTACCTGTTATCATTGCCAGCAACCTCTTCACCTCCTACGCTTGCGCCACTCTGCTCATCTCTCTGCCTCCGATTTCTAACACCAGCCAACACATCCGTCGCCACCACAAGCTTGCTCTCATCTCTTGCGCGCCTCATCGCACGCGAAGATCAATGAGCCGCCAATGAGCACAAAACAACAGTGGCTCACCCCTCCATGATGCGAGAAAGATCGCACCATGCGAACTCGTGAATCTTTCCTGCTCCAACGATGAATGGCGCCCGAACGGAACATGACGAGCCACGCTTCGAAGACGCATCGTGGGAGAAAAGCGCGGCTTGCTGCGACTGCTGAGATCTCACCGCCACCGTCATCCTCTAAAGAGCTCGTGGCGGAGTTCGGTATTCGTACCCCTCCTCGTCGTCAGCCGATGGGAAGTGGGAAGTTCTCACGCGCAGAAGCATCCTCTTGGTCACAACAGTCCGCATCGAATAGCCGAGGATGCAAAGAGTCGGCCGGATCGTCCACAAAGATCATTTACCCTCTATCTCATCTGCGTTCATCCACGGCACGTACACCTTAACCTCCTGCTGCGATCCAGGCGGACCTTTGAGGTGGCTTGTGCAGTAGGACCTGCTTCTCCGGGATTCTGCCAATGCGGACCCATCGAAACCGGTTATCTTTCGCTGCGTAGAGGCGGACATAGAGTCGTTGAGAGACAGGTGGGAGGCTGGAGTACTTGTTTGTCTCAAAGTGAACCTGTGTCTGCTGCGCTAGGCTGATGTTCAGCATTTTGCTTGAACCGATCCAGGTGGATGTCGTCGTCCGAGTGGCCGTCCATCACGGGTTCTCCAGATTGACAAGGCGGGTGGAAATAGAGTGACTGCGCTCACCACTCGAAATATAGTGGCCACCCTTCCTTTGTCGTGAGATCCCGGCTTCTGGAAGTTTATGGACATGACTGACTCCCCCTTGAAAAGTCGGTATCAGCATTTTCGCACCCTTCACAAAAGTTTCTGCTATGGCACATCTTTACTCTCCATGTCATCTCGTTCTTTGAAGAGCAGCACCCTTTGAGATCGTCTAACAATGAGAGTCGGACGTTCAACGGCCTCGCTCAAGGTCAGCATTGCTGCATCTTCGATGCAATATGAAGTTTAGAGCTGTGGGTAAACATTACAACAGCGCCCCGAGGGTCTGATAGGACAAGAAAGGAGTTCTGGGCCTCTCGCTGGCATACTCAAGCCCTTACCCATTAGTGATAAAGACGTCCCGGACTGCCTACACCGTCTTTCGTAGGCATGTGGACCACTAGTCGCCGCCTAGTGCATGCCGATAAGGCATCAACTTGAAACGTTCGGTCAACAGCGTACTTCAGCAGGTCAGTACCGGTCGGTAGACCGTTCGGTCGCATTTCGGAGAGTATGAACTCTACTTCCTCTTTCCCACCAACCGTCCCTACACCTCGGCCCCAGCCCCATCATTTCCGCCCCCTCCATTCCTACCCTCGTGCTCTACCTCATTCCCCTCTTGCTTGCACCTCTCCGGATGACGCCCCAACCGCAACTTATCCCAATTGTCAACCACCATCATTCTCTCATACTCATCCGGAACAAGCGGCTCAAGCTCCATATTGATACGCTGCACGTCATGCCACGCATATCAATCTGCGTACTCCGGCTTGATTTCCAGCGCTTCTGAATGCCAGACCACGGCAAGAGTTTCCAAAGATTCAATGCGAGCGACAAGGTCCTCGCCGCGAGCAGACGCAAGAGGCGGCGGCGCCTCTTGTAGCCCTTGCGGCTGCGTTTTCCCTACGACCCTGAACAAAAGATGGGCACCAAACGCAATACTCTTCACTAGCGCCGCGGCAGTGAAGATCCTGTATCGAAAGGTCTTGTAACGCATTCTTCATGGCGGCACCGTCTCGGAAGTCTCGTGGCCGCAGGGCTTCAGGTATGCGTGGAATAGACCAGGTCTCATGCTGCTGAGCACTCGTACCTCCTGAGCCTTGGTTTTTTTGAATAGCAAGACTGACTGCTTCGGATTGATGTAACATGGTCCGCGGTGCTCGCTGTTGTGCTGCGCAGCGTAGAACAGCACTAACAAGCGTTGCTCGATGGTGCGTGATTGGATCGCCTGCGTGTTCGATGCGATGTATCTGTTGACGGTTTGGTGTGTGGAAGCGAAGTCTTTGAACAGCGCGCTGCGTTCTTCGTCCGATCGTTGAGCTGACACGGCTTGTGACGTGGTGCTACTCAACGCTGATGGGTGCGATTTTGGTAATGAATTATGCGTGCCTCTTCATTGCAGATTGCTGCCTTGTGAGAGCTTGTCGGCGTGCCGCATGTTCTCTTCCAGCAATGTCTTTAATGAGATTCTCTGCTGCGTGACGTGCCGATGTCTTCTGGGAGCCGGTGTTCATCGCAGTAATGCATTGAAACTCTTCTCCACCATGGTGTTTTGCTTCATTCATCTGGCACGGATTTTCAGTGCACAGAACTGAGCAAGCCAGTTGTGGAACCCGCCTTATGCCATTCTCTGGTGTCCGCATTCGGCCAAAGGGTGATACTCGACTTACAGACACGGCTCGCTTCAAGCACCCTTCCCACTAACCCCCTCACTCCGACAAACCTCCGGATCCGGCAACATCTTCCTCGCCTTGTCCTCCCTCCACGCCTCGATATCTGTACCACTCATCTGCCCCATCGTAGCCTCCCTCTGCCGCAAAAACCACTGTATCCGCTCATCCCTGCCCTTCATCCCACTCATCTCTTGCTTGACCTTCCTTAGATCCTTCGCCGCACGATCATGCACCAGATCCCTTTGCTCAACGAAATACGTTCCGGCATCTTGCGCCCGGTTGTAGTTCGCTGATCCACCCATAAGAGCGAGGAGGATGACGAGGGCGACGAAGTAGGAGTTCTGCATGTACAGTGGACCCTGGTGCTCTCGGGCTGCGTTACCGTCGGCTGTACCTTGCTCGCGAGCGCGGCGGGCGTAGAAGCGTTCCCAGTCTTCCCATGTAGCGTTTTGCCATATTGGATCCGCGTGGTCGCTCCAGCTGTGACTGGTGAAGGGCCCATTTGGTGCGCCAGACCTCCCACTAGTATCGCCGCCGACTTCTGCCTTACCGCCCCAGCCAGCTCCGACGCGATCGTAGGCGCTACGTTTAACAGGATCGGAGAGGATGTTGTGTGCGGCGACGATCAGACGATAGCGTTCCATCTTGACTTGCTGCGATATGCTGGGATGGCTACTGCTGCCATTGCCGTTGCTGAGGTCGGGATGGTACATCTTGACTAGCTCGTAGAAGCGGGCTTTGCTGTACAGAGCATTGTGCTTCATGGCGAAGATCTGGTAGGGTGTTGGGCACGGTTTGCCTTCTGGAGGCTCCGGCCATTGGTGCTGTTCTTGTCGCCCGCCATTTTGGTCTTGGTGCTGCTGCTCTTCATGAGGTTCGCCAGCTATCGTAGCATATCCTTTCCTCTTTTCCCGTCCACACGCTCGCTGTCGCGTGCCCTCACGCCGCCGCTGTGTTCGCGATGACGTCGATGATACCGAGGCGGTGGATAGAGAGTGCCAATTGCTGTAGGCGCTGAAGAGAGCGCTAGGTTTCCTGATGAGCATGGCTGTACCGGATCTTACAGAGACACATTGTCTCTGTTGGAAGCTGGCAGAGTGTAGAGACTAAACACAAACACCTTGAGGGCTAATGAGGCGATTTGCGTGCATTCGAGCCGGATCTGCGGCTCATCACCTGCGAGATCGGATACAGCGGCGGGGTCTCTCGAGATTGCCGAGCCGAGATCTGGTTGCAAGCGCGTCTTCCCAGCGAGAGACAAGGCGCGTTTGTGATGGGCAACTCTTTCTTACTCTACTCGCCTCGCCTTGCATGATTCACATCGCAAGAGAGACGTTGTATTCGGCATGTACATGACAGCATCTGCGACACAACCCCACCGTCACTGGCAAGGTGTAGCCCGCGTCCTCAACCCGCCTTGAACCCATCGCACCAACAGCGGGAGCACAATGGTCTACGATACGGACTCCGGTCTGGTCTATACCGAAACCGTCGTCTCTGCTTCCTCGTCAGCATGTAGCTGCCTTAAACTCCACGACTGCCAAGGCAAGAAGCCATATAAAACTACCCACCACTCAGGCGCACGCAGAATGGGCCGCATGATCTCCAAAAACATCCTGCGCAAACTCGACCTTCTAAATGCGGAATCGGTACGCACAGCCCCAGTATGGCTAGTAGAGAAGCTATGGAACATGATCAAGAAGGAGGAGCTGGACAGTGTTCGTATGTGGCAGATCTTCCTACACTCCGCCTACAAAGACCAACTCGAGCGCGATAGGAAATGGTCCGGGGGCTGCAGGAAATGTCTCCCGCACCTACCGGCCATGCTGAAATCCGCCGACAGTGCTTCATCCGTCTGGCTCACCGACCTAAACCTCGGCGACGCTGGCCTTGCCTGGCTACAGCCAGAGCATCTCCTCTGCATCGCCGAATTGCGCAACGTGCGCCATATATCTCTCACCGGCAACGCCGACCTCGCCTTCAACGACCGCATCTTACGAGCGTGGGCAAAGGCAGCGGAGCGCAAAGGCGCTTTCTCCAAACTCGAGGCGTTGTTCGTCGAGAGTCACCACAAAATGCAACGTGATGCCCTCACCCACTGGTCGCTGGGTTACTTGCGCTATTTTCCTCTGCTGGAAACCATCTGTCTGCGCTACTCGGTCATGGAGAGTAAGTATACTTACGCCGGGACGCGTATCGGCTGCTTTGTGAGCGGACGGTAAGTCCTTACATTCCCTTTCTCCTTCTTCTTCTTCTCTCTTCCGCACGCGGGTCTATGATTACTTTCAGGCAGCAACTACCGATCAGCTAACCGACTGCGGCTCAAGCGGCCCTTTTACCGACTACATGAACACCAAAGCCGTACACCCTCAATCCGCCGCGCGTGCTTCACACATGCGGCGAACCCACTCTATCGATCCCGCCAACCCGTTTTGGTCCGATACAGTACGAGGCTACATCCAACAGCGGCGCAAGCGTGCGGACGGCAAACCAGTGCTAGAGGTCACGGTAGGTGTCACAACAACGAACAGCAGGCGATTTAATCAGAGTGATGTTAGCTGTTTTGAGCGGGACTGGACGCCATGGGTTCCGACGAGATTGGAGGTGGCGCCGTGGGATGTGGGTGAAGACGGTGCGGAGATGTTGAGCGGTCGGCCTGCGGCTAGTAAAAGGCGGAAGGTGAGGGATGGGAGGGCGGTGGATGTGGGTGATGTGCTTGGTGGTCTGTAAGCCTCAATCCTCTGTTTTGGTGTCGTGCCAAGCAGCGCTCATCTCATCTCTTGACGACGCCAACACTGCCGCGTTCATCTCTCTAGGAACAGCTCACATGATCAGAGCTTGAGCTGGCGCATCGACGGCGTTGCAGGAGTGGTGGGCACTGATAACAACATCGGCAGAGATGGTGACGAGACGGAATGGTGAAACGCATACAGAGGCCGCATACAGTACTCGCAGACCGCGGCTTATAGCCGTGGTTTGTAGATCGCCAGGCCGGAGACGCATGTCGCTTATGGCTGCGGTGTGCTGCTGTGCTGCCCATTGGCGTATCGGACCGGACAAGGCCGTATGGAGATGCACGAGCTGCTTTAGGCGATCGGTACGGCCGTGTCATGTGACAGTGGACTTGTCAGCGCTATCTGACATAGTTTGTTGCAGCGCTGATGGAAGTGTACATCGAATCCAACGACACCGCTTTGGGGATGGACTGGGATGGTGTGGTTGATGGACGCTTTACGGACACTAACCGGGCATCGAATATATGCGGTACGTACAGCGTCATCTAAGGTGAGGTTGGCGGTACTGAAGAACATGTGGCAGAGGATACACTTGGGATAGGTTGTTAAAAACATCCTGCGTTGCACGGTGGAGAATGGCTGATCTATCTCCGCTGTATTCCACACGTGATTGGGTGCTGGTAGGCAATACAATTGCAGGATACAGTGACGGGGGGTTTTTTTTTGGAAATGAGCTGAAGATATTCTCCCCATAATCTCACACCCACGCTCCCGAATCCGAGTCTCGATTTCGACTTTCCAAGATACCGCGCATCTTCGTCGTTTCCGCGGAAGATCAAGGGAGGCGCTTGGGAGCGCGGCTACACCAAAGACTCATGGCTCGTTCTGCGACCACTACAGGTTCAGCTCAAGGTCGCTCCCTTCCCGCTTTGTGTTTACGCCACCCGCATGCCGTCAGGGACGTTGTTACTGGATGGTTGTTTACTCCACGCTCATGATGTTGCATCTTGAGGCCTCCCATGTTTGGTTTGATGCGGAGTACAGAAGCTTGTCTGGAAGAGTTGTGTGAAACGTTTGGCAATCAGTCTCGCTCTGCAGAGGTGAACGGGTTGTCATTCTTCTACGGTACTTTCTGACCTCACACGTTTCTACTTCCCCGAGAACAGATTCTGAACCGGTGCGCTGATATGTATTTACGGAGAACTACGTTGACCATAGCGGATTCGAAGGTACAACACGAGGTAGGTCTGCTTCGCATTAGGGATGCAGATCTGTCTCGCGTCCGTTCCTTCCACACCTGGTGCGGCTGCTTGCTCTGTTTGCGAGTGGCACACTAAGGTAATTCCTAGAATCTCGTTGTCAGCTAGGATCCTCGAGTTGCCTGTGCCTGCGTACGAACTGATTTCGACGGCACAATCATCACGGAGATGTCTCAGCAAATCTCTCGACAACTCTCTCGACAGCGCAGCTCATGGAACGCCACTCGCGAGAACCAGGACATCAGCTTGGCCAGTACCTATCTTCCCACGGAAACCGCGGTGGCAAGAAGATCGGGACGCCAGCAGAGAGAACAATGTGATCGAGCACCATGGAGAAGAGAACGACGAAACAGAGCCAGCGCCACAGGTCGTGGAGACCGTCGAGCCACGCAAGCAAGCACCACCAAGTCTTAGACGATGACCCAAAGCTTTTGCTCCAAACAATAGCAGCATCGCTAACATCGCGGATTCGCTATCGAAGGGGATACCACTAGGACAGCGACGGTTCAATATCTGGGGGTGGATGCGAGCAAAGTTTCACCGGCCATTGGCAGAATGGCTTGGGTGCACGCTGCTCATCCTGATCGGCTGCAACGCGAACCTTGCTATGGTGACTTCGAGGCAGGAAGCCGGCACGAACGAGACGACGTACTGGGTGTGAATGAGCCATCACTTTCCCCAGGATATCTACTGGTTTAAAGTGTACAGTGGGTCGCCCGAGCACAGCTACTGCTGCTTTGAGCCGCTGAGTTGCCGTTGAGCATTTGTGGCTAAATTTCACAGGTGCTGGGGTTACGCAGTCATGCGGGGCATCTATCTCTCCCCGTGGTGACTCAGGCGGATTTCTGAACCCGGCGCTCACCATCATGCTATGGGGTAAGCACTGTTGAACCGAGACACACGCAACAACCATTGATGCTGTTGTGTAGGTGTTTCGAGGCTTTTCCAGCAAAAGGGTTTCTGATTTAGATCCTTGCGCAGGTTATCGGATGCTTCAGGGGTGCACTCCTCGCTTTTGCGATCTACAAAGACGATATTTATCGCCTCGACGGTAAGTCGATCCCAAATAGCACAGGCATCTACTTCTATGCCCAACCTCAGCGCTTTCAACGAGTTTCTCGGCACCGCAGTTCTTGGCTGTTCGATTCTAGCGTTTGGGGACAGCGGTAATGCGCCGCCGGGTGCTGGTATGCATGTATTCACGTGAGTGAGACCTTGTTCTATAGCAAGTATCTTAACGCGACGGAACGGTGTCGTACTGCTGGTGCGATGCTTGGATACAGGGCATCGCTGGCCTTTCAAGCGAGATGTCCTCGGCGACCGCCATCAGCCAAAACGGATTTTCGTAGAAGCATAGGCAGTCTCGGCATCGGTGCGGTTATACAGCTGCATCATTCTGGATGATTTCCGTGGGACGCATGCTGATTCACTACTTTCACTAGCATCGGCTTGTTCGTCACCACCTGCACAATGGCCTTCGGCTACAACACCAGAGCTTGTCTTAACCCTGCACGGGACCTAGAACCACGACTGACCGCCATCTCCGTAGGATGTCCACGCTCGTTGTTGCTACACGGCGAACCCTATGGCTGGCGGTGGCTGTGGGGACCCTGGGGAGTTCTATCATCGGAGCCTTAGTCGGTGGCCTTGCGTACGATCTTTGTGTCTTTAAAGGTGGCGAAAGTCCGGTGAATCATAGCTTCAATCGGCCCAAGATGGAGTACAGGATGCAGGAGAGAACCTGGCTGCGTAGGTTTGGCAAACTACAGGCCGCGGAAGTTGCTCAGCGAAAGAGTGAGGAGGGTACAGCGTACGAGGATCGCAGGCAAAGCACTTGACGGTGATGCTGTTTGTCTCCTGCTTGATAATATCACGTCAATATTGGAGTGACGACATGCACCCTCATCTACTACTTGTCTCCCTCAGCGAATTCGAAGTATTTCTCATAAGCAATCGTCTGTTGATTTTTTTGTTCTCGCCGGCAAGGAACCTTGACCGGAAGACCACAAAGTATCATTGCGGGACTGACAATGCAGTTGAAGGTGATAAACGGTGGCGCAAGCTGCTATTGACACTTGAGTAAGGAGCCACCAATGACCTTCAGCGAGGTTCCACAAGCCACAACTTTTGCGATCCATCACCGGGAATGTCAATGACTAGAACGAAAACTACTCCTCAAGGGTGGATAGAGCACAGAGCGTTGGTCGCTCATGTGGTATTACAAGCGTTCGTCAGCAAGCTGAAGCTATCGGATTAACGCAGGTCATGAGATGTTCGTCACAACCACCTTCGCCGCGCTCACGCCGGCTTTCTGCTTGTCCAATCCCAGCTGTATAGACCTCAACTCCTCTCCGACCACAAGCGGGTCCGGTGCAGGTACAATCGTGCCCGTCTCCAGTGCCTTCGGCAGGAACTTGCGCCAGATGTATGGGCCGACTTCGTTGCTGAAGATGTTCGTAGATGATACTGTACGGCATAGTTAGCATTAGGCACGATGCGATAACTGTTTAAGCTCCACTTACTCATCTTGGTTCTCACAGAGCTAGGGACGCCCTTCTCTGGCACACCTTCCACAGTCACCACGATAGCCTTGCCCTTCGTCTGATCCATAATACTGGCACATGACAGGAATGCACTCGCGCCGCCAGTGGCATGGTAAGCTCCGACAACAGTCTTGTCTTTCAGTGCCTTGATTATCTCGTCCTCTACTGCGTCATTGTGGTAGTCGAAGACCTGCTTGGCGCCGAGCTTCTTGCAGTATTCGGAGTTCCTTGGGCTAGCTGTAGTGATGACGTCCAGCCCAGATGCTACGGCAAGCTGAATGCAGCAGGAACCGACGCTCGAGCTACCACCCCAGATGAGAACAGTGCGGTCCAGCGTTTCCGGCTTCTCGCTTGGGAATGGTAGGGCCAGGTAGTCTTTTTGGTACAGCCCGGCCGCGGCTGTTGAGATACCTAGTGGTAACACTACGCCTACTGATGTTGGGATCTTGTAGGGTAGCTCCGAGACGGCCTCTTGTGGCACAATGGTGTACTTCTGAAAGGCGCCGTGCGATGGGTCATTGGCTGAGTAGCCGTTGCAGTGCCTCAAGATAGAGTCAGCTTTCCCGATTGCTCGCTAAGGTCACGTACTCGTACTTACGCGATCACCCTCTGCCCAACGTGAAAGTCCTCGACTCCATCTCCGACCTCAAAAACCTCGCCCGCCACATCCAGACCAAAGATGTTCGGGTACTTCAGCTTGAAGAAGTCACTGTCCTGTATCTTCCAGTCGACAGGGTTTACCGCGACATCAATGACTTGTATACCAACATGGCCTTTCGGCGGTGAGGCGTAAGGTGCAGAGCCAACGACCACTGGTCGTGTCTTGGGCTTGAGCGCCCAGGCTGCCACGTTCTTCGGATGCTTAACAACGTAGTTGTCCATGGCTGTTCCGTATACTTCAAGAATGTGTGGCTCAAAGCGTTGGTTTGGGGTGAGAGGATGAGGCAGCAGGATTGATAATCGAGGTCAAGGTGATGGAGCTTACGATCGACATGCGGGTACCTGCAGGTAAAGTGTGGGGTAGAAAGATGGAGATGGCAGGCATCAGCCACCGATGTGTTATGTACTGGACAGCAAGTACATACAGCGACAGGCATCGTTAAGAGATACGCTCTGATTGCAGAGAAGGATGAGCGGCGTTGTTTTCGTCTACAGATTTCCTGCGAAGGTCACTGTTGCATCCTTCACCTCACCTACCCTAGTTTCTCGTCATAGAGAATCTCTGCCCGTGCGAACCGGCTCATCTCGTGCGATAGCGCCCGTTTTGGAGCCTTAGACCCAAAAGATTGCAAGGCGCCAGGGAGGTGTTACACTCACCGCGCAACATCTTCCAGCACCTGCTTAATGATCGCAAGATCCCGCTCAACATCAACCTGCCAATTCGCCACTGCGAAGCGTGCAGCAGGTTTTCCGTCCCATTGCGTGCCACTGACATATAACTTTCTTGTAGCATTCATGCGTTGCACGAGCTCCTCATTGAGCCGTTCGTCATTCGCGCGGAAGAGTACGATGATATAGATCTCGCTCAACCTCGTCTCTACTGTCACGTCGGACTGCGGCTTCGGCAGCAACTCGTAGGCCTCGTTCGCAAGCATGAGCTTAGCAATGGCTCTAGCGAGATGGATTTGACTCTCAAGCATCTCGCGATACCCGTCTCGGCCGTAGGCGGCGAGCGTGGCGTAGACGGGTAGAGCGCGGAAGCGGCGAGAGTTCTCGATCCCTATGTTGAGAGGTGACGGTATGCTCCTGTCCTTTGATGCTGTGGTTTCAGATGACGCGGTGTTGAGGTAGGCTGCGTTCGCGTTTTGGAACACTTCGATACCGAGTGGTAGGTGACGGGAGAGAAGGATGCCGCAGTCGTATGGCTAAACTAGTTAGTGAATCAGGGCGAAGTACATATCCATGGGAAGAACGGAGACCAAATAAGAGTTAACATGGACCTACCACATTCAATAGCTTGTGAGCATCACCAGCAACCGAGTCTGCAAGCTCGAGATCTGCGACACCCGCTTTGATCTTATCATACTCACCACCCTCCGGTAGCACACGCGCCAGAAGACCGAATGCAGCATCGACATGAATCCATGCGCCATAATAATCGCAAAGACGACGGATCTCTTGCATGTCTTTGTGATCCGTGGCGAAAAGACCAGTGTTGACTTCAGCGGCCGAGATCACCACGATGGAAGCTATGGCCGGCCTTCTCAGTAGATTCTCCAGCTTCTTCATATCGAAGAGATGAGGCGCTGGTGCGAGACCGACGTCGATGACAGACGTACGTCCTAAGCCGACAATTGAGGCCGCTTTTCGTAGTGACGAGTGTGGTACGGTTGTAAGTGTTTGCACACCATCCAAGCCTGCCTTCCTGGTGGCCTGTAGAATGCCGTTTTCGGCTACACTTGTAGTACTCCCTCGCCTTCGGGCAGCTTCCTGGATGACAAACTCACGCCCACAGGCCAGTCCGACCAGGTTGCTGGCAGTTGCTCCTGTCGTGAACGTGCGGTGAAGCCAGTCGTTTGGCTGGAGGTCAAGGAGCTCACAGACCATGCTCAGAGCCCTGTCCTCGACATCTGTAGCGAGGGCCTCCTTGGGCAGATGGACTTGCACGTTCTGATCTGCTTGCGTGACAATGTTATCAGCGAAGGCTGCCACGGGCGTCACCCCTCCAGTTACGAAGCCATAGTAATTCGGAGACTGGCTTGACCTATTCAGACCTGGAACGATGTGATCGAGAACATGGTCTTTCGACTTCGTCTCTCCAATTCCGTGCTCTGGTAGGCTTCTCAGCAAACGATTACGTGCGTTTTCAATGATTTGAGGTGATGGCAGCACATGCTCTCTTAGATCATTCGAGGCGGAGCCTTGTGCTGCACCCATCATGCTTTCGCCGTTGCGCCCATGCAAGTGATCACTGATGATCCATGTCTGAGAGCAACATCTTCCACCTCATGTTTAGTCACCACTCGTGAAGGAGGAAATCACCTCCTATTAGCTAGTGGGATATCTTTTCACGTGCCCAGTTTTCGAAGCGCGTTGCGGAGAATTCCGTTCAGGCATCACTTCGGCGGGCACCACTTCCGCCTCTCGACGCGTCCTGGTTGAGACAACGCCGCCATTTGCTCTATACCTAAACGGCTCATTACTACCACTGACCCATGCGACGATTGAAGAGCAATGCTGCTCGCCGCAAATGACGCGCAATAACCTGGGAGACCACCTTTCTTGGCTGCTACAGAACAAGCCCTCCGTCCCACCGGCGACTAATTCGCTACCACCCGCGTCAGCAACGTTCAGCCCCAGTAGAGCGTCACAAGAACCACGAGCCAGCGGAAGTAGTGGGGAGACTCGGGCGTCGAGCAGGCAAGAAGAACCTGGGGTACCGAACGCACCTACAGTGCCAGAGCGAAGGCAAGAGATGGCACGGTTACGGACAGCACCGGGTTCAGCAAGCAAGCCCAACTTGATATCGATGGGCCCAAGGTTGCCTGCAGATGGCTCACCGCAAGTACAAGTGCCGCGTCCGAGTGCCCCGCCTGCGTATGCGCCTGTGTCAAGGGCAGCCTCTAGACCCGTGTCAGTCCGGCCGACACCACAAAAGCAGGCAACCGGCGGCTTCAGGCTGCCAAATGTTGAAGTCATGGACTTGACCAACGAGCTGAAGGCACTCAGCAGCCCGACGCCGCGGCAAGATCCTGTACCACGGTCAAGCCGCAAGCGCAAGAGCGAAGAGCTTGAGGATGACATGCCACGTGCACCGTGTCCTCAGCATGGAGTCAAGCCTGCGGCAAGGCAAGCGCAGTCAGATATCAGGCTTTCCCAAGGCTTCACAAGCGTCGACGACATGGATTATGAGACTCTGGGTCCCCCACCACCCTACTCCACCGTACCACAACGGGTCAAATCAACCGCGGATGAGCCTGTACCACGTGGTACTGCGGATACTTCAAGCTCTGCCATGTCTAATGACAACGGGCTGGTTATGCCTCACTCGAATGCCGACGAGGACGACATCATCATTGACTTCACTGGTATTCGGGAGAAGCGCAAGAAGGCTCGTAGCTCGCCACCTAGCAAGAAGCGTGTCTTAACCCGACAGAAACCGCTTCCTACCATCGAGGACTCTCCGATCGTACAGCGGGCACAGGCGCCAAAACCAATGCAGCCTGTGCAGACGGGTAATCTATTCGATGTCAAGGTGGCAACGCCTTCCGAGCCGTCTGCCGTCAGGACGGATGCGCCTCCCCTGAGCACACAAGCACCCGCCCGAACGTCTGGCACGCAGGAGCCTGCAGGCGAGCATGCCACGCTGCTCAGGAAGCTCTTCGAAGCGCCTGATGCGGACACCAACCAGATCTGGGCAGACTTGAAGTCAAGGGAGGAGTCCCTGTGTCACGATCTAGCTCTTCGTATGGAAGAGTACGACGATGCCAAGGAGTTAGAAGAGGAGTTTGACGACCTCGGAACGAGGCTCGAGTCTCTCAAGTTTCTGCTGGGAAAGCGTAGCGATCACCGATTATTGACTGCAGAGAAAGCCGAACTGTTCACTGCGATGAAGCATGCTCTCAAATCACGACAGGGTCCGGATGCAGTGAGGGCTGCGAAGACCGCCAACGAAGCTTGCAAGCAAAAGTTGTTGCAACTTGAGAATCAATGCATCCCATCGCTGAAGGCTTGCCAAGACGAGATAGAGTCATTCTTTGCTGCGACTTTGGCAGCCCAGCAAGCTGCACAGCGGAAGCCTGTCGCGGTACAATCAACACAGGCGCCACCGTTTGGTATGCCTGCACCCGAACCGGCAGTGCCGAGCTCTAGCAGAGTAGCGCAGACGCAGATGATGAGGCCACCTCCTGTGCCATCGAAAGACCAGCGGATCAGCCCAGCCAATATCGACGCCCATTTCTCGCCTAAGCGAAAGCCTGCCGAACGGCCCAGGCGGGAGTCTCTTCATCAGCATAATCACATGGCGTTTGATGACGAGATACCCGACGATCTGGCTGACAATGACTTCTTCGAGGCCGGCAATGCTCTCTTCAGCAATCGCATGGGCACACCGCCGCCGCCAACGTTCGACTATAACGACGAAGACGACTTTGGCATGGGCGACGATGACGAGATGCTGGAGCTTGCCGAAGACATCGAAAACAGAGGCTCTCAGACTCACTTGACGCATGGCACCAGCCATAGGCAAGTGTTTGCCGAAACCTCCGGAAACAGTCAGACTCGCCACGCTCAGACCAGCGCGAAGAAGGCGAAGAAAAAGCCTGCGCTGCAGAACGACGAGAATGCCGGGCAGCACTTCCGCTTTCCGTGGTCGCAGGATGTCATGGCCTCATTGAAGAAGCGCTTCAAACTGCAAGGATTCCGTGAGAACCAGATCAACGCCATCAATGCTACCCTTGCTGGGAAAGACTGCTTCGTGTTAATGCCGACTGGAGGTGGCAAGTCACTGTGTTATCAGTTGCCATCCCTACTTTCAAGCGGCAAGACTCGAGGCGTCACCGTGGTCGTTTCACCTCTGCTCAGCTTGATGGAAGACCAGGTTCAGCACCTTCAGGCTCTTCGGATTCAGGCCTTCTTGCTGAACGGCGAAAGCACTGCCGAGGCGAAGAGCCAGATTCGAGAGGCGCTTGCTCAACCTGACGCGCAGGAATTCATTCAACTATTGTACGTCACGCCGGAGATGTTGAGCAAGAACCAGAGCATGATCAGCACGTTCGAAAGGCTATACCAGAGAAAGCAACTAGCTCGCTTGGTCATCGACGAAGCACACTGTGTCAGCCAATGGGGCCATGATTTTCGCCCTGATTACAAGCAACTGGGCGAGATCAGGCGGAAATTCCCGGGCTTGCCGGTTATGGCGCTCACTGCTACCGCGACCGAAAATGTCAAGGTGGATGTGATCCACAACCTTGGAATCGATGGCTGCGAGGTCTACACCCGAAGTTTCAACCGCTCGAATCTCTTCTATGAAATACGGGCGAAAGAGGGCAAGGGCAAGGACATTGAAAGTATCGCTAGTTTGATAAAAGAGAAGCACCGCGGACAGACAGGTATCATCTACTGCCTGTCACGCAAGAATTGTGAAGACATGGCCGAAGCGCTGAGCAAGCAGCACAAGATCAAGGCTCACCATTATCATGCTGGGATTGAG
>Ga0268244_10000412_pt1 | contig 18184 bp, 12 predicted proteins | sample AgamicMgSfe_FD_200258 | JGI IMG/M metagenome (GOLD analysis project Ga0268244, IMG submission 200258) | Agave microbial communities from Guanajuato, Mexico - Mg.Sf.e (v2) (version 2) | ecosystem: Host-associated > Plants > Phyllosphere > Phylloplane/Leaf | place: Guanajuato, Mexico | collected... | reverse complement strand
TACCTAAGCAGCTGGGTGATGTTATCACCGACGACCAACCCACCCTACACACCTCTGCCCAACGAACAGACCCTCTTCGCCTCACCCCCCCGGATAGGCTTCTCGCTCACCACGCCATCACACTACCCAGGCAAGCAACAGCAACCCTTCTCGATCACCCACTCGACCGGGGTTCTATACCTGACAAACCGACGCCTGATCTACCTGCCGGACAAGCCGACGGACAAGTTCCAGAGCTTTGCGGCTCCCATGCTCAACCTCCACGACGCGCACGTCACGGCACCCTTCTTCGGACCAAACGTCTGGACCGCACTGCTACAGCCGACGCAAGGCGGCGGGATCCCGGTGCCGAGTGCGGGAGTGGTTGAGATCAAGCTCACATTCAAGGAGGGCGGAGCATTCGACTTCCACACGCACTTTGAGCGAGTGAAGGAAAGGCTGCAGCAAGCTGTCGAGGTATCGAGGATATCGGGCGATGGAGCGGGCAGCTCCCGAGCCGCGATGAACGGCGTGGATGTGCAGAACGTGAACTTGGAGGAGCTGCCGGCGTACCAGGAGCGGAGTGACGCGGCGTTGCTCTCGCCCGCCGCGGCGGTCCAAGTGCCGAATACGGTGGCGCTATCGCCGCAGCATCGAGACAGCGGCGTGGGTGTGGAAGACGATCGACCTGCGCCGAAGCCCGCAGTCGATGCTTTCGCTTCGCCCGACGAGCCGCCTCCTGGGTATGAGGAAACGCAGATGCAAGGGCTTCAGGATGAGATGGAGAGGCGGATGAGCGGAGGACGGCAATGATTGTGGTGTGCGGGAGGGCCCAGAGTGTAAGACTACGAGGGGATATGTATGCGAACCGCGCTGGATTCGGGCGAGGGGAGGGTGATGATGATACCATGGGAGTAAGTGATATACAATAATGACATAGGTAACACTGTAGTCGTAATGATTCAACGTTTCTGCACGCAGCACACGAACAGCCTTTCTGGTGTGAGTGGCATGCATGCACAGGCTACAGCACGTACATACTACAGTACTATAGAAGTAACGTACCTACCTATGTAGGTACTTTAATAAACCTGAATGCAACCACCCGGTCGTCATCTACGGCATCAGCCGTTCCCTCAGCCTCGTGTGCCGCGTGGCATCTCCATCTCCATTCGCAATAATAACAAAACACTTGACGTTTTCTTTTCCCCTTCATGAACCACCAGCACACGTGACGAGCATCCGACGACCTACATGCACGCCATACATACCGTACCTTACATGTAGCGAACCCGTACACCCCACGGGCCCTCCCATACAAAACGTGTAACCGTCACGGCGACAATGCGCGAGATCTGGTGGACCAAGCGGCCGTATGGACGCTGAATTAAGACGCGGTCTCCTGACGATCGTTCATCAGTCTACTCTAGTCAGCTTGGACATTAAAACCTCCACACACCCGCGACACTACCCGCCCCGACATAATCGACTCCGAGGCATCGCCGGCGGCCAGCAGCGAGTACTCGCGAATACTGTACAGTATCTCACAGCGCACCGTGTGGTGAACACTCTATATCACCGGCCTCGCCCAGACACTCGGTCAATATTCGCCAACGCTGCGGTTCGGGCACTGCCGCATCACTCCCTCCCTCCTCCGGCTTTCACGCCCGCGCACGCGATCAACTTCCTACCTACAGACAGAACGTACAGACGTCGGCTGACGAAGACTACCACTGTCACGGCCACGGTCACTACCCTGTCGCGCATCTGATATTCGCACCCACAACTTCAGGCCGAGCTGCACACAGGCATACGCGCACACGCATGATCATACCCGGCGGGACTTCCACGCTCGCGCTCCGCTTCGACCCTAACGACGACGACAACGCCGACAACGCCGACCACAACATAGCACTGCCCGTCCGCCTCCGCCTGGGGCCCGGCGTCGGCAGCGCAGACCCCACCTTTCCATCATGTTTTGGCGTTTCGGCGGATACGCCAACATCTCCACCCTCGACACCATCCTCGACAAGCCCGATGTCACCGTCGAAGAGCTGCTGGACGAGAGCGATCTCATCCAGGAGCTGAAGCAGCAGAATAGCAAACTCATCGAATTCCTGCGCGAGGAGCCCGCGCTGAAGAAGCTGCTGAATTATGTCGTAGCGGACGAGCTGCCGGAGGCGGCGAAGGAGAAAGAGAAAGACGACGAGGGCAAGCTTGGTGAGGAGAAGACGACGACGACGAGCGGCATTTCCTTCTTCGGCAAGGGCAAGGCTCGCTCGCGGTCGAAGTCGGTCAACAAGGGCGCTGCTGAAGGCGATGGCGAGACCGAGGAGGAGAAGAAGGAAGCGCAGCGCAAGAAGTATGCATACGTGGCTTGCGAGGTGCTGTCGTCCGAAGTCTGGTCGATCACCGAAGCCATCCTGGACCACCGCGATCATCTGCATGAGTTCTGGCAGTACATGCACCGGCCGGCGCCCTTGGATCCTTTGCAGGCGGGATACTTTACCAAGGTCAACGAGGCGCTGCTGGACAAAAAGACGGAAGACATGCTTGCCTTCTTCAAATCGCTAGACGGCATCGTCCCGGCGATGTTGCAGCATGTCGATTGTCCGATGGTGATGGACCTGCTGCTCAAGATTGTCTCGCTGGAGAAGCACGAAAGCGGGGCTGGCATTGTCGACTGGCTACAGACACAGGATTTGATTCCGTTATTACTGGCCTACCTCTCCCCCGAGCACAACTCGGCCACCCAGACCTCGGCCGGGGACTTCCTGAAAGCGATCATCACCATCTCGGCAAACGCCACAACGCAAGACCAGTCCGTCATCGGCCCCAACGAGCTCACGCGCGAGTTGGTCTCGGAGCAATGCGTACAAAGCCTCATTACCAACATGCTCCGTGGGGGAAACGCATTAACTGTCGGCGTCGGCATCGTCATCGAAGTGATCCGGAAGAACAACTCGGATTACGATCTCGATAACCAAGTCGGTCCTGAGCCCAAAACCTCCGACCCCATATTCCTCGGCACCTTACTGCGACAATTCGCCACCCATGTCCCTGACTTCATGCACCTCATCCGGTCCAAGTCTGCGACCAAACCGGGCCTGAAAGCCGCTTTCGGCAGCAAGATCGAACCGCTCGGCTTCGATCGCTTCAAGACGTGTGAACTCATGGCCGAGTTATTGCACTGCAGTAACATGGGCCTACTGAACGAGCGCGGTGCGGAGGAGGACGTCCAGAGACGGGACGCAGAGCGCGAAAGGCTGAAAGCGGAAGGCAAGCTTGCCACGCCGAAAGCTTCCGCGTCTCCGAATCACCAGAACAGTCACGAGGAGTTCGGCAGCAGCGTGGACTCGCACGGCTTTCACCATGCAGAGCGGCCCAGCGAGGACGAGATGAAAGACAAGCGGGAGGAGAGTCGGAGGCTGGAGGTGCAGAACGTACCGGACGAGGACGGCTTCGAGAAAGTCAACGCGCCTTCCGCCGACGACCTACCGGACGACGCCAGCTTTGACGACTTTAACGAAAAGGTCGAACAGAGTGGACTCCCTGCACTGGAGAAGGTGGAGAAGCGAAACCCGGCCGATCCGCAGAATCAACTGTCGGTCGATCCCGATATGCCGGCACCACTGTCACCATCGAAGCAGACGCACAACAAGCCGATGTTGCATTTCGACCCGCCGCCGACGCAGGCAGCTGACTCGCCCACGTCAGCCGGCGTGACGGATCGGGTCGGCAACTTCAGCATGGATGAGGACACCGTCATGACCGAGCTCGGCGAGGAGTCCCCCCATTCTGACGACGAAGGCCCGTCGGAGCTGGAGAAGGAGCTGGCCAACGCTGTCGAAAAACCGGCGCCGCTCTTCGCCCGGAAAGAGCCACCTCCGGTCGACACCGTCGATCCTATCGCTGGCGCTCCCGGCCAATCGGACAACGAAGCATTGCATGATGTAGATGAGAGCATCGCGACTATCCAAGGCGAGGAAGTTGCTCCTCCTAATGACGAGCGTGCATCATACGAGACCGAGGCCGACGGCAGGCCAGTTGTGGGCGATTTGCTCAAAATCCAATTCGTGGAGCACCAGGTTGTGCCCACCATTCTTGTAAGTGCTCTTTCAAACACCTTCCTCTCATATGTTATCGTTCTGCAGCTTGAGCTCACATCGAACGCAACGACAGGATTTCTTCTTCCGTTTCCCATGGAACAATTTCCTACATAATGTAGTATATGACGTTGTACAGCAAGTTTTCAACGGCACGCTGGACCGAGGGTACAACCGCACAGTCGCGTTCGACCTCTTCACCCCCATTGAGGGCAAGGGATCCACCCCGACCGACTCCCTGGGCCTCATGTCTACCAAAGACATCACCGATCGGATCCTGGATGGTCAGCAGAGATCCGACGCCTCCCAGCAGCATAAAGGCATGCGGCTGGGATACATGGGCCACCTGACGCTGATCGCCGAAGAAGTGTGCAAATTCGGCAACCGGCATCCGCCCGAGGCCCTCGACCTGACCGTCATGGACCGCGTCGGCCGGCCGGAGTGGACACGGTACGTCGAAGGCACACTAGCCGAAACGCGCGACAAGGATAACGCGGTGCTCGGTGGCGTGCGGCCGGAGAATGCGATCGGGATGCGGTCCATGGCCATGCAAGGCGGCTTCTCGTCCAACACGGCCAACACGCTCGCCAGCGCCGGCCTCGGTTCCGCCGTCACGCCTCAAGACAGCCTCGCCATGTCCGAAGGCACGGTCGGGCAATCTTACGAGTCCAATGCCGGCACCATGCTGTCGGGCTTCGGCGACGGCGACGACGACGACGAAGAGATGGAGGATCACGGCGCCGCGGCCACGGGGTTGCGCAGGCAAGGGGAACGCGGGAGCTCCGGGAGCTCGTCCGCGTTCTCCGACGACGAACAGGTCGGTGAACTTTCGTTTGATGATGTCGACATGGACTACCGATGACCCGTGAGCACCTCCCCCTTAATTCCTGTTTCCTTCTTTGAATGCGGACCATTGAGATGTCGGCCTACCTTTGTACTCTTGTCAAGCAACGGCACACACGGCATTTTGTGGGCAAGACGACGCAGAACAAGACGAAAGAATAAAAGAGTAAAGATGACGGGCAGGTAAGATCACGGATGTATGGCGTTTTGCCCATGACGTACGTCACGCTGGAGTATCGGTTGTCGTTGTACGATGCGCGCGAGGACTGAAGCATTTGGGGTTCTTGAGGAAGACAGCGCACAACTTGGCTCCCTTCTTCCGCAATGCTTGTGGTGTAGCAACAAGAAAAAAAGCTCTCTTTTGGACGACTTGTGTTCCCTCTATTGGTGGATCTCATTCTCTTCTGTGTGTGCAACCGGAACGAGGGCTCTCCACTGTCGCGGCTGCGGGTAGCGTGATGGGGCTGGTGTTTCGCTCCGCCAGTTGAATACCTGCGAGATCGTGCCACCCCGTCCGCGTCCAGCACGTGGGCAATCAGGTTCAGCGCTCAGAGCCCCTGTCCGCAGCCGCTTTCCTTTCCCCTCCTTCTCATCTCATGGACCCGCTCTTCTTCCTCCCACTTCCTCCCTTCCACGTCATCGAGGTACACTACCCCAGGCTGGGCGTACACGCATCGAGGACAACCCACAGCTGACTCATACCCTTCTTCTTCCACCACAGGCATCGCCCGAACCCTCGCACCAAGCCACAATCGCCAGCGGAGACACGCCCTCCGTGCCCCCACCGCTCAACATCCCACCTTCGCGCGCCCGCCGCCAACTCGCCGCCCGACTGGCGCAGCGGAAGAAGAAGGAATCCGGGTTCGAACAGCATGAACTGGGCACGACGGCGGATCCGGACGCGGCGGACCCCGCGGTGCTGGAGACGGCGAGCCAGATTGCTGGTGGTGAAGGAGGGCCTGGAGAAGCGTCTGGGCTCGAGGTTGGTGGATCTCCGACCGCGACGGATATCGAGTTGCGCGAGGCGGGGTTGAGGCGGTTGGGGGGCGCGAGTCGGTTTTCGGGATTGTTTGGGAGCGATGACTCGTCGTCGGATTCTTCTACTACTTCGGTGCGTTCGTGGAGTGGAGAGGAGGAGGAGGAGGAGGAGGATGATGATGATCGTGATGAGGATGAGGATGAGTATGAAGTGGAAAGGGAAGGGTTGTCTTCGTCGACGACGGCGGCCTCGGCGATGACGGCTTTTGGTGGCGGTGGTGATGGTGGCTTAGGGAGGAAGAGGAGCGCGAGGAAGGATCGGAGGTTAAGGACGACGGAGGCGAAGGAGAGGAGGCCTTTGGACGATGGTGATGATGATGATGATGATGACGAAGATGGGGACGATGAGAAGGGGAAAGAGGAAAGAGGGTTGGGGAGGATGATGGATCATAAGCTGAGGTTCGGGGGTGAGGGGGTGGAGAGGGAAGAGGCGGGTCAGCATGAGAGCCCGTTTGCGGACCCGGTTGATGAGGATGAGGAGGAGGAGAGTAGTAGTAGTGAGGATGAGCTGGTGGAGATACGGCAGGCGAGGCGGACGAGCTGAGCTGAGCTGAGCTGGTCTGAGCGATCGGGATGGGTTGCAGTGGGGTTGCGGTTGGCGTGGGCGGTTGTCGATATGATCGCAGTGTATTTGTAGCGTGATACCATTAGTACAGTGAGAGTGAAACGAGACAGGACGTTTTGGATGGTTGGTCGGCCGGTAAGATTTGTCTGTATTGATGGTACACTTGGTTTTCTACCTTTCACGTTTCATTCTCTTCGTGTGGAAAGGCGAGATGTTCTGAGGGCGTACGCTCGCTACCATTGAGACCCCTTACATTCTGAGGATATCGAGTGTAGGGATAGCGCGAATCTCGAATGATGAGCGAGCCTTCCTCCTCCAACAACACTCCACATCACCGCGAAGATGTTCGCATCCCCATCATCGACGAGAGCGTGTCCAGCGTTTCGAATCAAGTCGTACCGGCAGGCAACGACATCAAATTGCTCCACTGGTTGGGAGGTCGGAGTACACGCACTCGAGGAAATCCTCAGCCGACTTTTGTTCGAGATGATGATAGTCATGTTCAATCAGCAAGTATCACCAATACCGGCGTGCCCTTTGTAGCTCCGGAGAATGGATGGAGAAGGGGTCGAGACGGAGGGACTCCGTGAACGAGCCATCACGGACCAAAATCGTTCGCTAGAAGTCGTTTTCGAAATAATGCCCTTTTCACCTTCGACCTGGTCAAACGGCATGCTGTATGCTCTCCACGTCGGTCTGTAGGCCCAGGTGATGAAACAGGTAGTCTGAAAGATCGGCCGAGACTCACATTCAGCCCGAAAGGAAGTCAATACACCGTTCTCGCCACTTACGGAAATATACATCATTACTCGTGACTAGTCGTGCTTGAAAGCTGTCACCCTCTACTCCTTCGCCACCTTGACCACAAGCTTGCCCCGAGCCCGACTCGACTTCAGCCTCTCGAAAGCCTTGTCGGCGTCCTCGAGCTCGTAAACTTTCTCGATCACCGCCCGGACCTTCCCCTCCTCCATCCACCGCGCGAGCTTGACATAGCTCTCCGCATGGGCCGTGCACGTCACGAACTGAAACTTCCTCTGGCCTCCGCCCAGCCAGCTCGGCGTCAGGAAGATCTTGAGGAAATCCACGATGCTCGAGAGCGTGGGGCTGCCGGCGATCGTGACGAACCTCCCCTCGGGCTTCAGGTAATGGTGGGCGTTCCAGTAGATGGCCGAGTCGGCGAAGACGTTGTCGACGATCAGGTCGAACTGCGTGCCTTTGCGCTTCAGCGTCTCGACCACGGGCTGCGTCCGGTAGTCGATGACTTCGTCCGCGCCGAGGCTCTGGCAGAGTTCGACGTTGGGGCCTGAGCATGAGGTCGTGACGTGACACCCGAGCGCTTTGGCGATCTGGATCCCGAAGGTTCCCGTGCCTCCGGATCCGCCGTTGATGAAGATCTTGTCGCCCGCTTTCACGAAGGGCTCGATGCACTGGTAGGCCGTCAAACCTACGATGCCCACGCACGCTCCTTGTTCCGGTGAGACGTCGTTTGGCAGCGGTACGCAGCCTATGTACAGGATACTGTTAAGCATGCCACATTGTGAAGATCTCACGGGCTGCACGTACCCTCTTTCGGAGCGATCGCATACTCTGCCAACGAACCAAAGTTTGGCAACAAAAACGAACCGAAGACCTGTTCGCCGGGTTTGAGGTGTGGCAGGGTCGATGTGACGACCGTGCCGGAATAGTCCACGCCTGGGGACGTGCCCGCGAACATCAGCTGCCCGACGATAGGCGCTTCGGCGACCTTGAAGTCGACCGGGTTGATCGTGGCGTAGGACACTTTGACGAGAGTCTGCCCGGCCGATAGGGAACGGGCGTTCTTGGGCAGCGCGGCGTTGGGGTTCACTTTGAGGTTCTTCTCAATGCCGCCGACGTTGCTGTGCCATTGGCTGGCCCGCATGGTCGAAGGCAGACTGGCCGCCATGGCTGTTGATGTCGAGTGTTGAAGAGGGTGGTGAGCTGCCAATGACCTTGTTTGCAGTGGCTACTTGTCCGTTTGTGTTGAACGAGCGGAAGTATGAGCAAGAGTGGACTGTGTTGAGAGTTACGCTAGACCATTTACAAGGACAAAAGCGGGGCCACGGTGTATGAAGGAAGCAAGCGAGCATCCATGACTGCTGACATTGATATTGTAGGCCGCCTCACTGTCCGGTAGAAGTTGAGGAAACAGAACAAGGCGGCGTTCTCAGTTTGAATTTTACTGCCATGTTTGTGATGCTTGATGGAGAAATACATCAATCTATCGAAAGGCTGATACTGTACACGCAAGCGAGCAGATACAGTTCTTCTATATCGGACTCGAATGCGTTAGAGGTCGAGCTGCGGATATGATCTGTCGCTTTTGTGACTGACCGGCGTGATGTAGCTAAGCTAGTCCGCTGCCAGTGCAATCGACCCATACCGAGTCGAGACGACTGAAGGTCCGCGACGGTCGTGGAACTTCTTAATCAGTACTTCTCCACTTCCAGACACACCATTCGTAAGGTGTGTCTTCATCCCAGCTCGCGTCGATCGTCTCTCGCCCTTCCTGACTGCATTCGAGTCCTACCGCTTCAAATGTTTCCCACAGGTCGCGGATGAAATCCAGATACCCTACTCTCAAGGGGTAGCACAGCAAGACCCGGCTCTCGGGTCCGGGTTCCATACGGGCCATGACCACGTTGCACAGGAGTTCCGGGTGTTCTTCAGAGTAGATGGTGTCCGCTGCTAGGATCAGGCGAGCCTTGGAGTGACTGTATCTGGAGGGGTGAGCTTTCGTCTGCTCGCTTGCACTGTCTTCGCCGTCGCCTGTTACCAGCACGGCAGGCTGTCTCCAATCCAACGAGCCACATACCGCCCGACCACCATACTCAGCGAGGAGGGTCCGGTTCAGGGCCACATTCGCCGCGATGCCGGGCAGGATTGGAGGCAAGTCCGTGAGGACAGCCGTCGTATGCCAGATGGCTGCGGCGCTCAGCCCAGCGATTCCGGTTCCAGCACCCAACTCCAAGACGGGGATCACATCGTCAGGGATCGTCGACATGAGCGTGCCACCTTCGGTTTGATGCAAGGCGTTAGCCAGCACCTCGGCCGAGCCCCATGTGGACAAAGGGAGGTTGTCCGCCTGGAGATTGCCTGGGTCTGAGATGTGGATTGTGATCCTGCGACCCTCTCGATTGATTTTAATGTCGAAGGATAAGCGAGTGCGCGTGCTCATCGTCCCTTTCAGCACGAGCACTTCGACAACTTCACTTTCCCCGTTGCTCGACGTTGCTCTCCAACCTTAGTGAGGGTGGAGGCCGCCAGCTTTGCCACAATCAGCAAGTAGCGAGGACTTGCAGCTGGGTCGTACTGTTGTACAACGACAGATGAGTCTAGTATCTTGTGCCTTACTCTGGTAGGTCACTACTGTATCACCGTGAAGCCTAGACTTTGGTCGCATGAATCGAATGCGAAGCCTCGTGAGATCGTGTTCCGGGTGTAAGCGCTTGATGCATGGACGAAGTTCGTTGTCCCTGCTGCGCCCTGCAGAAGGTCGAGTGCTTGCATTCAATGACTCTTGGCGGGCGCATACGCTGCCAATCAACTCCCACAACTGCCCTTCCACCTCACCACTCGCCCTTCTCCACCTGCAGCACCTTGAGCGTGACTCTGTGCCCCGACCGTGGCTTGGGGAATATATGTACCATGTATGTAGGCCGGTACGGTATGTGTTCGGTGTGCTCCAGGCAGCCATGTGAGATCGGTAAGTTGACCGTCGCTTTCGTGTTCAATCATCTCCTATATCAGAAGCAACGAAACGATAGACGGAGCAGAAAACAGAGATATGGGCAGAGGCGGTGCGATCTATCTCAGCTACACCGCCCTCGTGCTCCTCTCAGCAGCATCCGGCGCTCGTGCGGACAACTTCTGGTCAATCGACATCGACGAAGGTCCGGCGCCATCACCCCAAGACGGCCCGCCGTTTTCGGCGCACGCGACGAGGGATAAAGCCCTTCTGCCATACCAGATCATCGGAATCTGCGCAGGCTACCTGGGCAGCGTACTCATCCTAGGCACCCTCCTCCTCACAGTCGGACGAAGGCTCCGGAAGCGAGCGCAAGAGATGGCGAGCCGGCCGCAGGAGATGATCAAGCCCTACACCCACCACTTCGATCTTTCACCCTCAAGCCCGTCCAGCCAAAGGGGTTGGCGGCGGTTGCAATCCGTCAAGAACGCGACCGGTAGTGTACGTAGCGGTGTAAGCCCGGTGTCTCCCAGCGTGCGCAGCCTGGCCAGCTTCGACGCCGCCGTGATCGAGCAGGATCGGCTGAAGCGGCAAGATGAGATGGAGAGACTATATGCCGCAGTCATGGCGCATGACAACAGGAAGTCACAGGGCAGCCTGCCGACCACGACTGAAGTACCGGTCACCGCGCCGCCAGAGTACTCGCGCAAGAACCCACCAAAGTTGATCACCAGCGCGCCCGCTCTCAGACGCCTGCATACGGAGGAAGGGCACTTGACTTCCTTTGGCCCTGGCAGTCCAAAATCACCGATCCGCGCGATTTACCCTCCAGACTCGGCGCTGCCACCGATGCTGGTCTCTCCTGGAAGCCCACTCCGGGCAGAGTACCCCACGACGCCTCTGACGCCGACCTACTTCAGCCAAGCCTCGCAAGCAGGTGAATTCAGACCCGAGCGCAGCAGTCGCGCGTCTTCTCTTGGAAGCAGCAAGACGATGGGCTCCTGGTCAGGTCGCAGCAGACTCCGCAAGCCTTTGAGACACCTCAAGATCAGCGCGCCCATCCAGCAAGGCGACGACAACGACGATGGTGCTCGGACGCCACTGTCCCCGCGCTTCACCAACCCCGGCACGCCACCCGAGCCACCGACTGCCCGAACAGCCGATTCACAGTATCCGCCGACAACGCCCGGATCGGTCAAGAGCTGGCGCCATGGCGACGAGCCAGACTTGAGACATGAACCGTTGGACGAAGTGCGCGCCCTACCACTCCCACACCCGAACCGTGCAGACTACAATTACGAGAACCAGGCCCAAGCCGCCACGAACCTCGCCTCCCTTCGTCCAGACCCGACCGGCACAACGCTCCAGAACAAACAACAACCGGTATCAGCGTCAGCGAGCAACACCCTCCCCTTCCGCCAGCTCCAAGCCCACCAACAAGCGCAAAACGCCGCCTACGCCGCCGCGCACCCGCTGTCACCCATGCCGTGGAACCAAGGCTACCCGCTCTCCGCCGGCCCCGTCAAGACGACCTTCCTGGAACGGCGGAACGACCGACTCGGTGGTGGTGGTGGGCCGAGGACTGCGGGTGTGGCGACGCCGTACAGCCCGTACATGCCCTTCACGCCCCTCACGCCCGTGACGCCGCATCTGACGTCGAGGGCGGAGCGGCAGCAGAAACGCAAGGAGGAGAGGATGGTGCGGGGCGTGATCACGGAGGAGGATGCGGTGGCGGATGAGAGGGATTTGTGGAGTTCGGGGTATTAAGAGACTTGGTTGTGCGGACGTTCGTGTTTTATTGTGTGGTAAGTGTTGTTTCTTGAGGACTGAATGAGATCCGTTATACAAGTACCCCCGTGCGCTTGTCACCTTCGCAGACGAAGGGACACGGCATGGGACTTGGCAATGACCGGGTGCGCTTCTGCACGTGCTGAATTGTTAATGTGAGATACCGTCAATCACGTGATGGCCTTACGTCTGCAATCGTCTGGAAAACTCTCTACTACATTACTGTACCTTTGACTTTGACCGATCCGACGGCAAATGGGGTCGACGAACCCCGCACATGAGAGATGCATTGATCTTCGAACGGTGTGAATAGTACATGTAGGTACACTGCAGCAAGTGATGATTGACCTCGTTGCACCTGCAGAAATCCTCCTCGTCACTCCGGTGAACCCGGCACACAACAACTCCCCCCATCCCCCTGGCATTCGTGCCCGCCGTCGTGTTCTCGACCGGTACGTGACGATCTATCGAATGGTTGGACGGGAGCGTGCAGCAAACACGGCGGGTCGTGGTGCAAGAGTGTTCGATAGGTAGCGTGCTGTGAGAGGAGGTGGCCTGCTCCCTTTACGACGATCAGAGGGAGCCAGCTCCACCTGGGCGTCTCTTACTTTTCTCTACTTGCAGAGTTGTGAGTCGGTCAGCTTGATGGTCTCCTGCGAGTTCACCCCTTCCTCCACTTTCCATACCATTTCCTCTACCGGCCCGAGGAGAATAGCAAGAAGCACAATGGCCAGCCTCTGGTTCCTCTGCGCACTACCACTGCTCGCCCACGCGGCGGCGAGCAAGGCCGACCATGCCGTCACATGGCCGCCGGCCAACTGGCCGGAAGCCTCGTCCTCGTATGAGTGGTGGCCCGCTCCGCCCTTCACGACCGAGAGCGGGCCCATCAGCCCTCACCGCAGCAAGCCGCCCGTCACGATCTCCATGACCGGCATCCCGTCCTCCACGTACAGCTCCCCGCCGGAATATAGCAGTGCTTGGGGCTCGACACTATCGTCGTCATCTGCCAACGCCACTTCATCCGGTCCGCCCAGTCCGACTGGACCTGCCGGTGGCAACGGCACCCTCCCAGCCTGCAAACCCATCCAGTACGACTTCCCCGCCGGCAGCGGCAGCAACGACGAGCGCGCCGAAGCGGTCAAGGCGATGTATCTGGAGGCGTGGAACGCGTACAGCGCGCACGCCTTCGGCAAAGACGAGCTCTTGCCGCTGAACGCGTCGTCCATCAACAACTGGTACGGGTGGGGGGTGACGATCGTGGACGGGATCGACACGGCCATCATCATGAACCTGACGGACGTGGTGGCGCAGCAGCTCGCGTTCATCGCCGGCGTCGACTTCACCCGCACCGCCTACGGGCCCGTCGAGATCTTCGACGTCAACATCCGCTACGTCGGCGGCTTGCTCTCGGCCTACGATCTGCTCAAGAGCGGACAATTTCCCAACGACTACGATCAAGGTCACGTGGAAGCGTTGTTGTCGCAAGCGGTCACGTTGGCGGACAAGATCGCCTTCGGCTTCGACTCCCCCACGGGCCTCGCGGCGAGCAACGTCAACTTCACCTCCGACACGCCCGTCTTCGGCACCTACACCATCGCCGCGACCAACACGACCTACAACGCCACCAACACGGCCTCGACGGGCACCTTCATCCTCGAATGGGCCCGGCTGTCGGACCTGACGGGCAACGCCACCTACCGGCGACTGGCCGAGCGCGCCGAGAGCTACCTCGTCAACCCGTCCCCGGCGCCCGTCTTCCCGGGCCTGGTCGGCACCGAGTTCGACGTCGACACGGGCGAGATGCTGACGTTCGACGGCGGCTGGCACTCGGGCGTCGACAGCATGCTCGAGTACCTGCTCAAGATCTACCAGTACCAAGTCACGCCGACCACGACGCAGTACAAGGACTTTTGGCTCACGGCCGTGCAGTCAACGGTCGAGTACATCGCCGTGCACCCCTACCATTTCCCGGACCTGACCTTCATCTCCGAACTCGACGTCAACGGCTCCCTGCAGTATGCCGAGGACAGCTTCACCTGTTTCGCCGGCGGCAACTTCCTCCTCGGCGCCAGGCTGCTCGATCTGCCGCAGCTGCTCGACCTCGGCGTCGCGGTCACGGACGGGTGTCACTGGACGTACAACACGACGGTCACGGGGTTGGAACCGATCGGGTGGGCGTGGTACAACGAGAGTGACCTCGCCTACGACCCGCTCGACGACAACGACGCCGCCGCGCGCAAACTCGCGGCGAAATACGGGTATTGGATCCCTCAGGACGACGAGAACTGGGAGTTTCGCCCGGAGGAGATCGAGAGCATTTTCTACGCGTATCGCATCACGGGGGATGCGCGGTGGGCCGAGTATAACTGGGAGATTTTCCAGGCGATCAACGAGACGGCGAGGAATGACGTGGCGTTCGCGACGGTGGATAATGTGAATATGCCGTTTGGGGGCACGATGAGCAATAACTTGGATTCGTACGTTTTCACACCCCCTCCTCTCTTTTCCAGATTTGAAATGTTGGTTTGGCTTGCTGACGTGCGGATGCCCAAAACAGGTTCTTCTTCGCCGAGGTGCTCAAGTACATCTACCTCACCTTCACCGACCCGAGCGTCATCGACTTGAAGCAGTGGGTGTTGAACACGGAAGCCCATCCTTTCCTCGTTCCGGGTTGTGGGATTGGTCGAGGTGGATGATTGACGATGATGGAGTCCGACCCTTCGAGGACGATAATGAGAGGAGAGCATGGATGTGAGGGTGGAGTGATGACTTCGGCGCTTCGACGACGATATATGAGGAAGGATGTCGATGTAGTGTGAGTGTCGCCGTTGCTTGGCGGATAGGAGTACTTCGATAGCCATGTGAAAGCGACTATGGTTCAATCTTGACTCCCCCATGCCGATCACGTGACTGGGGGTGTTGTTCGCTCGGATAACCTCGGTTATGGGGTGAGGAGAAGGTACGCGGTGCGAGGTACACTGTGAGCGGTGGTGGCACGATAAGAAAGGAAAAAGGTCGTCTGACCTTTATTGCAAGGCACGACGACCTCAATTTGCACCCTCATGCTCGTGTGAATGAATGCGCACCGCGACCTTTATTTTTCCTGTATAATGATGTGAGAAAGGAGAGTTTCGACTCGCACTCCCCCCTCGACTTTGATCTGGCGGAGGGCAGAATATAGGTCGGGGTGGAGTCCTTGGGCCCCACCACTCTCGTCGGCTCTAGCCTCTGTGGTCCTTGAATCAGATTGATGGGCCTGATGGCCGGGATGGCTTGGAAAGCTTTGAGGCCGTCGACGGCCGGTCCGCCGTTAGGTCGTTTTTGCGTGGGTCCTCTTTCATCTCACCTCCTCATATCCCGTCGTTTGTGTTTTCAGATGCTAATTTTGGTAATCGTACAGTCGACTGTCCAATGATTGATGCATCGTCTTGTTTGAGCCGTGAGCTCTTCCCGCGGACCTGCACTCAGTTGAGATCAAGGCGAATGAATACCGGACGGACGAGGGATCCCGGCCGGTTGAGGCGTCCGAGCGGTCCTGGACCCGCTACGGCGCGCGGGCCGTTCCGTGCCGTTCGGCATATGCAGCCAATCAACGAGGTCCCGGGTTTTGACCTCCATCGAACATCGGGTGTGATGCGGATGCCATCCAGCGCCGGAAAGGAATGCGACGCGAACAACACATCGCGTGCATTCTCCTCGCGTGAGGGTGCATCCGCATTGAAGAGGTGTTGGAAGTCGTCGAGAGAGGGAGTCTGATATCGGCCGAAGCCGGGTGAGGGCGGATGAGTGATGACGAGGATGTTGATTTTGCTGCACCGTGCAGGCCCGGCGAAATTTTGAAGAAATGCTCGACGACTTCACCGAGCCGCACGGCGTTTGCGACGCCACCGTCCGTCCATCATCATCATTCAAGCCAGTGTACATATAAGTACTGTACAGCGGTCGAAGGGGGATGTGTGTTGATGGTGATGATATTCAAGGTGATGTGTAGATGGGAGCGTGTTCCTCTTTCTACTCTCTCTGCGTGCGAGTCAGTCTTTCACCATCTCTCGACACGCTGGCCGATATCGTCCTATCAGCGGCTCGGCAAGACACGGGGAGTGGGTAAAGGGCGAACTCAAAACATCATCTTTCCTCTTTCCTCTTCTCCGATGTCCCCCAATCACCGACGCCCCTTCGCCCAGGTGGACCCACCTCGCGAAGTGGTGAGCAAGAGTTGGAGCCTGAGGACGTGCAAGGCATGAACTGTGAGAAGAAGCCTTGACCAAGCCGACGGCGGACCAACCCGATCCCCTTTCACCTTTTTTCCTTTCCTTTCCCTCCCTTCCCTTCCCTTCCCCCCAAGTCCCACTCTTTCCCTCAACCCCGTGACCAAAAGCTCCCAGCTCCAGTCTCTTTCTCCCACCTGTCCCGTTTCGTCCACCTCACTCCATCAAGAAAACCCATCACCACCACCACCACCACCTTCATCCTCATCACCGTCCATCCAGACACCCACCCACCCCATCTCTCGCAATGGCTTCTTCCCTCCGCATGGCCGCCCCCAAGATGGCCTCCGTCGCCGCCCAGAGCTCCGTCAAGGTCGCTCGCTCGCCCATGATCAAGGCCCAGCAGCTCCAGAAGTTCACCCGTGCCTACTCGGGTACGTCCATCCATCCATCCATCCGATGCCTCCTCCATCTCGATAACGTCCATCGCCGCTAACACATGATTTTCCCAGCCACCACCCGCCAGACCACCGCCTTCAACACCATGAAGCGCACCTCCACCCTCCTCAACTCCGCCCGCGCCAAGGTCTCCCCCATCGGCATCCAGGCCTCGCGCGCCTACTCCTCCGAGATGGCCAACGCCCTCGTCCAGGTCTCCCAGAACATTGGCATGGGTAACGCGGCCATCGGTCTTGGCGGTAAGTCGAGATTTTTCATAACATCACATCATACACTATCACATCACACACGACTTGGCGGTAAAGCGCCGGAGCGCCGACAGCATCACCAAACTTCACTGCATCTCATGCTTCACCATGAGGCTTGATGGTTTCGAGAGCGCCGTCGCGCCATTGGCGAAAAGCTTTTCCGTCGGAGATCCGTGTGAACGGCATCTCCGAAAATGGCCACCCTCAAAATCAAGTAAATCTCCATCATGCGCATATGCTAATTACTATTCTCTCCACAGGTGCTGGTATCGGTATCGGTCTGGTCTTCGCCGCCCTCCTGTCCGCCGTGGCCCGCAACCCATCCCTCCGCGGTCAGCTCTTCTCCTACGCCATTCTGGGTTTCGCCTTCGTCGAAGCCATTGGTCTGGTAAGGAACACCCTACAAACCACCCTCTCTTCCACCCCCGAAATACTAATAACTGTACCTCCCAGTTCGACCTCATGGTGGCCATGATGTGCAAGTACGTCTAAGCGCGAAAAGTGATGGAACAGTCGAGAACCGAGGGTGCGCGCATGTGGGCGACACTGTAACACTATGGAGTGGAGGGCAGGTGCAAGCGAGCAAGAGCAAGAGCGAGAGCATTCGAGTCAATATATTCGCCCCTCTGGGAAACAACGTGATTGGCAGATTTTTGGCTTGTTTGCGCTTCTCTCGTTTCCGCCACGCTGGCATCCCCTTTGTACATACAAAACCCTGTCTTTGATCGTCGGAGCTTTGGCTCCGGGTACTCGTTATCTATGTCTCCTGCCCCAGAAAGATGATGCTGTCCGGTTTGTATGGTGTGTAGATGTGCTGGGCTATGAGGTGCAGTTCCGGCCCGGGCTCCTGACTGCAGGTATCTTTCGGGTGTAACATGTACTTGTACCGCGAAGGTACGTACAATGTTTGCCGACGAAGGAAACGGATCAAGAAGGAGAACAGGATGACGGACTGGAGAGCAGAAGACGAGGAAGAAGGCAAGACCGAGCTGGATTGACGCTGATGAACAGCCGGCTTCATCTTCCTTTTCCTTTTCCTTTTCCCCCTTCTACTTTCTCGCTCCCTTTCTCTCCTGTCACCTTTCTCTAAGCCCACTATCCTTCCCTTTCCCTTCTCTCCGCCCACCATTTTAAAGCTCAACAGGCACGGGTTTTTCGCGCCGGTTTGCGAACGAACGAACGAACGAACGAACGAACGAACGAAGGGACCCCCGGCATCCGTGGGGAGGTTTTCGGGCTTTAGG
>Ga0268244_10000409_pt1 | contig 18265 bp, 12 predicted proteins | sample AgamicMgSfe_FD_200258 | JGI IMG/M metagenome (GOLD analysis project Ga0268244, IMG submission 200258) | Agave microbial communities from Guanajuato, Mexico - Mg.Sf.e (v2) (version 2) | ecosystem: Host-associated > Plants > Phyllosphere > Phylloplane/Leaf | place: Guanajuato, Mexico | collected... | reverse complement strand
TTTCCCGCCCGTCTCCTCATCATACCTTAACCCCTCCCTCACCACCGCCTCGTACTCCCCTTCCCCTTCCCCCGCATCCGCATCCACCACCACCACGACCCGCGGGAACCTCGCCCGGAACCCCTCGAGCAAATGCTCAAACTCCGCATCCACCAGGATACCGTCCACATCGGCGTGCTCGAAAATGTACCCGATGTCCTCCGTCTTGAGCCGGTAGTTGATCGCGACGTTGACGGCGCCCGCGGCCCCGATGCCGAAGATGGCTTCCAGGAACGCGGGCGTGTTGGTCATCAGGATCCCAACGCGGCGCAAACCCCGCTTGCGCAAGTAGTACGCCAGTCCTCGCGCACGGTCTGCCGTCTCGGCATATGTGCGTCGGAGCGTGCGGCCGTTGGCGGTGAGGTGGTGGATCGCGGGGGCCGAGGGCTCGATTTGCGCTGCGCGCCAGAGGAAGAAGGCTGGAGTGAGTTGGTGGATGTGGTGGCGGTGGGAGTAGGAATGGGAGTCGCTGGGAGAGGGGGATGGAGGGGACGGGATGATGTGCGCCGCGAGGCTGGAGAGCCGTTTCATCGCGGCGGACATGGTGAGTTATATGTGACTTCGTCCAGGAATGGTTATCCAGGCCCGCAGACGGTGTCGGGTAGGTGATGGATGAATGGATCGGTCAACGAGGTGATGGTTCGTCAGGCTGTCGGACTAGAGGGTGATATAGCACAGTAGTGATATAAGAGGACTAAGAACGTTGGCATCGGGAGGTTCTGAGAATATTGTTACCACTTCTTTGTGGCATTCATACTACATGAGCGAGATCAGCGAAAGCAAATGAGTATAGAAGAACACGGACTCGAAGTGCCTGGGGTCGCGCGGTATGCGAGCTGGAGCAATGGATGTCGGTCACATGTCAGAGAGCCAGAAGGGTGGGGGTGTTCGGGTCTCACTGGGAGCGCTTGCCGAGGTACATTCACAAAATGTCAAGTTTTTATTGACAACGGTACAGCCTGCGCGACGTAAGGCGGATAACCGTGGTACCCGTCACAGAAGTGAGGTATGTGGTCGATCGAGCGGTTCGGGACTCGTTGATCGTTGCCGTCGTGCTTCTTACAATGTGCTGTCGACGAAGCTGCAGCCCAGCATTTCTTCGAATCGCGCATGATAATGCTCAGCACAGGGGAAACCAAAGACCCGTCGCTCATACGCTTCTTGTACTGATTGAATATCCATAGACGACGGAACAACACCACTCTCGTATCTCATCTCTCATGCCTTGGCCGCGTTGTCCAGATCCTGCAGCACCTTTTGCGTCTCTTTTACCAGCTCCTTCCGCTTCATCCTCGCGTTTTCATCTCCCTCGCTCTCCACCGCGTCGAGTTTCAGCAGCACCTGCGCCAATATCGTTTCGGACAACCGCTTATGCTCAAACTCCCTTTTCGCCGGGTCGGCAGGCGGCGAGGTCAGAAAGGAATGGACTTGCGGCATGTATTCTTGCAATTTGCTGTACAGCGCCTGGAGCTTGCCGACGGGAGTGGTAGGTGGGGGCGGTCGGGATGGCGACGGGCCGCGAGTGGACGATTGCGAGGGCGGGACGCCCAAGTTGACGTTGTTGTTTATGTCGGCTGGGGTGGATGTGCCGGAGATCTGCTGTTCACGGCGGTTGCGACGTTTGCTCTTCTTGCCGCGGTTACGCTTCCGTTTCGGCTCGCCGTCTACGTTCACGTCGGCTTGGTCTCCGTCCAGATCGGCGAACTCATCGTCCTCGTCCTCCTCTTCGCTCGCAGAAGCGGAGGGCATGCTGTCAGCGACGGCACACAGGAGCTCTGCGCCATCGCGCAACCCTTCCTGCTTACACGTCCGTACGTCGTCTTTCAAGTTGCGGCCGCGGTAGAGCAGTTTCACTCTCCTCGTGTCCGGCATCCCAGTCTTCTTCGCAGCCTGATCTCGCACCTGCCCGATTGTGAGTTCACCCTTGGCGATGCTGTAAGCGGGGAAATGCACGGCATATTCGCGCTTCTTGTTTTTCAGGATGAGGACGTCGGTGTCGCGCTCCGGACCATGGTCCACGGGTGAGTCTGGGCGGGCTTGGTTGTGGTGGGGGTCGGATGAGGCACTCTGGTGTTTCCGCAGGTCCTCGGCGGTGATGTAGCTGAAGTCCGAATCGCTAACTCGTGCTGTGCCTTGCGGGGGTGAGCGGGTGAAGGGCGAGAAGCGACCAAGATTGCCGAAGCGCGAAGTCCAGGACATGACAAGGACGAGAAACGTGCAAACGGCGAGGAGGATGGAAGTGTTCTCGAGGGCGGTGCGGCCAGTGAGGAAGCTGATGACCGTGGTGGGGAGGTCGGGTAAGGAGTCCTGTGGTGTAGTCGAGCTGCCGTCTGTGGATGCGGGCTGCGAGGCGATGGAGAAGAAGTGCTCGAGGCTTTTGCTGGCCTGGGCAATGGCGGCGCTGTACCCTGAAGGGAAAAGGGTCGAAAGGTTGAGGAAGCCTGGCGACGCCACGGTGGGCATATGGAGCAGCGCGAGGAGGATAGAGGTGTGAGGGTGGTGAGCGAGATCAGTGCTGGACAAACAATGTTTCTTCGATCATCATACAGTACAATTGTCATGCCGGCCGAAGCTGTCTGTCCCGCCATCTCAGGCATTCAGGCATCAACTTCCATCGCAACGCCAAGCCCACCCACACTCGAATTCTCGAACGCTAGCGAAAGTACGACTTGCAACTCCAAGTGACGGAGACAGCGACATCCACCCCGTCGACGACATCTCACCACTAACCATCCACCACCATGTCGACCTTCGAGCCCGTCGTACGTACCTTTCTCCAGACACTTCAACATTGAAGGTGCACCCGTCAGCGACCAAGGCTAGGTCAGGCTAACTCATCCTCACCACCACCAGATCGTCATCGATGGCAAGGGACACCTCCTCGGTCGTCTCGCCAGCACTGTCGCAAAGCAGCTCCTCAACGGCCAAAAGATCGTCGTCGTCCGATGCGAACAGCTCAACATCTCCGGCGAATTCTTCAGGGCTAAGTGTACGTCTCCGCCCACCTACCGACCGACCGACCGACCGATATCCGCCTGATCCATTGCCGTACTAACATCGTCTCCTCGACACGCAGTGAAGTACCAGGCTTTCATGCGCAAGCAGACGCGTTACAACGCCTGGCGCGGTGGCCCATGGCATCACCGCGCGCCCGCCAAGATGTTCTGGCGCACCGTCCGCGGCATGATGCCCCACAAGACCGAGCGTGGCGCGAAGGCTCTGGAGCGATTGAAGGTCTTTGAGGGCGTGCCGCCGCCCTACGACCGCAAGAAGAGAATGGTGGTGCCGCAGGCGCTGCGCGTGCTCAGGTTGAAGCCCGGACGGAAGTACTGCACTGTGGGTCGTCTGGGCCACGAGTTCGGCTGGAAGTACCAGGATGTGGTTGCGAGGTATGTTCTCGTTATGTGTACATGGTGGTAGGGATCGGTGGATGCTAACGTTTGGCCAGACTCGAGGAGAGGAGGAAAGTCAAGGGCCAGGCATACTACGAGCGCAAGAAGGCGGCACGGGAGCAGTTGGCCGACGCGCAGTCGAGCGCCAGCATCGACGACAAGACCAAGCAGCAGCTGGAGGAGTTCGGCTACTAGATGCATATCTGTGTTGCGGTGGACTTTGCGATGTAGAGGTTCTGCTGGTGGCCTTTACAATGGTGCTCATGGGGTTAGTCATTCGGGTTCCTGCCTCAACGACATGCTATGCATCGAGGTAGTACAGAGGTGTCAGTTCGACATGCACGTTGCAAAAATGATTGTCGCAGTCCAAGGCTTCCTTTCGCCAGTCTCAGGCTCAACGGGTTTAGCATACTTATGGTAGCTATGCGAACCGTCAGTAAGACCCACCCGACCTCAATCCATACCGTGTTTGTCTATTCTTTAATGGAAGAGCGAAATGGAACACCCGCCCTTTACCCACAATTCCAGTCCCTGTTGAACATGATGGATTGCGTGTGTGCGTGAAGCGACCCGGTCACCTCGAGAAAGAACCGAGTACTGCGTATGTCTTCTTCGTCTTGTCACAAGGCACAGAACACAGATGTCCCTTGGCTCATATTCCATCGGCGTCAATAATTGCATGTATCGATCACAGCTCGCCAGCAGTTCACTGTGCCAGTCACCTATTTGGACGCCGGAACCCATCCTCAGAGACGCATCGACGGACATGGCACGAGACAATGGCCAACATCCAGCTGGATTCCTAGAGAGGAACCTTTCTCGACTCCGCCGCAATCAGCCGACGTTTACGAAAAGTGGCGAGCTCGATCAGCCTCGTTCGGTACAGCTGAGAGCCCACCCGTCCACCAATAGGGATGGCCGTCTCTATATGCGCCACGGTACCTAGGTAGCGTAGGTGGTGTATCACAGCAGTGTAATGCAAACACTGCATGTACCTTACAGGGAACAGGTATACACCTTATACCGACCGCACGCTGACAGAGACCTTGCTTGTAACAATGCATCTGCCGTTTGATATGGGTCATGTACCTACACATTACATATCCAGACGTAAGTAGTAGTAGTAGTAGTATATCTATTCCTTTCCGGCCATATATTCGTTCCTCTTCTCTCTCCCCAACACCTCCCTCCACATCTCACATACGTGCGTTTTTAACGTAGCTCCGACCAGCCATCACCTCACTTCGCTACCCTACGCGTTCGAGCAATTACCCGGCGTGTTCGTCTGAGTGTCATACACGCAGCTCTCGTCCACGACGTCCTGCTGGATCGTCGAGCCGCCATTGTGGTACGTGCTCCTGCTCGGGCCGACCGAGGCGTAGTTGGAGCCGACGACGCGCAGCCCCGTCGCGATGTCTCGGCCGGTGATCAGGCGGGAGAACATGGTCAGGGCGGCCAAGGGTTGGTAGAAGGGGACGCTGTGCCCGCTGTCGTACACGCGCACGAACGAGAACTTGCCCGCTTGCTTGACGACGCCGTGCACCCGGTTGTCGGACGTCGTCAGGTTCTGGTAGCCGGCCGCGCTGAAGCCCGGCGCGTTGATCTGGCCCGCGACCGCCTCGCCGCCGAGCCAGTTGCAGTTGTAGTCGGCGTCGCCGGCGTACTGCAACACGGAGATGCCTGCGCGCAAGAGGGACTGGATCTTCCCCGTGATGTTGAACTGACGAGCGTCGTCGCCGGTGTAGGTGAAGGCGTTGGCCACGGTGCCCGCGCCCAGGTTCGTGACGGCGTAGGAGAAGTTGACATAGGCGCCGATGGCCTGCTGCACGCGGGGCTGGTTGAGGTAGTCGACGAAGAAGGTGTACGGGAACGGGTCGGGCGAGAGTTCGCGGATGTCGTACTCGTCGCGGCCGGTCACGGTGTCGTAGACGCTCTCGAAGCTGTAGCAGAAGTCGTCGGCCGCCTCGCAGACTTCGTCGATGCCGCGCGCGTTGCAGTCGCGCAGTTGGTCGAGGCAGTTGCCGGCACCATAGAAGCCGTTGTAGACCTCGGCGGCGGTCGTGGAGTTGTAGGGTTGGAAGTCATAAGTGTTTCCCGGGGAGACGGTGTAGTTGTAATAGGCCGGGTATTGGATGACCGGGTCGTACCACCCGTTGCCTACGCTGAGGGACTGCAGATTAATATTCTTCGCGCCGGCAATGTTGGCAGCATTCTGCGTCTCAAAGTAATCGGCGAACACGGGACCGTAATGCCCGCCGTAGCTCTCGGTGGCGAGGTTGATGGTGGAGCGGGAGTACTGGGGAAAGGCGCCCATGAAACCCTGCAGGGCGCGCCAGACGTTAGGCGCCGCGTCTGGGGTGGAGTTGGACGTCTGGCTGTAGTTGCCGTTCGAAAAGGTCCCGCAAGAGTCGGCTGGGGCGTAGTCGGGGCAGGTGTTGCCGGGGACGGTGACGGTCTCGCCACTGTCGGGGTCCATGTAGCCATTGACCGTCTCGGAGTAGGAGAAGCCGACCTGCGTGGGCTGGTCGATGTATATCATGTTGCTGACATTGTTCCACGAGTACGGGTTGTAGTAGAGGTTGCCGTTGTAGTCGACGCCACAGGGACCGTTGTCGGAAAACAGGCCGACCATGGACGGGTCACCCGGCCCGCCATTGAGCCAGATGGTCAGCGGAGCGGTGCTCGGGGCGACGTTGCGCGCTTCGAAGAACCAGAAGAAGAGGTGCTGGTGGGGTGCGACGTCCACATAACTGTGCAATCATCTGTCAGCGTTTGCGACGACTCGAGTGGTGCGCATGCGGGCTGGCGGTGCAGTACCCCGAGTAGCTCTTCACGCCGGGCGTCATCTCACAGATGCCGCTCGGGACGCTCTTGTATCGCACCGTGTAGTTGGCATTGCCAACCTTGCTGATGAGGTCGGTCGGGGCGGGTACAAACTGCGCGATGGCGGCTGGCAGCAGAACCGCCGCTGCCGTGATCAACTTCATCGCGGACATGATCGTTCGTTGGCTAGCAATGGTACGAGAAGTTTGACGGCACGAACGAAACAAAGACACGAGCAAAGACCTACCACCAACTTTCTCCGATCACCGCGGTAGCGACGGTGGTGCGAGTAGATTATATATGTCGAGCGCAGAGAGACCCCATCTGCGGGTTTGTTAAGTAGGCGCTGTCATCCATCGACAACCCATGCGAATAACGGGGCGTAGTCGCGACTAGCGGGCGAGACGGTGTTGAATCAGATCTACAAGTATATCGTCGCCAAATTGCTTTCGGCAGGGAACACGGCTCGAGTCGTCGACGCTATGCTCGCTCGGACCCCGATGAAGGGAGGCGTTCGAGTGTGGCTGGTGGAGACGTCGCCATCCGCACCTCTTGCAGCTCTGTTATGAACTTATGGCCTTGGAATCCTTGAGGTAATGAGTTTGTTGCGATGGAGGGGGAAAAGCTTGTTGGGGCGGCGTAGAGGCGGTGGACCTGGAGGGGTGTGCTTGACGTCGACTTGGAAGTCAAAAGCACCTGCATGAATGATGGGCCGGTGCGTTACCTGCCGATCCACGGTGAAATGGAAATCCGGTGTCGTTGACGGGACTCGTCGTACAGTCATGGCGATCGAGATGACCAAGAGGCCACATGTACAAACGGTGCGATGGAATGAACGGTGTCTGTCTGCTTGCCTGCTTGTTGTTGGACTTGCCGAGTGTTCGGAATCGCAGCGCATAAAGTCGGCGGTCCAGACTGGAAGTTCACCGCATTATTTTTACAGTATTTATTGGCTCAGGCCACGCGAAGTCCACGTTTGGCCACAGTTTGGCGTCGAATTGGAATGGCGCCCATTGTTTCCCACCACGGGCTTTTCTACTTTTCTAGGCTGGTTCAGGAAGGTGAGAAATCGACAGGGCTCGGCATAAAGTCGGAACGCCGGCAAATGGAGAACCCCTAATACAATGAATTCTTCCAGAAGTGCATGTCTTGCGACAGGAGAGGAAAAGGAAGACGAAAAAGAAAAAAAAGGAATCATGACGGGTCCGTCCATCACGCGAACAGTTCACATTCCATGGTTGATGGATCCATCGAGTCATCAATCATGCCCCAGCTGCTTTGGCTGTGTAAATACATGTCATGATCCTTCGCAGCAATCACTGTCGGTCCAGTTCGGGATAGTATCGGTACACGCCCATGCTGTAAGCTTGCCGCCGGTGACTGTTCAGATACTCCTTCAGGCCGGCCTCCTGCGTCATGTTCTCGTAGAACTTCCTGAGCAAGTCCGGATATTCCTCCTTCCTGACGCCCATCTCCTTCGGAAAGGCGAACATACAACCGTCCAGCACCTGCCACACGGTCGTGTCCGCGTATGTCAGTCGATCGCCGACCAGATATTTGCCCTGCCCGGCCGACTGGTTGTGCTTGAGCGTCTGTTGGAAGTACGAGAGGAATTTCGGGATGCGACTCTCCCTCACATCCCGGGCCTTCTTCAAGCTCTCCTCCTTCTGCTCTTCGTAATATTTTGCCACGGCGACGGGGTGATGGGTGTCATGCACCTCGTTGTTCAGATCCAGCGCCGTGAGCGCCACCTGGCTGACGTGGAACCGTCCCGCCTCGTCCTCCGGAACGAGCCCAAGCTTGTCACCGAGATAGAAGAGGATGGCGGGCGTCTGGTGGATGATCAGGCTCCCGTGGCCATCTGGACCTGCTCTGGGCACTTTCAAGGCAGGAGGAGAGAAGACTGGGGGGTTCCCGTCTGCACTTTCCGTTCCCTTGTTCATGCAGATCTGCTGCACGGTGTTGTAACCGTCCTTCTGCTCGTTGGCGATGTCGGTGTAGGCCACGCCGGCAGCCTCGAACGCGAGCCGGACAAACTCTCCCCGGCCGGGGATGCCAGGATGGTAGAGGAGCTCATACTGTGGATGAGTGCGCTGTTTCTTGCTTGGCTGAGCCATGGCGAAGTGGCGGAGTCGTCGTAGTCTTTTTCGATGACTTGGCAGCCGATAGTGATTACTGCCAGAAAACGGCGGTCTCCCGGTGTTATCAGAGAGTACGCACAGTGATCAATCTGTTTCGCGTACTACAACAGCAACACACGAGTGTATGATATAGGAAATGTCGACTACTGTAGCAACAGTAGCATCACCTTCCAGCTCAGCTTCTACGGGGAGCTTAGAAGGGAGCAATGAGGGGCACTACCACGGAACGAGGCCGCACTTTCGCCGATGTCTTCCCGTCCTCTTCTTTGCCTGCACGCGAGCCTCTCAATGTCACCAAAAAAATAGCTGCCCTCAACATGGCCACCAAACGTCCTGCCCCTCCAGTCCACCCATCTAGGCATGAGCAGGTGCCTGAAGAGCCCCGCCGCAAGCGCCAAAAACCGGACAATATCGGCGGCAAGTCTTTCAAAAAGGCGCATACCGTCAACGACATCAAGTCTCAAATCCGCTCTCTCAAGCGTTTGTTGGAACACAACGAAGACCTCCCCGCCAATATACGCGTCGAGAAGGAACGCGCCCTGCGCACGGCACAGCATGAATTGCTCGAGACGCAGAGGGCGCAGCAGAAGAGCGACATGATCGCGCGATATCATAAGGTCCGCTTCTTCGATCGACAAAAGGCCACGAAGAGGTTGAAGCGAGCGAAGAAGGCGGTGCAGGAGTGTGTGCAGGGTTCGGAGGAGGAGAGGGCGGAACTGAGACGGAAGGTGGAGGATGCAGAGGTGGACGTGAATTACGCGCTCTCCTACCCGCTCGACATGCGGTATATCGCACTCTTCCCGAGCAAACGGCAAAATGACGGTGACGGTGACGGTGACGGAGACGAAGATGGAGGGCAAGGATCGGCGAAAGTGGAACGAAAAGGAGATGCGGAGATGTGGCAGAAGGTCAAGCAGTGCATGGCGGACGGCACGTTGGACGCGCTGAGGAATGGACGCTTGACTCAGATCTCCGACGAGACCGAACCCGGTCTTGTATTGCCCGACGTCAGTCGTGTCAAGCGTTCGAGAGGGCAATCCGGCAAGACGGTGAAGGCTGGACGGGGCAAGGACGCGTCTCCGGAAAGCGATGGCGAGAGTGAAGGAGGCTTCTTCGAATGACCGTCGCACAGATCGACTGCGGTTTGCAGCGCATGACGGTCTGCTAATCCTTCTATATACCCACATATGCTCTCCTGCAAACTTGTGCTCGCTAGAGCGAGCGACGTTGGAGTCAGATAGCCCGGTACAGGAGTAAAGTATCTGCTCCCTCGCTATACGGCATGCCAGAGACACGATGAGTGGGTGTGGGTCCTGCCACAATAGCCGGATGGATAGACGACGTTATCGGACCCAGGCTTAGTTACTGATATCTTATTTTGCCAGCCGTTCCATGCTGAATCTCCTCCAAGAACAGAATTGCGTTGTCAATGTCCACGTTCTCACCTGGAGGCGGTGAAGGAAAGCGAAGGCTTGCATCCTTGCGAACTATAGGGCCAGGGTCTGTACGGACGTTCGAAGCGTGATCCATAACGTCGTACCGTACAATAACATACGGCCCGATATTCCCTAAACGCTCCACGAGTTTACTGACTGTATCACAACGTGGAGTTCATGCTCGTCTGTTCGTGGCCAGCTACTGACAGCGTGTGCAAACATGTGGTCGCTGAGACGCATCGTCAGTCGGCGTAATAAGACACCCGTTCTATTACTCCGACAAGCACTAGCTAGAGTGCGTTAATGGTGGCGCACAATCCAAAACAAAGGACCTTGACGCAAGGGTATCATACGCCTAAGCACAAGGAAGCACCACCATTACATCTTCAACCCACCCACCACCCTTCGATCACCATCCTCGTGACCCCAACCCTCGATCCGCTCGGAAACGTCGCCCACCAACCGCTCGTACCGCTCATCGACGAAGAAGAGTCCACAGTGCGCGCCCACCTCGTCGACATTCTGCATGAAGACGCGCACCCAGCACGGGTCTCGCTGCCCGTTTGAGTCCTTGGGAGGCAGGACGCAGAACTTGCGGTCTTTGGGAGGAGGTCGGTGGGCTTTGCTCTCCGCTGTTCGGATGGCCTCTGCCGTCTTGCTACGGGATGCGGCGCGCTCTAACTCCTCGAACGGCTCCTCGGCGCCGCCAGCAGAGTCGTCTGCAACCGTCGGCGGCTCTGCCACTGCGTTGTCGGTTTGCTTGGGATGACTCGACTGGGCTTCGCCTCGCATCCTCCTGCCTTCCACATCCATCCTCTGTCTTTCCTCCTTCAGCCGCATCATTTCCTTCTCGTGATGCGTCAGCTCCTTCGCCGCCTCCTTACGCTCGGACCTTGCTCGCTTCTCGAGCTGCTTGGCCTTTTCTGCTTCTTCCCTCTGCTTCGCTTTCTCTGCATCTTTGTCGAGCTTCTCGGCTTCCTTCTGCGCTCTGCGCTCTCGCTTCTCTTCCAACTTTGCGCGGTCTTTCATCATCCTCTCACGATCCTTGATAGCTTTGTCGTATGACTTAACGGCGCGGGCGTGTTCCTTCTCGACCAGCTTGCGGGTCTCCAAGTCTTCAATGTAAGAGACGCCCAGGGTTGGTGGCGCCAGCGGCAAGTCCGGGATTGGTGGCAGAGAGGCCGTCAAAGTCAGTGTCGAGCTTGAGGAGGGAGTGGGAGACAGAGCTGTGGCCGGCGATGGTGTTGGAGAGTACGTTGTAACTGGTGATAGAGGCTCTGATGGACTGCGTGGTCGCACACTCACACAGGTGTCGTCTTCCATGGGAGTGGGATCATGAAGCGTCATGGATTCAGCGGCCGTCTCCCAATCCTCGTCTTCTGAGCTCTGATGCTCGTTTTCAGATTGTTTGGCGAGCGATCCGTCCTCGCCGTACTCCTCCACGGAGATTCGGGGGGTCGGAATTCGCGGATGCTCCGACTTTACCAAGTCGCCATCTGCCGGGTTTGCTTGCGCTCCAGGCTGTGTACAGCCAGGTGCGGTCGGCAGGCTGCCGTTGGTCCCATGTTGAGACGACGAAAGCTCTCGCGGTGGCAACTTCGGCTTCTTCGGTATGCCCGTGCTCGCTGTATAGTAATTGATGAAGCGCACGCGTGATGGAATCCCGCCGTCTCCGACCACCGACTTACGCACATTCCCGTCCTCTTCCTCAAGCGCTCTGATTCTTGTATATCGAACCTTGAGCTCACCGAAATTGGCCATGGCACCTCCAAACTCCATGTGTGAGGAGACCAGCTGCCTCGTTGCTTGAGTGAGATTGCCCGAGTGCTTGTTGACGAAATGCCACGCGTTGCGCCAACCCTTGCGTACTGGCAAGACCACATCGTTTGGAAAAAGCGGGTTGTAATTGGGATCCTCCTGGTTCGATGCCCACAGAGTGTCTTCTCGTGCCAGCGGCGAGCTGGGACCGTCGTTTCTACCGTCCGTCCCTCCCTCCGGCGTGTACATATCCTTGTGAGTTTCCTCGGCAGGCTTAAAGATGCTGGCTAGCCCACTGCGAACCACGCCCGGGTGCATCCCCAGGAAAGGAACGTCGAAGTTGATGGTGCCCAATATGCGATGCTTCAGCGGCCGAGAAGCCGGTGCGGGTGGCGGCATCAGTGCCACTTCGGCGCAGACAAGGCCGCCCATACTGTGACCGAGAAGCACCACGTCCGTCTTGGCGTCCTCGTGAGGCTCAAGCCATCTGCTGAAGTCGTCTCGGGCAAATATGATGTTGCGCCTTGAGCGATACCGGGGATAGATCTTCGTGTGCACGATGTGAGTCTGGGCGAGCAAAGCCGCGAGGAGCTTGTGCACGTGAGCAGGAAAGCTGCGGAAACTCGTCTCGTTACCCATGAAGCCGTGAATGTAGATGAGAAGCAGCTTGCGACGTTCGTTCTGCTCGTCCGATTCCGATGGCGCCAACGAGTGCATAGACGACGTCCTTGGGTCTTGGCTTGTCCATGGTCCAGTCGCGGAGGATCCAGAGTTCATGATCGAATCGTAGGAGGGAGGCGAATCTTCAGGAAGAGACTCGGGCAAGCTGGAGCTCTGCCGTGGTGGCAGAGGTGGTGGTGCTTTGCTCATGTCGACGGTTGGTTCTGTATGCGAGCGAAAGGAAGGGATATATGATAATGTTGCCTTACCTCGCGGTGACCTTTCGCATAATAACGCTTCAACATTGGAGGGGAGACACTTGTACTTGTCATTCTAGATAATCTAAGTACATACGAGTGCATGCCCGAGCGAGCTTCAACGACTGGAGTCGCAGCTCTGCAACTTGACACGACGCGGCCAGGGTCGCTTCGCTCAGCCACACACCCAAGCGCCACAATCTCTTCATCATTCGTACTTCACCTTCGCATCCAAGTCCGAGCCGAGCGTACGGAACATACAGATCCGACTTCTCTGCACGTCCTGGTCGGTTGAAGGGTTCCGATCAGCTCGCGATGCCAATAAACAGCAACAGTCGCACGGCGCGTGGGAAAACGCTTCGCTCATGGAGGCGGCGGTGCGCTGGTCGCCGCGCTCGACTGCTGATCAGCGACGCTTCTTCCTCGTCGACGTAGCCGAGTCGAGCGTGACCCTGAAGGAAGTGCAGGCCGACCGCCAGATGGCGACCAGGTACCGCACGGTATCCAAATGTAGTAAGCTCTCCAACATCGGCGCCTTCGCCTGTTCGCCAGTTCAGGAGTCGATTGCCGCCGTCGGCCTACTGTCCGGCAATACCGCTCTCGTGCAGCTCAGAGAGGACCAGCAGGTAACGGAGCCGGTTGCGACATACAGGATCAAGCAACAGCGCAAGTGCAATTCCGTGGCCTTCAGCAGTCGCAACTGGCTTGCCGTCGCCCTCGATAAGACCCGCTCGGATGTTTGCCTGAACATCTACGATGTTGGCAGCCAATCTCAAACTTCTCAGGATCCCGTGAGGAAATTGTGTGCTGCGGAGCATGTCTCGAGCGTTCGCTTCTTCCCTTCGCAACCACAAGAGTTGCTGGCCACTACTCAACGCACTTTCATCAGGTTATATGATCTACGAGGTATGCTCGCTTGCCTCTCTTCGAGGTTCTACATCTGACTTGGCGTTCAAGATGGCTACTTTGCTGGTAGCAACAACTTGCAGGCCATAACTCGCAATGTGAACAACATCGCCATCGACCCATTGGACGAGAATTACTTTGCCTCGGCTGGATCCACAGACGACCCAGCGGTGACAGTATGGGATAGACGATGGCTTGCGCAAAGCGCTGTGCATGGTTCCAGCAGTGGCGCTGTCTTTCAATTTGCTCCAGCCGTAGACAACTCGCGGAGGTCTACCGTCTGGAGCCTTCGGTACTCCGGTTGTCGACGTGGTCGATTAGCTATTGGAGCAAGCAATGGTGAACTGAAGGTGATCGACATGGTTGAAGGCAGAACGTCACCGCTACACAATCCAGACTATACGCCGCAGGATCCTTATGGTGGAAGTATATGGAAGAACAACCGCTACGTATCTCAGTCTCGAAGCGTAGAGAAAGCGTGGTATGACGATTTAGAAGGTCGAGAAGAAGATTCACGCATTATTGCATTCGATTGGGTTACATTGGACGTGGCAGAAGCGCAGCAGGACCTCCTCGTCTTGCGGCCGAACCGAGAGGTCAGCATGCTTCCCATGCTTCCGGCGAAACCGTTGGCAGAGATCACCGCACGTCATGATCTGAACATCGCTTTTGAGGACATGTCTTTCACCGAAGCGAGAGCACATCCGAACACAGGTCACTCCACCGTTTCACATGGCAACGCCACCAATAAAACGGAAGACGTTGGCCAAGATAAACCCCCTAATGCCGCCGGTCACACTGGCGTCTTTCTGAATCGTGACTCGCCGGAAATCAGTCGACTCCTTGCCGGTTTGACCCATCAACGTGACCGGTGTCACCGCGGATATCTTTTAGACTGCCAACAGAACGCCTCCATTGTTGCCGGTAACTGGCAGCTGGAGCGATTGTGGGAGACCGTCGGTCGATTCCAAGAACTCGCGGCCGATGATGGTATGACTTTTAACTCGCTCGACCTCAGCTACGTCGGCGTGGCAGGGCTGTGGAGTGAGAGCATCGGCAGCAGTCCCAATCGCAGACTGTCTGACAGTACTATAACGGTGGAAGAAGCAATCGTTGGCTTGACGGATCGAAATCAGATACCCGCATTCGTTGGCGAACGGACCGACTTTCCTGAGCATCGCCAGGTATGTTTGGCCGTCTGCGGCTGGAACTTCACCACGGAAACGCTAGAGACCGAATGTCAGGAGCTGATCGAGCGCGGTCTGTACTACCGGGCCATCGTGCAGGCCGTGCTACACGACTACAAGCACGTCGCGTTGAACCTTTTGCGCACGCTCATTCGGAGTAGAACGGTGCAGAACATCGGCTTGGGAGCACTGCTAGCGGCCGACCGGCTCAACGACGAGCAGCGAGAGATGTGTCTCTGGATGGCCGCCGACACGGACGACCCCGCGCTGAAGGCCCTCCTGACCTTCCTCGCGTCCGGTAACTGGCGCGACGTCATGAAAACCAACTACCTCCACCTCGGCTACCGCGTCGCCCTCGGCTTGAAATACCTCAACGACACCGAGCTCAGCGGCTTCATCCAGTCCGAGACGGCGCGGGCGGTCCGCAACGGTGATCTTGAGGGGGTCCTGCTCACGGGACTCGGCGAGCAGGCCATGGACTTGTTCCAGACGTACATCGTCAAGACCAGCGACCTCCAGACGGCCGTGCTCGCCACCGCCTTCACCAACCCGCTCTACGTGGACGACGTCCGCTGGGAGATGTGGCGGGAAACCTACTTCGACCAGATGCAGGAGTGGCGGGCCACGGTACACCGCGCGAGGTTCAAAGTCCAGCACAGTCGGATGGCGAGGACGAGAGAAGGGCGCTCGCTGCTGAAATCTCCGGACCAGCAGGTCTCGTTGCGCTGCAATCACTGCCAACGCTCGCTCGTCAGTTCCGGCACACGACGGCGGGCTGCTGATCAACCACTTCGACCGTCGACGCACGCCGGAGACGATAGCGCCGGCAGCAGCAGCAAGCGCGTCACGACGGGGATCGCGACGAACGCGGGTACGGTTTGTCACTCTTGCGGTAGAAATCTACCCCGCTGCGGCATCTGTATGCTTTGGCTCGGCACGCCCGACACGACCAAGGCGGAGGCGGAAATGAACACGAAGACGCCTACGGACAAATTGGCGGCTTTGTTGGCCTTTTGCGCGAGGTGCGGTCACGGCTTTCACGCGCATCATGCGGAGAGGTGGTTCGGCGGGCACGAGGTGTGTCCTGTGCCGGAGTGTTCGTGTGCCTGCGCACTTGAAAGTTAGTAAACTTTGGGTGGGAGGTGCGCTCCTGGTATACCGTACAGGCTGGTGAGTATCGAGCCTGTGGGAGTGACATGGTAGTGCGAGGATGGTAGGTACGAGTAATAAGCAGTATCTTTTTCAAGCTACCTCACATGATAATCGATGTCGAAAACCCGGCTACTAGAGACCATACTAGGCGTACCGCGAACGTCCCCATCATCACCATCTCGAACATCTGCCTCCGGTAATGGCTCGAGTGGCGTTGGATGAACAGCGTGCTCCATCATCCCCAACTCCTCCTTCTGAGCCTCTCCGCATGTGGGAGCCAGCCTCGTCTGTCCTTCCAGTACTCGCAGCGCTTCCTGCTGCGCTCGATCCACCCGTTCGATCGTCCGGATCGAGCCGGCGAAGAGGCTGCTGGTGGAAGAGGCGGCGGTATGGAGGTTCGTGAAGGGATTGTAGGGATCTTGTTGTTGATGCTCCTCATGTTTCAGACGGACCCAACGTTCGGTCAAAGTTGAAGATCGCGGTCGCGTTGGGTGGGAAGTTTTTGTGTTGGGGTTGTAGGTCGTTGTTGGTAGCAGTTCGAGGAAATGGTTGGGCTGCATTGCCTGGCTGCTTGTTGCTGATCTGCGGTCGGACGCCGTCTCCACGCTTATGCTTGGGCTCGCTTGACCGGACATGGTGTCGAGTTCAATACTGGACCCACCGAGTATAGGGATCTGCAGGCCGGCGGAAGCTGAATGTCGCTTGGGAAGAGTCTGACGTCTTGCAAAGCCTTCAAGAAGGAAGCTGTGGTGGAATAGAGCATCCGAAGGCATGCGATGTGGCGAGGTCCGACGTCGACGCTTCTTCTCCTCGTCGTTTGTTTGCCGTGAAGCCCAGGTCGACACATCATTACGATGGGCTGGCGTTGGCGGAGGCGGCATGGTGGTATTATCGTCCTCGCACCCGGCCTCTCGGATAAACTTGGCAAGCTCTTTGGTCGATGCCGGCGCCGCTCTCGCATCGCGTGGTATCAGTGGCTCCTTCCTGATGAACCGCGCGAGTTCTTTGATCGACACATATTGAACTCGCGCGTCGCGGGGGGTGTACGGCGTTCTCCTGCGGCCCTTCCACAGATTGTCGCCTCTGAAGCCATGGTCCGGACTCACATTGGTCCTGGGCCCCAAAAGCAATGCTGTAGGTCCCTTTGTGTGGCTCGGCGAGTGAACCTCGAACATGGACCGGGTAGAGGTGCGAGGTGGCGGACGGGAAATACCATGTAAAGATCCGGTTTGTGACTGCAGGGCAGTCTGCGGTCGCTCAACGGGCTTTTTAGGGAAGGTCATGCGGTCCATCGACTTGCGTCTCTCGGCCAGCTCGTGTCTGGGTGTGGTCGTCAGGGAACGCGAAGTGTTCCACCTGGGTGGTGCCTCGAATATATAGTCGGCCGATATGCCGATCATACCGACGTGCACGGCACCGAACGTCCGGCGATACTGGGCCCTTGCCATAGCGATGTTGTGGCATACCGAACTGAGATCTAAAGGTTGACCTAAGTCCATCCCTACATCGTCCACACCGTCGCCACGAAGAGCTTGGAAGCAAACTTCGAAGCAAGCCTCGGCCTTGATGTAATTGCCCAGTTCGGACTCGACGAGCGCTATGAGGAAAGGGGTGTAGACGAGCGACAGGCCGAGCTTCGCGGCTGCGTCGAGCGGGATCGACGCTTCGGCGTAGTCGCCGAGGCGTGCCCGAATCATGCCGGCATTGAGTAGACAGCGAACGCGCTCTTGCTTCGGCGCGAGGTCTTGCGCAAGTCTCTCGAATGTTTCTGCCGCGGCTTGCCATTCATAGCCATGGTACAACAGAGCGGCATGCTCCCAGACATCGAGCTGTCGACTGGTGAGATTGTCACAAGGCTGCTTCGGTGCGCGAAAATAGCCTTGAAGAGGTGTGCTGTGGCTCTGCGACGGTATCGATCGAGGCATCGCAGACTTTGTGGCGGGAATCGAGACACCGGCAAGTAGATGCAACTTTCACTACATCAGGAGGTTGCTGTTGCCGAGTCGCAGCAGCAACCCAGCTTCTTTGTTGTGACATCGGCTGAGAGCGGCAGGCTTCTCCAGGGACTACTGCATTCACCGAAGGCGCCCGGTCAAGGCAAATATCATGTGGGCGGCGCCTTCGGGATTGAGGCGATCACTAGGAGCTCGTACGGAGGTATGCCGGGACCTTCGATCAGCTCTACGGTGTGGAAGGAAGTCTGGAGAAGTGGCGCATAATCGTGATAGTCGTTCTTATGACCCAACCACACGATGCTCTCCAGAGAGCCATCCAGGGAAGCGTCGATGTAGGAGGCAATCAGAGCGGGCTGACGAGGGTACACGAACAGCAAGCTCGACGTCGACATGGCATCCGGGTGGGTGGACGCGGTGGACGACACTCTCAGCATGCGTTGTTCGGGCAAGTGGCGATTGACCGTGAGCGGGACCTCGACGCCGTAGAGGTCGAGTGGCGAGGTTTGCAGGAGCAATGCCTCCAGCCGGCCACTGCCACATCCGACCGACAGCGTGAGGG
>Ga0268244_10000407_pt1 | contig 18272 bp, 16 predicted proteins | sample AgamicMgSfe_FD_200258 | JGI IMG/M metagenome (GOLD analysis project Ga0268244, IMG submission 200258) | Agave microbial communities from Guanajuato, Mexico - Mg.Sf.e (v2) (version 2) | ecosystem: Host-associated > Plants > Phyllosphere > Phylloplane/Leaf | place: Guanajuato, Mexico | collected... | reverse complement strand
CTCGAGCGCTTCCCAACCGACCGTGCTGGTCGGTTGGGAAGCGCTCGAGAGTCGGGTCGTTCGGGTCGGCTTCGGGCGCGACAGCGGAGCCTGCGCTCGACGGGTGAAAGATGTCGTGACGCAGCGGACTGGTAGGCGAGGAGTACGGAGTGCTGTCGGACTTGTCGTGGTGGTGGTCGATCATTCCGATAGACTCGTGTCGCAGCAGAGGCGCTTGAGTTTGTTCGGTAGAGTTCGGGTTGAGAGTTTCGTGCTGGAGCAGTGGTGGCTCGAAATCGCCATCATGGTGCTCGCCATGTGTCTCTTTGCGACCATGCTCAGTCTCCGGAGGCGGGGTGACAAGCTCGTGTCCCAGTAACGGTCCGCTTCCCGGATTCAATGCTGGTTCGAGCGGGCTTGGAGTGGGCAGGGCCACAGTGGGCGGAGCAGCTGGCATCTCATGTGGCATGAGAGGGATAGAGGCAGAGTCGTTGGGCTGTTGCACGACGAGTGCTGGTGCAGCGCTCGACAACGACTCTGGCTTATCAACAGCTACTGTTGGTGACGTGGGTGAAGTCTGTACGGAGTCCTTGCGCGGCTCGGTCGCAATCGATTGCAGTGGAGTAGGTGCAGATGACGCTTGCTGCGCCAACGGCTTGACAATCAACAGATTGTTTTGATTGCCCTCGCCATCATCCACGAGAGGCTTGTTGCTGTCGAAAGCCCACCAGTCGCCCGGGCCCAGTCTGAACTTATACTGGTACTCGCCCTCCTCCGCGTCGAAATGTTTGAAGAACCAGAACTCTCCATTGTCGTTTTTGCCCTGATCCATCTCGACGGCCTCCCATTGCGGGTCGCTCAGGCTCGTGAAAATAAATACCGGAGGCTGCAGGCCCGGCGAGGCATAGTCGATCGTCACCGGCTGCTTCATGGCTGGCACGCCTGGGCTCAGCGGGCGGTCCGCTCGCTTGGGACCAATCCAGGACGGGCGTGGGGACACCGGAGGCCTAAGGGGAGGGGTTGACAGCCTGGCAGGTGTTGAGTTGGGCGTTGCGGGACTGCTTGTCGCAGGGGCTGAGGAAGATGGTCTCAGCTGATCTTTGGAATTGCTGACGATGACCGAGTCAATAGAGGCCTTGAAAGGCTGAAGCTTGGAATTCATGTTGGCGTTAGCTAGATGGGTCGTTGTCCTAGGAACGCGAATGCTCTCAGGCTGAATGGAGACGATTGGCACGGCGGGCTTGGGCAGGTTGCGGGCTTCGAAGGAAGCCCGGATGTCTTTGACGACCGCGCGAGGCTTAGACATGCAATGCTCGGCACGAAGTGAACGAGAGGTAGCGCTGCCGAGTAGGGATCTGGCAGAAAGTGACGGAGGGATAAGAAGGAGTCTCACCTTTCCAACACGCGAGAAGCGTGGAAGTCGTGATGTCGGTGATGATGGGGTGAGCGCCTGCCTTGACGGCTACGAGGTAAGATCTCGGCCGAACGTTGTTGAATGACGATGAGGTGAGGAAAGGATGAGGTGGAGAAGAAGTCTGAAAGGAGATGTGAATGTGGGGGAGGATGAGGGGAAGGAGGGACGATGTGAAGGAGGAATAATAAAAAGATGTGAGGTAGAGAAGGAGTCGTCCAAGAACCCCAACCGTGCGCGCCAACCCACTCATCACACGGCACTCGCCAACAATGTTGAACCAGCAGGAGCTGAAGCCGATGAGAGTACAGGTCCGGAGGTGGTGAGACTCGGGCCGGGCGTCAAGCAGATGTACGTCGCCGTCTTACGTGGCGAGCGGTTGGCGATCCGCCTGGCTGGGGACGGACACAGCACAGCTCGAGCACATGGGATGGGGCAGTCTTCGCTCCCAACAGGCGGAGGTGATGCACAACAACCTAAGGGATGAATGTGATACCGTGGAACCAAGAAAAGCCAACACTTCCAGAGGAAGGTGAAGTGACGTTGGTCGGTATCACACTCCGGTCAAGCCATGGAACCGCGTCTGTTGCTTGTGGGGGCCGCCACAACGGCCCGATCGGTTGATTGACCTTCGGAAACTACCGGGGCCCCTATGGGAATGCACGTGACTGACATTCAGGGAGTGACAACGGTCGCCACATGTTGCAGAGTATACACGTACCTCTTGACGAAAGCTGCAAAGCCGCGCATGCGCTTACGCAGCTCAACGGCAAACGTTCACCCCGATTGCGTGGAAAAGAACTATCCACGTACCGACCGACCAAGGCCCAGCAGTATTGAACGGCAGGATAGTTCATCAAAGGTCGCAGCATCGATCATCGCAAACCCGGCGTTCATTTATCCCCTTCAGAGTAGCGCTTCTCCTGCGTGCCGAGTTTTGACTGTATGCTATGCTCATGCCCAAACCCCGCCAAACGACAGAGCAGTCTACAAAAGTGCTATGCAGCTACAGCGACAGTGTACGTGGCTCATTCCACCGGAACAAAGAGTACTGCTTTTTGATTCTGAGAGCGCCTAGCCTGTTTCGGAGCGATAGGTTTCCCGGGGATAACCTGCTGTTTCCCCTCAATCAATCCATCTCCAGGCCGCTCGCGACCATCTTCTCATCATCATCATCAGGGTGAATCTCCACAACCGACGGCGTCCGTCCCTGACTGTCGCCAATCTCGCCGGCATCCTCCACGTGGAAAGTGTCGTATTCGTCACGCCCGTCGTACGACCGCGCGTGAATGGAATACTGCGTGTGATCGTCGCGATACTCCTCCTCCTCGGTACTCTGTCGCACCGGCGTCACCCGACCCGCGCCGCAATCCTCAAACATAAGCATGTCGGACCCCTCCTCCTCCTCGAAGTCTCCCCGACGCTCATCCAACTCAAGGTCGACGCCCGAGTCGCCCTCGACGATCGTGCTGCGGATGTCATCGTCATGGGTCTGGTCGGACGTCTGGAGCAGCTTCTCTGTGTCGTCTCCGTCAGCTGGCTCTTCGTCGAGGGCGCCGAATCCCCACATCTCGCCGCCACGACTACCGTACCCGATCTCCCGTCGCGCGTCCCGCGTGCCGTCCCCGTTCCCGTCCTCGGCTTCACTCCCCTGCCCCGTCGTCGTCATCCCCCTCTGCGTCGGAAGGCTGTCGGCTCCAGGTCCATCCCCACTTGCGCTGCTGCGAGGGTTCGCGCTCGTGCCGGCTCCTGCTACGGTTAAAGCGCTCGACGACCCATGCCGCGAGGGACCGCCGAGCTGGCCTTCCCCCGCTCCGGCTTCGTCAGCATCTTCAGCGCCCGATTCGTTCTGGGAGGGGTTGCGGAAGTCGGTCACCAGGTTCTGCAGGTACTCGGGACCTAGAGGCTTGTCGGAGCGGCGACGGTAGAAGAGCAAGTAGGCCGCCGGCGAGCGGATCTTGGCCTCGCTGACTTTCGAGCACATCGAATCTAAACGTATCTGTCATCAGCACCGTCGCGACTCTCGAGCGCTGCTAGTATCAGTTGACTCACCGTTGTAATCGTACCACTGCCCATCGTTGAAGTTCTTCGCGAGGGCAGTGTAGTGACCACCACCGAGACCACCGTAGTGATTGTCCACCGCAAAGAGGTCGTACAGGTACTCCTTGTCACCATCCTTGAACCCCACCTTCTCCCTCATGTCCAAGCCCACGATCGGGTAGTCAACAAGAACATCGATCTTGTCACGGAAGCTGCGGTTGCCGCCGAAACGCTTCAGATGCACGATGAGAATGTCTGGGATAGTCCAGATCTCAAGCGTCTTCGCGGCCTGTCGCATCTCCTTGCATCGGCTGCAGTACCACGCGTTGTCTTCCGAGAGGATCTCACGCTTGCCAGTCTCGACGAAACAGTCTTCGAGGGTGATGCCGTGCTTTTTGCGAGCGGCTCGCCTCGACTTCTTCTCCTCGAGCTCTGGGTCAGGCATGAAGGGCACACTCCTGCCATCCGGTGACGACAGCCAATGCCCTCGCAGATCGTTCTCATCACCAGCATCGCCACCGAATAAGCTGTCAAGCGCCTCGGGGTACCAGTCGATCACGATGCCCTCGCCAAGCTTGATGTAGTACGGGTTGTTGGCATCTTGATCCACCTTACCGAGTGACCGGGGCGAGTTGGTAGACTGAAGCGATCCTCGGCTATCGGGACGACCTTTGTTATACCGAGCACTTCTTCCATAGGTCTTGATTTTCTTGTTGCGCTTGTTCTTGGCAGACTTGAACTTATTAGGCTTCCCACTTCCGCCCCGGCTGTATAGTCCCTTGATTGGATTCTCCGGCAGGCTGTCGGTCTCGCTATCCACGACAGTCTGGGCTGCAGGTGTAGGCTGGCGGCGTGCGCTGTCCTCGTCATCGTCGGCATCACTTTCCTCGGTCTCGCCGGTCAATGCATGAGAGCCACTGCTGGTAGTCTCATCCGAGATCGACGAATGGACAGACGGACGGCGAAGAGGCTGTCTGACCCGATCAAACATGATGTACGCCTTCCCTATACTCGTCGTGCCAGTACACAACAGACCTTCGGCACTTTCAGCGTAGCCCAGCGTGAACAAATGGTTTCGAAGGGCTGGCGAGAGGAAGTATTGCGGGTCCATGAAGCTTGGTGGAATCGTGCGCGATACTGATGCCGAGGCAGCCGGGCCGGTTTCAACACCTTCATCCTGTTCGGCCTTTGCGACCGAGACATCGACATAACCGTCCTCCGAGGGCACAGATCGATCGCTGACCCGACCGGCATCTTCGCTTGCGGATTCATCCTTTTCCACCGAAATGTCCGGCCCTGCCGCATCGGCAGCCTGCCCTTGGTCCTGGTCCAACTCCGTCAAGATTGGTCGACTTGTCTGCCTCGAGACCGCAACGAGCACCTTTTTGAGAATCACATCGTAGTCCTGCGCCTCCTCGCGTGTGACCATGATGTAGAGCGGATGCATGATCATATCCCACCCACTCCCGTACCGATTCTGCTGTCTGGAAAACACGGGGACGGCGAAGCGATCGGCCTTCGGCGAATCCATCTCCGGTACACCTTTGTCCTTTTGGCTGCTCATGCTATAAGTTGAGTAGAAAGAAGTGGACTTTGAGGGCTCTGGGATGTTGGTAGGCACACCAGGCAGCTCAAAGAGAAAGATGTAATCGTTGGTTTGGATACTGAGCTCAGCTAGAGTTTGCTTGTCCTCGAAGACCTTGTATATTTTGTGGTTGTAGACTTCGATCATCCACATACGATCGGCGGCGACACCAGGATGCTTACTCGCAATGAGCCCCTTGATTGCCTTCACAGTGGTGTTCTTGTCCATGTCGATGGCATGATTGACGGGCGCGCCATCGAGAGGGACGAATGTGATGGTGTGTTGGATGGTACTCTCGATCGGCAATTGCACGGTCACCAACGAGTACGGGTCGAAGGTGATGCTGACCTTTTCACATGCGGGACATTCCATAGTATTCTTGTAAAAGCCGCTGAACAGATCCATAGCGATCGAGTCGTTGCGCGCTCTGTGATTCGCACGATACGTCTCGCCAAGTTCAATGATTGCTCGCTTATCGTGCACCGTGCTGTCGTCCGAATCTGGGTTCTCATTATAAGGCTTTGTGATGATGCGGTTGAGATCCTCGTGAAGCGCATCGACCAAGAAGCTGAGGAACTCTTGCGAATCTTGCTGCCCGTAGCCACCGAAGAGCGGCTGGATCTGGCCGAGTGTCCTCTTGAACAGGTTCGGGTTGAAGGAGCCGGTACTCTGGTCGCCATAGATATTTTGCAAAACAGTAGCGTATGACCTCGCCATACTGCCGCCATGGCCCAGCGGGTTGCTTCCGTTAATCTCTTGCTTATGCTTTCCAGACAAGAAATATATCGCGAGCTCCTCGACGCTACGAATACACTGCAGCGCCGAGTTCATGTAGCAAGTGTTGCCGAGATTCGTCAACCCAACGGTGCCACGGACCCTGCCATCACGTCGCGCTCGACCCCTCGTCGTCATGCCGCCTGGCGCAGGACTTGTCCGACCAGATGCCGTTGTAGATCCCGGCCTCGACCCGTCCTTCTTGATAGTCTGCTTGGTGCTGATCTTGTTGTCATCCGACGCGAACTCGCCGCCACCGGGACCCCCAATCTGCTCCTCAAGCAGCAGTGTCTGGTCCGCATAGAGGCCGTATACATCCATGGTGCTCGTGCCATTATATTTGTCGTTGTTCGTTTCGTCTTTGGCATCAACGTACTCCGCGTGCTTGCCAACTTCCATGGCCTTGAACTCGCTAGGAGGCAGTATCAATTTGACAAAAGAACGCGCCGGGCTCTTCTTTGGGGACGTGCTACACGACGGAGGAGGAGACATCACCGTGGCCTGCAGGGTCCCTGACTCGCCGGCGTTCACGCTGTCGAGATCCAGAAATCGCCAGATCTTCACCTTGGTACTTCGGGGAATGCCGACAGCCTCTTTACTGCGAACGAGGAATTTCTGGAAGCGCTCCGATTGGGACGATACAAGCATGACAGCATCGTCTGGGGACGTCTGGCCGCGAGCGGCTTGCTCTCGCTTTAATCTCAGCGCATTGACTGATCCTGAGGACGAGGCCGGACGCTCCGGCCCCTGGCCCGGCTGTGGTACCTTCCGGATGGTGAACACGGGTGGGTAGATCTCGTATTCGATATTCTGTTTGGGTGCCTCGGCTGTGTTGTGCGCGTATCGGACTATAGGCTTCTGACCTGACACCATGGTGTACCACTCGCATACCCGTCCCCAAGCTTTCTCGGGTAACACTTGAAAATCAGCTTCTCTCGAGAGACCTGGCCGTAGTGGCACGAACACGGCCGCATTCGAGCCATCCATCAACGTCGAGGTGAAGGCACCCTCCGGGACAATGTCCGAGTTGTCAACAGGACCGATGTCACCTTCCCTTGCTTCCTTCGGAAAATCTCCGCTCGACTGAAGTTCGGTGCTTCGCGCCAGCACACGTCCAAGCCACTTGGTGGAGACGATATAGCCACGGGTGCCTTCGTCGAGGGGAGCTTTCTGGACCATGTCGGAAACCTCCTGCACCTGCTCATCGATGGAAGGACATGCTTTGCCACTACTCGAAGAAGAGCCTTTCCGCCAAGCATCCTCTTCTGTGTACGGTGGAGGCGCGTCGTTTGACTCCAAACTAGTCGCTGATGAATTTTGCGTAATCGTCCCTTGCGTCGAGGCCGTGGCGCTGTTGGGCGTCATGTCATGAGCCTCCGTGCCGTTGAACCTCAAGCTGGTCGCTGATGTATTTTGCGTGATCGTTCCTTGCGTCGAGGCCGTGTCCTGGGCCCTGGTGGCATTGGGTTCAGGCTTCGTATCCGAAGTGTCCTCTTCCATGTCATGTATCCCGTTACTCATTGCCTTGGGACTATCCGCAGGTACTGCTTGCTGCAATGGCTGTGCTGCTTCGCCCGACCCATTTCCAGCATCCTCCATATCCGCCGCGCTCCTCTTCGCCGGCGACGCAGACCTCGGCCCCAGCGTCCTGCCAGGACTCGTCATCCCACCACGCCGCTCGGCGTTGTTGTTGGTGCTCCCATTCTCACTCCCGGACATATCCACACTGGCGCCACGGTCGATGTGGATTCCCGCGAACGCGCCGTTGAAACTCGCACCACCACCGCTCGGTCCGGCCTGACCGGCAATTTCTCTGCTCTGCAGCACTTCGTCCTGCACGTGAGCCGGGAACGGTTTGGGTGGGGTCGTGTTGCGGGTCGTGTGCGATGAGGCGGGCGAAGGCGCGGCGGAGAAGGAGGGCGGTTGCGGTGAGCTGGGCGGCGACGACTTCACGTGCGTCCGGAGGCCGTCCAGGTCGAAAGGTGGCTCGGGCAGAGGTGCGGTGGGACCGTTGTTCGTCGTGAAGGGCGCGAGCTTTCGCTTTTTCTGCGAAGAAGCCGTCGTGATGTGAGCTGCTCGACTGCGAGCAGCCCCAGATTTGGTCGAGGCTTCCGATTGATCCTTGAACCAGTCCTTTGGTGGTGGGAGGCTGGCTACTACTGTGGACGACAACTGGCAACAAAAAGCACCGGCGCGTGAGTGAGGAGCGGGAGTGAAAGATGGACGAGAGTTGCTGGGTTTGCTGACTACCGTTTGCACGTCCGGTACGGGGTGTTAAGTGACGTTTGCTTCCCCGTTGCGCGCCAAGAATTCTGCTCCTGTGTGGACGCGTCTGGAGTGCCTGCCGATTTGGGGAAGCGTGCGGTGACACCAGTACCTGGGGGCTGCCACTGCTCGCAAATATTCATGTGCATACGTGCAAGGTGCATGGCTCGCAAATGTTCATGAACACGCGTGCAAGGTGTATGTTGATGTAACAAGCCATTGTCAAGTGAACAATACGACATAAACGGTAAAGGCAACCTCACCTCATGATCATGCCGCCACGCCGGTCACAGGCACTATCAAGACGACTGTGTGCTATCTACACGTACATAATAAATCAGGACAATGTACTCAAGAATACGGGCCTCTGCCCAAAAAGCGCTACACAGGCCAGGTTCATCAGGGCAGCAACAGTCGCGCACTGCCCTTCACTTTGATCGTCTGTGATGCTTTCACGTGCCTCTGCATGTACTGCCTGCGTGTGTTATGAGCCGTCTCATGACATGATATGCACGAGTACATCGATGCCCTCCGCGACTCTTCTTCCTTTTCGCCCGCCTCGCCGCTGAACCCATCTTTCACGCCCCACCACCCACGTGTACGGCTGGCATGGTGCCGCCGTTCGGGGTGCTCACTCGCGGAATGTGGAGATGAGTGTCGCTGGACGTCCAGCTCCCATCGCCTCCCTGGATAGCTCCATCCGAAAGACCAGTCCTGGCGAGCTGGTGGTAGAGGGCAGACATCAGAGCGATATCGACCCAGGTCGATAATTCGATGGACGGTTCATCACCATCCGTCAAACCGGGATGACTCTCGTCATTGCAATCGTCACGAACACGAATGTCAAATCACCCCAAAAACCTCCTGATCTCCCCGCCCACCCCTTCCAAATCCAACAAAAACGTATCGTGCCCAAATAGCGACCGATCCTCGCCGAGCTCCACATGCGTCACCCTCCGATTGCCCGCCTTCCGCAACGTCTCGGCGATCTCGCGCTGCTGGAAAGCCGGGAACAGGATATCCGACGCCACGCCGAGGACGAGCGTCGGCGTGTCCCTCAGCGGCGCCATGCCCTTCACCAGGTCCTCGGAGACGTGGGAGGTGTTCGCGGCGGGGTCACGGTTGGCGGCGGACATGATGTCGGTGGAGGAGACGGTTTCCTCGTACGGGACGTCTGGGAGGGCGAGGCTGCAGACGTCCGACTGCTGCTGCTGCTGCGTCATCACCTTCTCGGACATGGCCGCTTGGAGGCGTCCGGCGTTCTCGCGGCGGCGTTGTACCGTCGCGTCCTGCATCTCCTTGCCCAAGTCGAAGAGATCCATGGCTTTGCTGACGTAGAGCAAACTGTTGGCGTCGTACTCCAAACACCACTTCTCGCCCGCGTGGTCGAGGTAGGTCTCGATGAGGAAATCGGGGCACAGGGCGGGGGGTTTGGTGGCGTCGGCGCGTTGCCGGCCGAAGCGCTTCTCCCACTCCGGTCCGGAGCGGTAGGTGACGGTGGCGATCTGCCGGGCGAGCTTCATGCCGGAATGCGGCGGCATGGTGTTGTAGTAGTTGCCCCTCGTCTGCGCCCAGGCCGGGTCATTCATCAGCACCTGCCGCTGTGTGTGCCGCATGGCGATACTGTAGGGATGGCTCCTCGCGCACCCGGAGACCGACACCACGCGCCCGACTCGCTCGGTGGCGAGGATGCCCGCCGCCAGCGATTGCATCCCGCCCATGCTGCACCCCACGCTCGCGTGCAGCTGCTCGATCCCCAAGTAGTCCAGCAACCGAAACTGACCGCGCACCATGTCCTGCATCGTCAAGATCGGGAAGCTCGTGCCGTACGGCTGCTTCGTCACGGGATCCAGACTGCTCGGGCCCGTGCTCCCGTAGCAGCCGCCGAGCACGTTCGTGCAGATGACGAAGTACTTGTTGGTATCCAACGGCGCCTCCGGTCCGATGAACCTCTCCCACCATCCCGGCTTGGGGTTCGCCTCGGTGCTGTGGGCATGGCTACTGGCGGAGAGGCCGGTGTGCAGCAAGATCGCATTACTCTTGTCGGCGTTCAACGTGCCCCAAGTCTCGTACGCGATATCGAAACTCGGCAGCGCTCCTCCCCAGTCCAACAGTATGGGCTCTGCGGAGCGAAACTTCTCGTGTTGGCCGCTGGTGTACGACGGCTCCGGGCCGGACATGGACCGCCTGCTCAGTTGTTGGGAGCGCGCCTCGACATTGTCCAGGCACGGGAATGCCAACTGCGGGTTCGACGACTGTGGGACATCTGAGATCGCTGGTTCGGCTGCTGGGGCCGCGGCGGCTTGCGCAGGTCGCTGGACTTGGTGATGCAGACTGCGGTGGGAAGGGCACTGAGAGATTGTACACGGAGATCGTAGTTTCGTCGGACGAGTAGATCTCGGGACCGTCCTCACTATGCTGCCGAACACTTTCGAGGTGGTATTCATACTGCTTTCTGGGTTATGCGGTCATGGGCTGGTGGATGAAACACGAAGTTCATGAAGTCAGTTGACGCTCGCTCGAGCATTAATAATGTAAGCGGAGGGGCACAATTGCGTTGTAGGTGTGGCGCTGCGTCCTTCTCTACCGTATGCACCGCCACAGCACCCATTCATCCAGCAAATATACATGTACTATGTACATACTACATGTATGTAGTACATATAGTAATCCGCCTTTGCAAGCAACAATGAACCCACCTGCATTCCAACGTGAAGCGTCAACCACACTGATGCAATTTGAACGTTCTATTACACACGTGCAGCTACATAGATACTGTACTACACGCCACTCGATCCGTCATCATCAACGTAGCCGCCTCCCGTCTACATACAACGCCTTGCAAAGAAAACCGCCGATATACCGGTACACACACAAAACCCTCCACCATCAAGTCAGGAAGGAAGAAAAAGAACAAATGGTAACAGCAGATGAAAAAACACCAAGCATGCCGATTAGGCGTCTGCTTCTTTTACCCCCGACATACGCGCCCGCTATTCCTCCAGTTCTCGTGGAAGTTGAACACACAAATCCGCTAGCACCGTCTGATCATAATCGTACAAACCTCGCCGTCGCGACAGGAGGGTTTCCAGACTTGCGCTCGTTTATTTCAATACGCATCCCGTTGGCTGAGGCGCCGCCCTGACTCCGGGTCGGTCGACGCGCGGTGGAGATCCTGCGTGCTGACGTGCAGGTCGGTGGTTTTGTAGATGGCGCCGAGGGGCAGCCTCGGGGCGGTCGAGTCGTTCTCCGACAACCTCGTCAGTTCGTCTTCGCTGCCGGTGCGCGACACCTCGTCCTTTTCTTTCCCCGTCGTCCCCAGCATCCGGTCGTACCAGGTGTCGCGCGTGCGCGAGCCGCTGGAGTTGGACTGGCTGCTCTTGCCGTGGCTGAGCCGGGTCCGGCCTTTGCTGAAGTGAGATTGATGGCTCGGCTGAGGTCTCGACAGCCCGCGGCTCGCGAAGGCATGGCTTCGGTTCGGCCCCGTCCAGGCGTTGTCGTACGTCATCCGCGGTGGACCGTCGATGGTCGGCGTCGGCGACCGGTCGACCCCGCGCAGACGGTGCCACAAGTGCATGAGCGGCACGCGTAGAGCGGGCAAGCAGCAGCAGATGACCGAAGTGTTAGCTTCGATTTCGGTCCACACGAGCGCCTCCAGCGAGCCCCACGTCGGGTCTTGCGTGCGGGCGCTTGATCGGAGCATGACCATTCGCACGATCGACGCCGCGATGACGAAGGCGCCCAAGCAGAAGATGGAGATGAGGCCGTTCTTCTGGCCGCGAGCGAGCTTCAGGCTCCCGATGATGGGAATCGGCATGATGTATATCTAGCACGCGGTCAGCCGGGAATAGCACCACTTGAATCTGTCAGACGTACGATGATGTCGAAGAACGTATTGAAGGCTGCATGCGCGAACCAGAATCCAGTATTGCTGACGCAGTGTCCCGGCACTGTGCGATCCCAGGCGCGGTGGACGGGTTGGCACTGCAAGACGGTCCCAAGAGCAAACGCCAGCGAGCCAGCCGCGACGATGCTCGCCACTACGATGACGAGGTGTTGGAAGGGCTTTTGTTTGAAGATGCGGAGGTAGAGGAAGCAGAAGGTGAGCTTCGTGAAGCCGCCCAGCAGCTTGTAGCAGATCTGGTACAGGAAGAAGTACTCGAGAGCCCGGGTGGCGGTTGGTTTGATTTGATAGAGATGCTTTCCGAAGCCATAATGTGCGGAAATACCGCCGAGGACGGATTGGAGGACGAGCAGGAGGTAGGCCAGCGCGGCCATGACATCGTCCCAACCTCGCTGTCGGTGGGCCCACCGCCAGCCCTGGCGGAAGGCGAAGAAGAGGGTGGTGATGACGGTGAAGAGGACGGTGACGATGATCAGCGTGGGCGAGCGGTTGGGCACGCTCGTTGTCCAGACGCCCAGCGGGTCAGCCATGGCGCCGCTCGCAGCTCGGGATGGTCTGCGTGGGTTGGTGGGAGGTCGGTCTATATGGCCAGTGCCAGATGGCGGGGTTTCGTTATTGATGTATTTCTCGGACACACGCGTGTGGCTCTCCTTGAACAAACCTGCAAGGAGCCACCGACAGGCGTCCGTCACGCGCGAGGTATGTGCTGCAGACCGGCAGTGACTGGGGGGAAGAATGGAGGGTGTGCATGTGGGTGTGGGTGTGGGTGTGGGTGGTTTTCAATTCCAGGGCTGAGATGAAGTGCCGGGTAGCGAGGGAGAAAGGGAGAGCGATGATGATGTGAGATTGGGCAGATTACATGTAGGGTCTAGTGCCATGCTGCATGCAGTGTGCTACAGCCTACCACGAGTCTTCCCGCAAGGACGGCAGGCACGCGGTACATGGATACATCCATCAAGCAGACGGAGAAGGTGCAAACCGCGTAGAGACAAAATCGACGCACTTGCCCGCCGAACAGCGGAAATGGGGTTGGTGCATGGCATGGCCGGCTGCAGAGTTCCCGTCGTGTTTCCCAACCCATCCACTCCATCATCCTACCTCTGTATCGATTACTCTAGGAGATACTATACAGTACCTAGTACAGTATACACTTTTGAATCCGGGTGTTTTTCGTGCCCCCCTTCTTTTCATCCGCCCCGCAAAATCAACCCCATCCCTGGAGCGGACCAAGCTTCCTACATCTCCTTCGAGCCCAATGGAAATATATCCACCTCGGTTTTGTTGAGCAAGGATCGTGCCCCTGACGACCGCGTTGATACAGGTACAGTATGCCTCCCATAGATACATGTGTTGATCATTGATTAGCACTGGACCGGACTCCTAGCTGTCCCACCTGCCAACCTCCTCGCGTGGAGCGGCGCACGCGGTCCATGGCATCAACCGACCATTGGCACTGATTACAACAATCACCCGCGAGGACCCGTGGTAGGCTCCACCCGCCGCATCCGAACCACTGACCAACGCTTGGTACCCTCATCAGAGTTCCACGAGTCATGGGAGACGCCGCTCGCGCGCCGATACACACCACGCCATCTCCAGATCGACAATGGGCACCCGTCCGCGCAACTCCCGCCGCGACGCCGGCAGGACTCCATGCTTCTTCTGAGATCGTGCTTCGCTCTCCAGCGCATACTCCTCGCTCATCCACGCTTGCCCACTCCCATCACGCACCACATCCCAAGTCCTCGGCGCATCGCACCCCCTCGACATCCTCACAAAACATGTGACCTGCGCGTGAGCACAGTCCCCGCAACCGCACGAACAAGGCGTCCCCGTCCAAACCCAGGTGACGTGCGTATGTAAACATAACACCCCCGGAATCGCAACCCAATACGCACCACCCCCTCCAAACTCATCCCCAATCCGAGATGCAACCTGCTCCACGAACCAAGCATCCAACCCCACTTCCTCAGGCGACAGCGCCATGAACCTGCCCCGCTGTAACGTACAAACCTGCGGCGACGCGTCGTCGAAGAAGCGCAAGTCCTGCAAAGTATTGCAGAGCAGACACCGTTGTCGGCCGCTCGTGAGCTCTACGCGCTCGCCGATGTAGCGTTGCACGGCGCGCTGCTCGCATCGGGAGAGCTTGCCGAAGCAGTAGTCGGCCGGCGGCGACGGCGTCATGCTGTTCGTGTACTTGTTCGTGAGCTTGAGGGAGATCAGGGCCGAGAGGGGGAGGTAGAATGCGATTTTGAGCAGGAGCTCGGGTGGTAAGGATGAGAGGGTGGTCTGCGGGACGGCCCCCGACATGGGTGTGTAGGTAGGTGAACGACTGCAGGCGCTCGTCCAACGCTTTGGGATGTACTCTTGGGTCGTCGCAGGCGATCTCCGTGGTCGCTTACGGATAGGTGGAAGGTTTGAAGCAAGGGATCTCCTGAACATGCATGAAATCAAGCAACGCAAGGGATTGGAATCGAACTCACCTTGAAGGCTTGCGTGATGAAAAGACATTGCAGCCAGCAGGCACCAGAGTCCATGTCCAGCCTGCCTCACGCAGATGACTTGCCTCCGCCTCCTGATCGAAAACTTTTTGTCTCACATCGGACGACGTTACATGGACTTGTAGAGCGCCCCGTGACGGTGCCCTGTACGCTTCCCAGATCGTCTATGACTGGCTTCATCTTCCAGAAATTGAAGATGTCTTGTGATCTTGTCTAGAGAACTTGAAAAACTGGAAAAATACTCAAATCTCCGAAACAAAAACAAACCATGAACCTGTGGTGTTTGCGCGCGCGGAAAGACGTCGTTTGCAGAACCGCGTCGGGCTGTGCACCTGTCCAGGGCTTCGTGATCTAATCATACCTAGGTAAACATCCCCAGGCATACAGATCCCGTGATGGGTGGGGACGAAGAGAGATCATCCCTTCGCATGTTCTACGTCTAGAGTAGGCATGCTTGGATTTCTTCGAACACCACCCAGTACTATAGTGTTTGTGTCCATCAGTACTAGCCTTGTTGGTATGTAGGTCGGTACAGGAAAAAGAAGCCATGGACACAATCGGACGGATCGCGAGTCAGCCATGACGGTCCGGTCCGGTGGTCCGCGCCTGCTGACATGTGACAGACACGTGATGGGCTGTCACAAACGATGCGTGCATGTGAACACGCACCGGTCAAAACCCCGTGGGCTGTGGGTGCGTTATTAGTAGGGTCCTTTGACATTCACTACTACGCCCGTTGCGCATACGAAGTCGAGTCGGGTGTCGGAAGAGACGTACGTGCGCAAAGCAGAAAGAGTCGTACCAGAAAAAGGAATTCTTTCTTCATCAAGGCCGGGCCATCCCATCCCCTCCGCCCATATGTATCTGAGATACCCCAACCCCATCAGGCAGGTGGTCGGACAGTCCATCACACCCTCCTCCGCGCTGCTCCCCATCGTCGAGTGGCCGGGCGGTCTCGGATGAAGTCGGCAGATGTGCACATCGATGGTGAGTTTGATGGCTCTTGTCAACGACTCAGCGTTGGGTGGTTGACTGGGAGATCAAAGTGCGACCTGGACGCTCCGTCATGCACATGTATATATTACTGAGTGCGCGGGGTGTTCATCAGGTGGCCACATGAAGCTACTGTACCTAGGTATTGATGAGTGGAGGAGGTCCGGCGTGCGCGAGGGGCGTCAGTATGTACATGAAGGTCACCGTCCATCAGCGCACGGGGAAATGCATGTGATCGGTCTTTTAAGATGTGTATGCGGTCCAACGTCGACAACGGCGTGAAGAGGTCGGTTTTTCTGCGACCTCAATAGTCAGTTCAAAGCCATACAGTCAGTATGCCGGCTCGGGAAAGTGGTCTGGATGACATGCAGTACACGATGAAGCAGTGAACGGGGGGAGGGGGGGGGGATTTCGTTTTTGGGCGTGAGCCGCGGCTGGTGGATGTGGAAAAGCTTGGCCTGGAGAGTGGCGCTCGCGTGTTGATGGTCTGGGACAAGGCCATTGTTGACACCGAAGCGGTAGTGGCGACGGCGAAGTGAACACTCCGGTATGGCGATGATAAGTAATAGCAAGGAAGAAGGACGTGGGAGTGACTCTGGTCCACGGGATATTGATCGGATGCATTGAGAATAGCAAAAGGGACTTTTATTGAAATGGGGCGGAAGAAAAGGGAAATGAAGGGTCGGAGCGCTTCTCACTTGGTTGAGGAGGACGAAAAGAAAGCCGAGCGCGGAGATTGGTCGAGGGGGACAGCCATCAATTCACGCCTCTGCTCCTCCTCCTCCTCCTCCGCCGCCTCCACCTCCTCTTCTCGCTATCCCGAGTCCTTCCTTTCTACATTTCGCTGGTGTGCATTGACAGAGAGAGAGAGAGAGAGATATCAGTCGTTCCTTATTGTCTCCTTCTGCGTGCGTGTGTGGCGGTGGTTTGGACGGTATGTTACCTCTTGACTTTTCGGTTCGGGATATTTGCAGCTTTCGCGCCCTCCCGCGCGGACTTCGCAAGAGATTTTGTTCAGCTAGAGGGAAGCGCAACGCAGCGCATGGGCAGTCTAGACGACCTCGTGGTCGATCTGCCACACCACTATCATCCTTGCTGACCTTGCACGCCTACAGCCGCATCTTTACGAACGTCACGCTCCTCCACTCGATTCGACCCGGGTCCATAATACCCTAATCTGACCCGCTCGCGCATCTTTCGAGACCCCCAAAAATCTACTCCCCCCCTAAGAATGTCGCTCTACGACAATGACGCCTCCTGGTCGACCCCGGGCCGCCAGCCGTCGTGGGAACAGCAGCCGCCGCCTTCACGGTCGGGCGCCGGTTCGGCGATGTCCAGCCACGGCGAGACCAATGCGTTCGCCTCGCAGTTTGAAGAAATCGACCGCGCGACGGACAACTTGATGAGGAGTGGGAAGTGGGCGCCTGGCGCTGCTTCTGCTGCTGCACAGGCAGCGTCAGGTAGCGTGCCGGCATCCCCTGCGCGCCGAGACAGCATGCCGCCGATGGGAAGAGGTGTCGAGTACGGGGGCGAGTCGAGAGCGGGCGGACCGTCGAGACACCATTCCGTCACTGAGTACGAGGGCGGTCGTCCGGGCTCCGCGGGGCTGCAAGGCTACTACGCGGGCCAGCGATTCCCGGGCGGTCGTCAGAGCGAAGCGGAGCAGATGCTGCAGGCGAAACGCAGAATGGCCGCGCAGAGGGAACGGGAGCTGCGCAATTACCACCAGGAGCAGCAATACAACCGAAGTGAGTTTACGACAGACACCTCACGTGATGGGTGTGCTAACGGATCTAGCAGCCGTATCCGGCGTCAAGACCGACCGTGCCCTGAGCCCCAATACCATGAGCGAGGGAGATCGTCGGGAACTCATTGCCCGCCAGCACCGCGCCCTGTATGGCGACAACTCGGCTCTATACAATGCCGACGGCTCGCCCGTCTCACATCCTCCCAGCCAAGATGCGCGTGTGACCGGCGCCGGCCACGGCTCTCCACCGTCGGCCTTGGACCGGTTCGGCGTTCAAGCTCAACCGGGCGCCGACGGCGCCGTCCAAATGCCGCCCCGCGACCGCACCAACTTGACCGCCTCCCCCGTCTCCACCCAGCCAACGCAGCAGTCCTTCGGTCGGCTGAACGACGCCCAGCAAAGCAGCCGCACGTCCAACTCCTCGTCCGGCGGCTCTCCGCCCCTTGGACACGGCGTCCAGAAGGGCTCTTCCGCCGCCGGCATCATCCCCATCGGCACCCGGCCGACGCAACCCCCGAGCTCGGCCGGCGGAGGTCTGAACAAGCGCTCCACCACCCCTCTCACCCCATCGTCGCTCAGCCACGGCTTCTCCAGCGCCGCCGAGTCACAGAGCGCCGCGGCCGCCGCTCACGTCAAGGACGAGCGCTCCGCCTCCGCCGCCTCCAACCCGGCCCTCGCGGACAAGAGCGTCGGCGGTCTCGGGGGATGGGGAAGCAACAGCGCCGTCTGGGGCGCGCCCAAGACCACGCTCGCCGTTCAGCCGTCCGTTTGGGGTTGAGCGCAAGACAAGCAGACAAGCAGACAATGAAGGACGAAAAATTCAAGGGACGGTTCGCTTTTATGAGCGCGGGAAGGAGTTTTTTCTTTTGGGTGCACCGGGCGGGCGATTGAAACAGCATATATCCGCGGTATCGGTGTTCGTGCAGTTGTCGGGCAGTTGATCTATTGTTTGGGAGGGGGGCGTGCTATCGCAGAGATGAAGGGAAAAACATAAGCTGTGGCATTCGGGTATTGGTGTTGCGCCTTTTCGCCTTTTTTAATTTATCATTCAGCGTTTCTTCACGAGGACGGAG
>Ga0268244_10000406_pt1 | contig 18287 bp, 14 predicted proteins | sample AgamicMgSfe_FD_200258 | JGI IMG/M metagenome (GOLD analysis project Ga0268244, IMG submission 200258) | Agave microbial communities from Guanajuato, Mexico - Mg.Sf.e (v2) (version 2) | ecosystem: Host-associated > Plants > Phyllosphere > Phylloplane/Leaf | place: Guanajuato, Mexico | collected... | reverse complement strand
AACAAGCCGGTTGCTGTGTCGAAACCGTCAGTACCTTGTGACTCCGACCTACGGCCTCATTGCAGCCCGCTTGGGTGCTCGAGGGTGACGAATTCAGGGGGTGGAGCTCCTCTTATTACTCAATGACCTACGTACTTTTGTTTCTTCAAGGGATGGGAACATGTTTTAATATCGATTATGTTGTTCACGTCGGAACGTCGAAGCGGTAGCAGCAAGATCGTTGCAACAGCAAATACACTGGTAATGGAGACAAAGCATCTTCGATCTCTAAGTACTCTCACTTTCTACCGTCTATCCGCACAGTCACGAGCAGTGCCTAACTCAGATGACCAAATACAAACTCGTCAAAAAGCTCGGCCCAACAAACAGTCCCATCCAAAAGATGACGTTCCCCAACACCGTCCTGCCGCGGAGCAACTTACTCCTCGACACGGCGACCAAGGGCATCTGCAGCAACTGCATCCAAAACAGGTACCCGCGCACCTTCTTGAACAAGATCGCCAACACCATCTCGTGCACGAGCGCGGAGAGCAGGAACGTGACGAACGTGGCGGCGTTGCGGCTGAGGTGGAAGGAGGAGATGGTGGAGTGGTAGACGTGCCGGAGCAGGAAATTGTGCACGGGCCGGTTCCAGTCGCGCGCGTACTGGTCCCACGTCACGCTGTTCCACCACGCGCCGTAGAAGCCGCGGTCCGCGAACCGCGTCAGCTCCGCGAGGACGTTGAGGATGCACTCCCAGATCAGGTACCAGCTGAGTAGTTGCTCGAGGAGCAAGGGGAAGAGCATGTCGGAGACGATGAAGGGGAATTCGCGCCAGCGCTCTTCGATCGGCATCCCGGCTTCCTTCCACTGCACGGTCTTGGCCACGGGCGGGTAGATGAAGGCTTGGGAGATGACCATCATGACGCACATGACGCCGAAGGTCGCCGTCGTCTTCTCCAGCACGTACCACCAGTTGATCTTGTCTTGGCGCGGGTAGTCGAGCTCGTAGACGAGCGTCGGGAGGCAGAGGTAGTCGGCGAAGTTGAATAGGCGGAGGTTGTGGGGGTAGGTGTTGCGGCCGTCGAGGCTTTTGCCGTTCAGTTCTTTGGTGAGGTCGTCGATTTCGGTGCGGATGATTTGCTCGAAGGTTTGCATCTGGTCGACGTTGATCGTGGAGCCGGCGGAGATGGCCGAGGCCACGCTGGCCACGTCCGACTCTTCCACATTGAGGTTGGTGGAGGTGCGGTGGCCCATGGACGGTCGGCGTTTGGTGGCGCTACTGCGGTCGGCTTTCTTGGTGAGATCGTGGAGGTCCACGCCGGAGGCGAGCGGGTCGTGGTGCTGTGACGCGCGCGGGCTGCTGAGCGGGGAAGAGACGGGCTCCATCGCCTGCAATTGGTGCAACTTTTTCTCCAACAGTGCGCGGCGACGGTAGACACCGGAGAGGTATCCGTTGTAGAAAGCGTAGCTGTGCTGCTTCATCACAAAGACGAGGCCGTGCAAGACGGCGAAGATGGTGTGCGACCAGGGCCAATCTCGGAAGTAGGTCCAGCCGACGACGGCGGCAAGGTACAAGCTTTGCCAAACGTTCTGGAATACCCAACCGCCTTTCGCCCAATTGATGTAGCCTTTTTGGACGAGGATCTGGAAGAAGTAGCCTTCGAAGGTCGCGGCGCACATGACGATGTCGGTAAGTCCGACGACCACTACGTCGCGGCTGAACATCATCCGCATGATCTCATTATTGCCCAAGATGCTGCCATAGTCGCGCCAGTTCCGCATGGCGACCTGGAAGAAGAGCAGGACCATGGCGATCCAGAAGAGGGTGAAGAAGCCGAAGAAGGGGCTGTCGGCGGAGGCGGGGTTCTGACGGTCGAAGGTGGTGAACTGGCGGGTGAAGACAAGGTCACGAAAGCGGACCCGCGGCTTCTTGTCGCTCGACTCCATCCTCTCCCTCTCCACGCCCTTCTTCAACAGCTCGCGGATTTCTGGGTCGTCGGCGGTCAGGATGTAGCGGCCCTTGCGATCCGTCTTCTCCAACCGGATCTGGATGCTGTTCCGCTTTGTGTGTATGCCGTTGGCAGCCCCCTTCTCTCCTCCTCCTCCGATAGACGTGCTCGCTGTGCCAGGTCCTGCCGACGGCCGGAAGCTCTGGTCGACGCTCAATCGGCTGTTGGCGACAAGCGTGTCCGGGTCGAGCTGGAGGTCGTCATAATCCTCGATGGTGTCATCCGAGTCACCCTTCTCGTCCGCGGACTCAACAAAGTCTCGCGTGTCAGATGTCCCTTCCATCGCCGGCTGCAACGCATCGTGGCCCTTCCCCTGTCGCACGGATGGTTGATCGGTATGCAGGGCCGCCACGCCGTCCGAGTTCAGGGTGCCGGACAGGTGGACGGCGTCGAGGGTGTCTTGCGTCTGCAACGCTGGACGCTGAGAAGTCGGAGAGTTCTGCTGCTCCGGCATGATGCGGTTGTGCGATAAGTTCAGCCTGTTTCACCCGCGTCTCCGAATATGCAGGTACAGTATGTAGGGCACTGGGTTGGTGTGGACGCGATTTACAGTCGCCAGATGGGTTACCTTACTAAAGCAACGGTTACGGGTGACAGAAGAGCATCATGATCTGAATAGAGAGTGCGTCGTGTCAAGTTGTTTGATGCAAATCCAGTGTTAAAGTAGTACCTACATGTACTTGTATACTTGTATGTGTAGAAGTGAAATATGTCCCCCAATGACGCAGCGTTCCCGCCAAGCGTGTCGGCGGAAGCGCCCGCCAAACGTTGCTTCGGCAGAATTATTGCTGCGCCGGCACTTCAACACAATTCTGATCACACTCACGACTGCTTCAGCACGCCCGTGGTCCCCGTAGCCCAGCCATTGCAGTCATGGCCGCCGCCGCCGTCAACACTGACACCACCAACGACGAGATTCTGCTCGCCGCCACCAATCACGATCTCGACACATTGCGGAAACTGTTGCGGGACGGAGGCTCGGCGAAGATCCAGGATCCGGATACAGGCTTTTCCCCTTTACACGCCGCCATCGCGTCGTGCGAACAAGACGAGGACTTGAAGGATGCAACCGAGATCAACGGCGAAGGTGACGCTTTACACAGCAACGCGCTAGACGAAGAATCGGCGCTGGCGACCGTGAAACTGCTTTTCGAGAACGGTGCGATCTGGAATGAGCTCGACAACGACGACGAGACGCCAGGCTGTCTGGCGTTGCGACTCGGTTTGAGGAGTGTGTACGAGGCCATCGTCGACGCTGGCGTACGGGCCGAGCTACTGTTCGGTCGGCTGGACGCCTACGAAGCCCTGGCAGATACCGCCGATGATGACGAGGAGCAAGACGACGAAGCGATCGTCGGCTTCGAGCCTACCCCCGACAACCCCCCACAGCCAGCGAGCGGCGCCGCGAATGGTGTCGAGCACGTCGAAGGGTTCGAGCCGGCCCCAAACCCGTCGTATAAGATTGAGGAAGAGACCGCTGGTGATCCCGCGCAACTTGCACAGCCTAGCGTGCCGACCCTCACCCAGACCAACGAAGCCGGCGAGGAGTCCAAGGCGACCGAACCCGTCCTTACCAATCCGAATGTCAACAACGAAGATTACCTCAAGTCTGAGCTCACGTACTCCGGAGACCGCCTGCTCGACTCGGACAAGAACGCCGTCATGATGGACTGGGAGACCGAGATCATGAAGACGTCCGCCGACCAACTCTGCCCCAAATCCGGGTTGCGAACGATGAACGTCGGCCACGGCATGGGGATCGTCGACGGCATGTTCCTTGCCAACTCACCACAGATGCACCACATCGTTGAGGCGCATCCCGAGGTGATCAAGCGCCTGCGCGAGACGGGTTGGTACGACAAGCCGAACGTCACCGTGCACGAAGGCAGGTGGCAGGACGTGCTGCCTAAGCTCGTAGAACAGGGCGTCGTGCTGGACGGCATCTATTACGACACGTATGCGGAAGACTACAAAGACCTGAAAGAGTTCTTCGCGGAACATGTCATCGCTTTGCTCGATGGCCAAGGTAAATTCGGCTTCTACAACGGGTTGGGCGCGGATCGCCAAGTATGCTACGATGTGTACACCAAGGTGAGATATGTCGAAACTATTTATATCCTGTTCGGTGACCGCTGACACACTCGCAGGTGGTCGAGCTGGACCTCTTCGACGCCGGCTTGGACGTCGAGTGGACCGACATCGCTGTCCCGGATCTGAAAGGTCGAGATGAGTGGAACGGAGTGCGCTACCCGTACTGGAACGTCGACATGTACCGCCTCCCGACATGCAAATTCGTTGGATGAAAAAGATTCCTCGTCCATCATACGTTCGCCATCAGCCACTGGTCTTCCCGCCGTTTGCGGCCTGTTTGGGTCGACTGGGAAGGACCCCCGGATCGCCCTTCGGCCGGTCCCTCCAGCTCGAAATTAGATCATTACTAGGCTGGCTCTCCTCGTCGAGCACTTTCGCCGCCGTTTCCGAGCCATAGACAGGTAGCCGCTTCAAGCCTTTGCCCTTCATCGCATTGGGCACTAGTCTTGGATCAAGCAAACCGACCTGCACCAACACCGACGCCTGGTCCCAGTATTTCGTCTCGTGGTACAGCTTCCCGCCCCGGATGCACACCACACTGACGAGAGCCACGTGCACCACCTTATCCGTCGGCGGCACATCCGGCAGCATCCACGGCACCTCCTGCGTGTGCTTGAACGAAATGATCATCTCGTCCACCACCCGATCGACGCCGATCGTCCGACTGACCAATTTCATCTTCAAACTCGGCGGATTCTTAGGGATGAAGTGATCGCGATAGAAGACAAACAGATCCCTCTGGCCCACCCCGCCCGTCAACGTCGGCACGTGGTTCACATACGGCTCCGCGACCATGGTCCGCATCGTCGCCGCCGGATCCTTGTGCACAGCCCGCATCGCCACGTGCTCCTCCCACACCTTCTCCAGCTCGACCTCGATCTTGAACGCTTTCCGCAACGTCCCCAACGTCCGCGTCCATGCCAGCGACGCCGCGACCTTGTTGAAGGTGTCCAGGTCGTGCTCGGCGAACCCCACCTCCACACCCTGGTAGATGTAATTCGGGAAGGCCGGCGCGAAGCCTTGGCTCGCCGCCAGGTGGCACTGCACTTCGAGGTGCGGCGGGTATTTGGTTTTGGGACTGGGGATCGTGGTGGGGTAGTAGGCGACGAGGGCGGCGAGGTGGGGTTGCGGTTTGATGTGCGCGTCGAGGCAGACGGCGGCCGCGTCGCCGTAGGCTGTGGACGAGGCATTAGCCACCGGGCGCGAACAGACGAGCTTGAGGCATCCCCTGTCATTGGTTTCTGTCACACCCACACATACCGATAATCGCATAATCCTCCCCCAACTCCAGATCGTCGGCCAAATGTCTCAACTCATCTTTGTACGCTTTCCCCCCCTCACCCAAGGGAAGGTACGTCGCGTCGAAGCCTTCCTCGCGCAGGTGCTGTAGGATGGTGTCGTCGAAGGTGTCGTCGTCGGCTGTGATGTGGATTCGGGGCGGCATGCTGTTTTGCAGGAAGAATCATGTCGTCAGCGTGTTTTCTTCTGCTACTTGTTGTCGATCTGGGGTTTGCGGTTCCGCTCTCAACGGTAGAGTCTTGACTTGATATCTTACCTGTTGAATTTGAGGAAGCCTGCGCCGGCTGGGGTGGGGGTTTTGGCGGCCATTCGACGCTGTCTTTGTTTTTCTCGTGTTCTGTTTGGTTGGGGGTGTGTGGAAGGTTTAGTCACTCATTGGGCGTTTGTAGAGGGCAGTGTTAGGTGTACACGGTTGGATTTTTCCGCAGGAACTTTGTCGCAAATGAGAGGTTTAGGTAAGGATGTGATGCGATGCGATGCGATGCGATGCCGCAAGTTTCTTGGAGGAGGGATGATGTAAGCGGGGCTCTTTTCAGCCTTGAATGTTGGCTACATACTGCATATGTACCTAGGTATTTACATACGTACAAAGTATGAGCGACGCATTTGGACGGGGAAGTTGGAAATTGGAAGAGGAGGGAGGATGTGAGAGGAATGGTCGCCATCGACTGGCTGTTAGTGCGATCCCCTATTTGTTGTATGTACCGTGACATGTTAGAAGCATCGTGTACAGGGTGTCAATGTCTTGCGCCTTTCGTTTTGTCTGATAAATAGAAGGAATCTGGAGGTTGAAAAAGACTTGATGATTATCAGGCAAGCGGATGGAAGGGGCGTGATATAACGTGTACTTGCTCTTGTCTACCATGTGCCAATCGACGAGATACAGCGATCCGTCTAGAGTCGTTGAAGTAGAAGTGTGGTGCCTCAGGCTGCACTGATGCAGACATTGACGACGGTATATCGGTACCTATACAAGGTAGGTAGGTACCTACTGATATTACGATACCACCACTCACTCACGACCCTGACCGAAAAGATACAGATGGACGTGATCTCCTCGAGCAACACATATGCAGACCGGTCGTTCGCAACTACATGAACCACCGAGCTCATTAGGCAACATCAAACAGCCTTCGCCACCTACCTGCAAGCAATCAACCAAGGCATTTACAATCCGTACTATAGAACAGCGACCTCAATCAAGGTGAATCTCTTCCGATCCGTCATCGCAGCCATAGGTCGAAAACACAAACCGCACCGCAGCCAGGCAGGCGGCAAGCCCAACAGTCACAACCCCAAGAACAAGTGGCGCTGCAGCGTGGGCCGCTTCTTCAACATGGGCAACGAAGAGTCTTCACCCATCGACGAGAGCGTACCGCCACAAACGCTCCCCGCGCGCACCCTGGAAGCTCTATCGGACCACATCAAAAACGGCAAGGTCTCGCGGATCGTCGTCATGACCGGAGCGGGCATCAGCACGAGCGCTGGAATCCCCGACTTTCGATCGCCCGATACGGGACTGTACGCGAACCTGGCGAGACTGAACCTCCCATACGCCGAAGCGGTCTTCGACATCAGCTACTTCCGCAAGAACCCGATGCCCTTCTACACGCTCGCGCATGAGCTTTATCCAGGCAAGTACCGCCCCACGATCACGCACTCGTTCATCCGGCTCCTGCACGACAAGGGTCTGCTGCTCAAGCTTTTCACCCAGAACATCGACTGCCTGGAGCGGGAGGCCGGGGTGCCAGACGACAAGATCGTGGAGGCGCACGGGTCGTTCGCGCGCCAGAGCTGCATCGAGTGCAGTGAACCGTATCCGGAAGCGGACATCAAACGACATATTGCGGACAAGGAGATCCCGCGATGTCATCAGTGTAAAGGCCTGGTGAAGCCGGAAATCGTCTTCTTCGGCGAGCAGCTGCCGGCCGAGTTCTTCCGCCACCGTTCGCTGCCGGCGGAAGCCGATTTGTGCATCGTCATGGGCACGAGTCTGACCGTCCAGCCTTTCGCGAGTCTGCCCGATGTGACGCCCGATTCTACTCCGCGAGTGCTCATCAACAAGGAGAGAGTCGGCAGTTTGGGGTCCGGGACGGATGATGTTTTGATTCTGGGTGATTGCGATGACGGTGTCCGCAAGCTGGCGAACGCATGTGGCTGGCTTGACGAGCTGGAAGGTCTTTGGGCGAAAACTGCTCCCAAGGATACTGGTGAGCTCGGCAAGCCGGCGGCTGAAGTGGCGAAGAGGGACAAGGATGAGCAGTTAGAGGATGAGATCGACAAGCTCACGAAGGACGTGGACGAGACACTGAGACTGTCAAAGTGGCATGAGGAAAAGGTCCGGGATGAGAAATTACCCGGCAGCGCCACTAAGTCTGATCAGCCCAAGTCAAGCGACACAACCAGCTCTGGCGATCGGCCGCATGAAGACAGCGACGGCAATCTGGGACATGTATTCGTGCAAGGACAGAAACCCGATCGACGGGTGATGAAAGGAGAGGAGACGTAGTGATGGTGGATGTCGAACGGGGCGAGAAGAAGGTATCGACGCAATGACGGAGAATGGAATGTGTATATGAGATGTGCCGGCTGAAATATCCATTAGACTGTACCTGTAACGGCAACATGAAATGAATCGCCTATCTATCGGAGCACTTGTCGGAGACTTTAATCGAGCAGGTCACCTTTCCACGTACTGAGAGCACCGTGACTGCTCTTCCCGCAGCATGTCATGACCTTCGATGTACTTCAACCCAGAGTTGAGAGACAGCCACACATCGGCCAGTAGGTATCGTGATGCCAGGCAAGGCTGGAGTGGTGTTGTTTTGCATTGCCCACGAAAGCGTAGCTCGGGCCCCGTGCTCTCTTCCTTCCTTCCCCTTTGGGCGAATCTAGATGACTTTCCCTTTTGGGTTAGGCTGCTCGAAGTACATAGCAAAAGTTCAACCACGCGTCTGCGAGCTCGAATTCTTGAGTCTCGGATACGATCTCCTGCTTCCTCGACAGTGTAGAGATACTGGTGAAAGTCGGACAAAAGCTATGTCTAGGACATCTTCCCATAGACACATGTCCAGCTCCTCGGTCCTGGCTTGGTATTCTTCCTTTCCACCATTCCATCCGTATGCTTCTTAACCCGGACCTCACCCAGCCCCAAAGAACCCTTCCCAGAAGCATCTTCATTCCGAATTCTCATATTCACCCTCAGCAGGGACCTTTGCGGAAATCGCACTCCACTTCGCCAACCTCATCGCCGCCTCGGACGCCCCATCCGGCTTCGGATACAGCTGCGCCACCCTCGCCGCATCCCCAACCGACAATCTCGCTCTCCTCGGATCCTCCTCACCGCCCACATACACCGGGACCTCGACCAGCTCATCCTGCACCCACGTCTTTCGACTCAACACCCAGTCCTCCGGATCACAGGACTCGGGCTTCTGGGCGCCCGTGGAGGAGGCGTAGAGCATAATGCTGCTCGTGCTGAATTTGGTCGAGTACGTGTACGCGTCCCAGCGCTCGCCCGAGATGTCGTTGCCTTCGGTGGTGCTGAGCTCGGGGCCTTTCAGGAAGTCGAGGGCGGGTGGGAAGTGCGCGGCTGCGGCGATGTAGGTGGAACACCTGCGTTTGTCATGTCAATACAAATCAGAATCGCGCGGCTTCCGAAGGAAAGGGGCTTGCTTGCATCAACGTCACTCTCATGTTCAGATCCTCGTCCCCAAACAAATTGTCATCGCCCTCCACGTCCTTGATCGCTTCATCGAATCCCTCAAGGTTCTGACAGCGAAACTTCAAATATTTGTCCCGATCAGCGCGCTGGTGCTCGTGAGTCAAACCGACCGCGTGGCCCAACTCGTGCATCATAGCCACGACGGCCGTTGCTGTATCCTGTTCCTCGGCACCGGGCATAAGATGACAAAACTTGAGCGTATGGCGCCCGGAATGGTCATCCCCCTCGTCTTTCCCAGGGTAATAATACCCCGTAGTAGTCCGTGTAGCGCACGCATGCTCATTATACCACCGATCCGTATCACGCGTCTCGTCGCTAATGACCAAAGCGTCGCCCCTGACGCCGTGGCCGGAGCACAACGGCGAGTCCTTCCGATCCAGCTGGAAATCTAGCGTCGAATCTCTCATGGCAGGTTGCCATCGTGTGATGGCTTGCTCGAGGATGGGTGTCAGTCGGTCGTGTGAGCGTTGGTCTTTCCAGCAGTACCGGATCGCGCCGGGCCATTGACCGTAGCCTTGGAGGACCTGCGGTGGATGCAGGCTTTTGACGCCGTACCAGCGCTTGAGTAGGTGCTTGTTGCCGGACATGAGTTGGGTCATGTTTTGGTATGAAGCCGAGAGGAAGGGGAGTGTGGTTGTGAGGAGGATGAGGCTGATGGTCGTCGATGGTAGTGCCATGGTCTCTGATGAAAATAGACGTTTGGGCGATCGTAAGCGTCGCTCCCGTCAGCACGAGGGTAATGAAGAAGTAACTCCTCACACGCGTTGCTGAACCACCTCGCCTCGAGTCGATACGGCCAGAAGCACGCGTGCCACGGGTTGGAAGGCCGATCGATCGAGTAGATAAGCCGGCAAGGGTTACCGTAGAAGGGATGCACGCCTTCGGGGTGGACACTACTGAGGTTGCGACTTGCTCTTTGATCATCCGCCAGCGCAGATCAGTGGGTGATACCAAGGGAAGCAAAGAAGATGGAAATGAACGGTGGAAAGGTCTCGTACACGGCACGGGATCCCATGTGATGTCAAGCACGTGAAAGAGAGAAGAGACAGAAGAGATTGGCGAGCCTTATCGCCACCGGCAAGATCGTCGCACGCTCAACGAGGCTCGCCTCCAGCCTGTGCCAGCTTGTAGGTTTGCCATGGCCCGGCTGTCAGAAGATGGGGATGAAGAAAGATGGAAGTACCCAGACACAGACGAGTGAGCGCGAAAAGCAGCTCGGAAAGAATCGATACCTGTCCACCGCAGTGGCATATCCAGACCTTCGGCCGTTCCGACCAGGCGTCCCAATATAGCAAACACCCCCACAAGATCGCTCGAACGCTTATAAATCAAGACTGTACAGTCGAGTCGTAGTTTGGCACAAAGCACACGACGACGCCGGCCTCGCTCAGCGACCGCTTCTTCGTCCGTCAGCTTCCCTCGAGATTGGGATCCGCAAAGGCTCATTGTACAGATCGTCATCGTCATTATCAGCGTATTCATTGTTGTCCCGCACGCCTCGTCTCCCGAGGTCGCCGCCACCCACCAGGCGCACACCGACCTGCTCGGGAGAGGACGAGTGGCCGGACGTTACTTGCCACTCGTCGCTGTCGCGCGCATCCGGGTCGTCCTCTGAGAGCTCGGAGTACTTCGGCAGCGACTTCGACGAGTCGCCCTGCACAAGCCCGAGGCGTTCCTCCTCGGTTGTGTCGGCTGCGGTGGGATATTCCCGGTTGCTGGTCCGGCTCGCGAAGCTCAGCGCGCCTCGGCTGACTGGCCGAGCGTCGTCTCCGCCAGCGTTCTCCTCGCCGTCTCGGCGCCGGTGGAAGACGTTTTGGAAAGAGAATTGCCGTCGGTTCCCGTGAGTGTGTGGTGGTGGCCGGGGTGGCGCTAAGCTCGAACCTCTGGAACTGGCGCGCTCCCGTGCATCGGATGCTCCATCGCCCGCGAAATGGATATGTGGTCCTCCCGTTGAAGCCGCGCCCTTATAGCTCGTGTCTTGCCCGTGGTCTTCGGGTGACTTCTGCAGACCAGCCGGCAGGCCGTAGACATGTTCCCGCGGTTGACTTTCATGATCTTCGACACTTGTGCTAGGCCGGACATTGGACAAAGGTACCGGGCTATGTCTCGCACGCCGCTCGCTCTGCCCACCGGCTGTCGTGTGGCTCTTTCTCCCTATCCGGCCGAAGAAACCGGGATGTACTTCGCTATCAGGTTCGCTGATCTCATCTGGGAACCGTGACATGCCGAGGGGTGGATGAACCGTTTTTCGGCGCGATATCGAGCCTCCGTTGGAACTGACCGTTTTCCGCCGCCGGAGACCGTCCCATTCGTACTCGTCGTTCTCGCCAATCGAGTGCATGTGATCTTCGTGGATGCGCTTGGCTTCTTCCACTTGCCGTTGCGTTCGGACTGTGCTAAGGGCGCGCAGGATTCCAGCGCCGCCGCGAATAGTATCGGCCCTAGGCTCGTACTCGGGCTCCTCTTGTTCGGCGACGGTGCGCATTTGATCCAAGTCGCCACTGAATACTGCTGTGTCCGGGACGTCCTTTGCTGATTTGGCAAGCTGAAGTAGTACGACGCCGGAGCAGATCACGAGGAAGCCGAGCACGACGTCGACGATCTGAGTAGTCGTACCATGAAAGCCTTGGAACAGCACAGCCGAGGCGACAATGGTCGAGCTGGTGAAATAGACATAGTAGGTGGGTGTCACTAAAGCGGCATTGAAGAGGTTGAGCGCTTTCTACAAATGCCGTTAGCTTGTCGTTGCGGTGACGAAGACTGGATGTGGTGCTCACATTGAGATAGATAATTTCCGTCAGAAGCGTTGCGATCACAAACACGATCAGTACATAGGTGAACCACTTATTGAATTGCGCTTCGCCTCTGATCTGGGCCAAGATAGCCGAGCCCAAGCCTTGCGTACAGACAACGCTGAGCCCGCCAACCAGGCTACAGATGCTTAGGTAGACGAGCATACTCTTCTTCCCGTATCTCGGTCCCGCCCAGAGTGCAGTGAAGACGCAGCCGAGGATGATGACGCCGGCGTAGGACAAAAAGCCAGGCGTGATCACGTAGTGTTGCATCTCTTGGATATCGTTGACGGCGCTTTGCTCGGGAGCGTTGAGTGGGATGATGATAGAGCCGACAATGCAGATGAAGCAGCCAATCTTGCCCACGAAACTCAGGCGTTCCTTGAGAAATATGGTGCTGAGAATCGTTGTGATGACGACCGACAACGCTCCCAGCGGCGTCACGAGAATTGCGTCGGTGAAGGCGTAAGCGACAAAGTTGCAGATCTCGCCGATAATCATGAGCGTCATGCCCGTCCACCACCACACGTTCTTGAGGTATCCATACCCTTCTCCCGCCTCTTCGTTGTACTTGACATTGGCTTTGAGCAGACCAATCTTCTTCAGCACGAACGAAGTGCCTATGAAGAGGCCCGAGCAGACGGCGAGGATGATGCCGACGATCTTGTAGATGGGTGGTTTTGCCGCTGGAGAAGACGAGCCCGTGGCGGTCGCCGTGCCCGTGGCGCTGGACGTGGTGGTTGCGCGAGCAGCGATGGTGACGGCGGCGCGCAAGGCATGGTTGGCGGCTACGTCCATTTGGTCGGAGGAAGGGTAGGAAGGAGGGGAGTGCTCCTATCGTGCGGTGGTCTGTCGTAGCATGTGCGACGATTAGGACGTCAGGGGGTTGTGCTGTCGTAAGGCCTTCTCAGGCGATTCCTGGTCTCCTCCAGCGCCCGTGTGCTTTGACGCAATCTTTGTCCTTGACTCTTCAGTAGGCAGGTGGGCGGAGCAAGCTGACTGCCTTGCCCTCTCTTTCACGAGGAACCAGGATGTATGGATGAGTAGGGTGATATAGGCCGTAGGCCGTAGGATAGGAGGCCAGATCTTTGGTGCCGCCAACTTTTCCGCCGTGAATCGGTTCCGGTCGTACGGCGCCTCGGGAAGCCGCAATGTCGTGTGGTCGCGCAGATGCAGGTGCAGCTCTCCGCCTATCGTGTGCAGTGTGCAGCGCTTCGGGGTCTGGACTGCGGCTGAAGTGGTGGCGACGGTCAAGATAGAGGTGAAAGAGTGAGCGTTGGCAGATCAAGATATTGTACAGTATCGCATTCTGTTTGCTCGTTACAAGTGGTTAGATCAGACGTACAGTAATGACAGTACATGCAAAGAAGAAGTAGTTCGATGAACTAAACACTCGGTTTCATACCTCTCCGTATCACGTGACACTGGATCTTGGAACCTTGAATCTTGGTTCGTCCGCTTACAAGCGATGAATAAGCTGGTTTTTGTATAATACACCTCATGTAGTAAACACACTCGTGCTCGCTCTCGACGATGGTCGACATGTCGCCACCTCCGGTCCGCCAGGATATGTCGACGGGCGGCAATCGCAGGTCCGTGGCAAGTGGCAACGCCGGGACGTTTACGGACATCTACAGCGCTTCTTCGGTGCAGGCAATCCGCGTGGCCCTGTCAGAATTGGGAGATCGCGAAGCCGCGGTGACTGCGCGTCTGGACGATCTCATCGCCACGCAGAAGGATCTGTCGCGCCAACTCGGCCGTCTGGACCTTGCGAGAGCACAGCTGGGCTCTCAGGTTGTAGCCACCCGGACCATCAGCCATGGCATGCTCTCGTCTGCCGCTGCGACTGCACATCGGATCTCGGGTGCAGTCAAGAAGCTGGACCGGGAGCAGGCGGCCGTGAAAGCGACGCTCGAGGTTGTTGAGCAGGTGGCGCACCTCAAGTCCTGTGTGTTGGGGGTGCATGGCTCCATGGGCGCTCCACAAGACTGGGAGACGGCTGCCAACTACCTCCATCGAGCGTCGCAAATCCCCGACGCAGTCATTGACGGCGCCTTCGCGGAAGAGACCGTTCCCACCGCAGAAGTGCCTGACCCGCCCCGGCAGACTCTGAACGCAGCGGCCGAGAGTCTCGGGGGCCTCTTCTTGCGCGAATTTGAGAGGGCAGCGAAAGAAGGCGACGGCGCCCGAGTAACCCGCTTCTTCAAGCTCTTTCCACTCATTGGCCGCTCGGATGTCGGCTTGGACGCGTATGGCAGGTATGTTTGCTCTGGAATCGCCGCCCGAGCGCGCAGCAACATGAACACTGCGCAACGCCGGGAAGGACTCTTCTATGCCAACGCGCTCACCAAACTCTTCGAACATATTGCTCAGATCGTCGACGGTCACGAGCCGCTCGTCGAGCGCCATTATGGTGTTGGCAGCATGACGAAAGTCATTGAGCGGATACAGATCGAAGCCGATATTCAAGGTGGCCTCATCCTCGACACCTGGGCCGACGAGCGGAGGGTCGGTCGGAAGTTGACAGATGTGAAGAGCTACCCTTTCAATTTCTTACTTCAGAGTTTCCTGCCAACTCAAAGGCCGAATATGGCCACGCCGAGGAGTGGTTCTCCCGCACCCGCGTCCGGACGTGCAAGCGAGGATGAGAGTGTGGATATGAAGGAAGTCGATTCTTTACTCAACGAAAGCGCCATGATGTTGGGCCGATGGTCCTTGTACGTACGATTCTTGGCCGGCAAGACGATCGAAGATGCGGATCAAGACAGTAGGCTCGTCGTGTCTGCTTTCATCGCTCACAGCACTTTACAGAAAAAGATCACTGATGTCCTCGTCGATCCGTTCAATGTCATGGCCACCTTCTTCTTCCGCAGGTCTGTGGAGAAGTCGTTTCAACTAGAAGAGGCACCAGCAGACCTTTCACTCAACCCAAACAAACCTTTAGGATCAAACCCGCCATTCATCACAAGCGCCGTGGACGATGTGATGTACATTGTCAATCAGGTTTTACAACGCACGCTCGCAACGTCACAACGTTCTGTCGTGGCGAGCGTGGTCCCTTCCATCGGCAGAGTGCTTGGCTCCGACTTCTTTGGCATGGTCCAACGAAAGATGAGAGACGAAAGTTACCCCAAGGCTGCAATCCAAGGCGCGCTGCCACCCGAGGGCTTGATCGTGTCTTTCCTGGTCCTTATCAATAACCTCGATGTCGCAACCGATTATGTCCGCCGAATCGTACGCACCTGCCTGGGCGGAGCTTCTGCCCAGCCGCCGAACGAAGCAGCCCCCGCCATCACCGATGCCTTCCCCTTCGGCCATGAAGCGGTCTTTGTGGAGAAAGCGTTGCGCAACGTGGAGTCTGGTTTCGAATCGAAAACATCCGAATTGATCAACGAGGCTCTCGAAGTCATGCTCAAGCAAGTCATGCGACCTCGCCTTCGTCCCGTCATAATTGAGACCTTCCGAGACGTGGACTACGTAGTCGCTCCGGACGATACCGGGCATGTTGAGGATGATGGGGACGACAGGGAAGGCTTAGTCGCGCAGCGTTTCGAGCGAGGTTGGCAAGCCTTCACTCTCCCCATCAAGCGCATCCTCACGCCGGCCACGTACGACAAGCTCATCACCACCACCACGGCCTACCTGGCCCGAACGCTGGAGAAGAGGATCTGGTCGTACTACGGTCGCGTGAACGAGCTGGGGGCCGTGCGACTGGAGCGCGACATCGCAGGCATCGCCGCGGCGGCTGTGAAGGGCAGTGTCCGATACGAGTTGAGGGATGTCTTTGCCCGGTGCGTGCAGATGACGCTAATCATCAACATGGAGGATGAGGAGTGGGAGGAGATTTCGAAACTGTCTGGCGCGCAGCTGGAGAGGGAGAGCGGTGTTGAATGGAAGCTGGACGGGGACGAGCGGAAGCGAGTGCGAGCGGTTGTGAAGGACCGCTCGTGAGCTAGCATTGACGACTGCATGACGCTTTGCAGAGACGATGATGACAAGAAACAACTCACACCCATATGTGGTCTATTAGATCTACATACCGCCACCATGCGGCGTATACGAAGACGGCGGCACATCTACCACCATTGTATGCACTGCTAGGCCGACTCCCGCGCAAGCCCCAGCTTCACCTTTGACAGTTCGTCACTCAAACAACATCTATCATCCGTTGTCCCGCTCATTGCTGGACATTCACCAGCGTAGCCGGCGCAAAAACGCCCAGGTTCACCAACCAAGCGGCAGCATTGAACTCCGCGAACAGCGTCTTGATGCGGAAACCGTACCGGTTCTCCGCATCCGGCACGAGCTCCACGATGCTGTTGCCAATCACCGGCTGCATCCCCGGACGTCAGCTGGATCAAGAAAACCCGACTGCATATTCAAAGCAAGCCACTCACCAATTTCGCCACCTCGCTCCGCTGCCCATTCGCCGACCGCGTCGTCACCCACCGCATACTGACGGAATCGCACCCATGCCACACCCCGAGCATCTCAAACGTAATCGGCGGCTGCGCGCCCTGCCCCTCCATAAACGCCCGTCGACCCGTGAACGTCGGCGCCGTGAGGTTGAACGGCGCGTCCCCGCCTTTGTTCCGGATGATGTTCACCGCCGACGACCAGTCGACGAAGCCCTCCGTCAGCGTTTCCAGCGCGAGCTCGTCGGTGTACGCTTCGATGAATAGGCGGTAGACGTCGGCGGCTTGGAGCGCGGTGGCGCGGGTGATGCATGCGTCGTCGCGGTACGTCGGGGTCGTTGTCTTTGCTGTCCTCGTCGTCCAGGGTGGGAGTGAAGATGCGATGCTCGGGAGTTGACATGCGCCCGAAGCGGTCAGCGAGAGGATCGCGATCGCGGCTCCGGCGACGGCGGTGAGGACGGTCGTCGCGAACTGCATGGTCAAATAGGAGAATCAAAATGCCAGGCCAGTGTAAGGCGTTTTCTTGTCTTGAGTCTTCACGCAAAAGTCACGAACAGCCTTCCTAGTTCACCTCCCACGATGCTGCGGAAAATGCGCGGGCTCGGATGGATATATATCGCCATGTATCGTGTGATGAGGGCGCGCACGAGCAGGTGAAAAATGCTCCATTCCACGTCTTACCATATGTCAAGTATAGTCCGAGAGATATGATGAACTCGGGCGAACGATAGCAGGACGGATTTGGATCACGCACTCGCCAACGCCACGACGAAATCTCATCGCATGCATGTCTGGGCGTCTCACCCAAAACAAAAAAGAAAAGAAAAGAGACCACCCCAATATATAGAAACCGCTGTACCCTGTACCTTCAAGAGAATCCTTCAGAAAACCTAGGTAGGTACATATGTAGGTACTGATCGCATATCCAACCGTCCACGAAACCCAGATTGACGAGAGCAAAGAACCGTGTAAAAAGGAAAGCGTTGGATAGCGTGGGCGAGGCAACCCGCCGTAACAATAAGATACATACCCATATAACCCACCAACGATATGAGATATTTCCGAACCGAAGCTCCCATTTCGCACCACGGTTGCGATAAAACTCGTTCTGCGACGTGTATCAAGACGATAAGAAAAAGGAAAAACAAAAAAAGTTGGTCGACAGGAAGAAGTGAAAAAGTGCGCATGATCGAGATGCGTGCCCCTGACGATCAGTATTTAGTGGCCGGTGATGTCCGTTCTTCGCTTCGTTGTTCCTGCAGCGGGCATCACTGCAGACGCTGGTATCCCGCCAGCCATGTACATACTGTACCTCATCTGGATACAGTAGTACACCTGCATACAGATAGCACATCAGCGAGGGGAAAAAGCAAAACGGAAAAAAGGAAAAAAAGGAGGCAGAAGCGAAATCTTCCCCCCGAGTGTGTCCGGTGGTCTTGGTGAAGCCATCTGCCAAGGGGGTGTCTGGCGGACCAAAAGGGTCATCACATTGAACGACATCCATCTCAAGGAGAAACAGCTATGTCGGCACTGTCGAACAGAGACATTACGCCCGTCCGTCATTAATGTAACTTTGATTATCCACACGCCCCTCATATCCTCATTTTCCACACACTGGGTATCGTGAACCAAACCATGAAAAAACAACCCCTCGCCAAAAAGAAGAAAGAAGGAGAAGAAGAAGAGATAGGTCTCGATCAATGCATCCTCCCCTGCCAACTCGCCTCGGGCTGCAACTCCATCCACAACACCCCGGAAACGCCGATAATCGCGTTGAACGCCTCGTTCCGCCGATCCTCGCTCATGCCGTACAGCAGCTCCTCCTCACAGTGCGCGCTGTCGTTCGGCTGCTCCTCCGTGCTCGACAGGCCGGGGACGTCGAGGGAGTCTCCTGGTAGAGCCCAGAGGATGGAGAGCGCGGCGGGGCGGTGTTTGGAGGAGGGGAGGCGGTTGGCGGGGCGGGTGGTTTTGCGGA
>Ga0268244_10000405_pt1 | contig 18299 bp, 8 predicted proteins | sample AgamicMgSfe_FD_200258 | JGI IMG/M metagenome (GOLD analysis project Ga0268244, IMG submission 200258) | Agave microbial communities from Guanajuato, Mexico - Mg.Sf.e (v2) (version 2) | ecosystem: Host-associated > Plants > Phyllosphere > Phylloplane/Leaf | place: Guanajuato, Mexico | collected... | reverse complement strand
CGCCCCAATACAACGACATCGCCTCCCCGACCGAGGGCCACGGCTTGGCGGATTACTTCGCCCGGCTGGGCGACACGTACGATGATGGGGACGGCGAGGACAGCGGGGATGAGAATGCGAGGAATCGGATTGCGGGCGGGAGGGTGAATGTGCCGTTGACGCCGGGCGGGCGGATTCATCGGTCGATGGATATTGGGCGGAGTTGGGTGCCGGTCGGGCATTGATGCAATATTCTTCTTGTTTCTTCCCTTGCTTACTTACTTCTGGCTTTCCTTTTGGACTTTTGGGCGTATGGTGAGTGGCTTGTTCGTTAACGGAGGAGCTCATTTTGCATTGTTCAACCGGGGTGTCAAGCGGCATGGCTATAGCGCGAGCAAAAGGGGGTGAATTGTTGGAAAGCGTTCGAGCATACGGTTTTGGTTTGTTCGCCAGAAACTTCCTTATCTGGGAATGGGAGAAGAAGATCTACATGAGTACATGTACATTGGAGATCTGGTCTTGGACTTTTTTGGCTTTGCTGGAAAGACGGGGGTGGGTTGTTGATATGTGTGTAGATGGTTGATCGATATTATGTGGCAAAGTTCCCTCACAATACTTCTTCACTTCTCGCGGGCTATGGAGACCGTTCCATCTGGTGTTGTCTTTGCGTAGATTGTGCTTTGCGAGCTTTCGAGCTTGGGTAAGTGCATATAGCGTGATGTTCACAGTGAAAGAAAAAGAAGGCGACTCGAAATGGTTGTGCATCAGACTTCCCATTCATCTCTATATCTAGATCCTGAAAGAGCTGCAACAGTTTGTAACCTCCCACAAAGTCAAGCGCATGGGTCCCGCCGTTTAGAGAGGAGAAACCCACGCACTAAGAGCGTTTCCAGTACCGCCCGTAAAGCATGTCCAATGAAACCGAAGTGCCCCCCAAAAATCAAAAAAAGAAGCGAAGAAGGAAATCCAACAGACGCCCGCCCTCCTCCGCTATCGGATCACCTCCAGCGTCGGCAGGCCATTCTCGCTGGATCGGTGCAAAGTGTCGCTAGAGGACAACAATTTACATGATCGAGCAGCTGACGATCGGGACGGCCTTGGCCTCGTCGACGAGGGTCTTCTGCGCGGTGCAGCTGACGATGGGCACGGCCTTGGCCTCGTTGACGAGGTTGGTCTTCTGCACGGTGCAGCTGACGATCGGGACGGCCTTGGCCTCGTTGACGAGGGTGGAGTTGGTGAATGCAGCCATTTGGATGGGTTTGGATTGGTTTTTGTTAGTCGGAAGACCTGCGAGACTTGTGTGTTAGCGGTTAATCGGAGTAGTGCAGGAGGGAAGAGAGCCTTACTGAACGAGTGTAGATAGTTGGTAAGTTGGATGGAAGTTGCTTTGGTGGTAGAGGAGAGAAGATCTTGGTTTGTGGCGGGTGGTGGTGCTGGCTTTTGTATCCTTCGGCGTCGAGGTTCTCGTCGTTGTTGATTGTAGGATGCTAAAGGCGGTGGAGATTGCATGCGGCCGATTTGAAATAGGTTCTGGGGTGTGATCTGGGAGCTTAGTATTGTTGTTGACCCTCGGTGTCGGTGATGTTGCTTTGTGCAGCAGGCTTAGTATTGTAGTTGGAGAACAAAGAGAAGTCTGATCTGCGATGCTCCCAGGCTAGGATACATTGTTTGACGGGCAGTTGGCATATCTTCCGATGGGCCGAGGTAGCCGTCACGGCCGAATGGGGCAAGAGGTTGGGCCGAAATGGATCATGCGAGCAAAGAATGTGGCAATCTTGCTCTTTCTTGACCTTTGCAGAGCCTAAGATTAAGACGCCCAAGAAGGCAGACCAGGGGAAAGGTGGGACATTGCTGGTGTCCCTGATCTGTCGAATATAATGTACTCTTTGAATGAGGAGGAGACGACAGAAACAGTGAGTGAAAGCTGAAAGGGGTGTGGCATTCTGGGATGCCAGGTCGAAGCCATGCAGACAACGTAACGTGAGTGACATACTTCAGCCTCTCATTGTCTGATTGTCAAGTGTAGACTGAAAACGCGTCTGTCTCTTCTCATTGCAGATGTCCAGCATCGTGACACTGAATGTCGTTGGCGCCATGGCAGGAGTTCACGCATCATGAAGCCAATGCGACACGCTTGAGGGTCGATGCTGTACAAGAGATGCATACACGTCCATGGTCTCGAGCGCTGTTTCATAGCGTACATGTACGTGCAGCTCGACGTGGTCGGACAATGATCGGGAGAAGATGTATGTGATAGAATCCTGCTTGGTACTGTTGTTGATGTAAAGGTGAAGTGCGTCGGGAACGCTACGCTCTGATTGGCCAGTTCGCTGCAGCGCTAGTAAAAAAGGCTACAACAATTCCAACCACAACCATCAGCCTTCACTTCGGCATACATCTCGTGTCAAGAGCAACGACATATTGAGTAGATCATAACGATGCCACACAAGCACACCCGTCGGAAAGACGGCGATTCGAGCAACTTTGATATCGCTCCTTCGAGGATTGCGAAGCCACTACCCGCCTTCAGCAAAACGACACAAGCCAAGGGAAAGCCGAACACTCAGCGGCCTAAGCGTCGCCCAACCGCAACAAAATCTTACAAAGAGGATGATACGCCTCGTGCTTTTTCGCGATTGATGCAGTACCACAACACCAAGAAGCGGCCTTCCGGTTTGGACGATGGTTCGGACAGGCGTGGGAAGAAACGGAAGTCGAATGCGACAGAGAAGGAGACAGCAGTAGCTGTACCTGCTGCGCCAGCGGTCGAAGTACCGAAGATTATGCCCGGCGAGCGCCTGGCTGACTACTCCGCCCGTGTCGATCAGGCACTTCCAATCGGCGGGCTTGCGCGGAAAGGCAAGGTCAAGGTCGAAGGCATCAAGGAGCGACGGACGAAGACGGAGAAGAGGTTGCACAAGATGTACGATTCCTGGCGGGAAGAGGAGGCGAGACGGAAGGAGAAACTCGAGGAGCAACAGGAGCAAGAAGAAGAGGAAGAAGACGAACGTGACGCCGAGATGGGCGGGAAGCCGGCGCCGCTGCTTCCCGACGGTCGGAAAGCCAAGCGCCGGCGCATGATCGGCGAGAAGGCGGACGACGACGGCGATCCCTGGGCGGTGCTCAAGACGAGGCGGGATGCGCCTAAGGGTCTGCACGACGTGGTGCAAGCGCCGCCGAGCTTCAAGGCGGTGCCGAAGGAGAAGTTCAAGGTGCGGAACGGCGCCAAGGTCGATGTGGCGAATATCCCGACGGCGGCGGGGAGTTTGAAAAGGCGGGAGGAACTCAGTGATGCGCGGAGAGATGTCATCGAGAGGTATCGCGCCATCATGAAAGGCAGTGGAGGTTTATAGGAAGCTATTGAGCGAGGCGCGCCATGCGCCTGGGCGCTTGCCTCCCTTAGATCCAGCCTTTCATGTCATGACTGCACCTGCCTGCGGTGTTGGTGTATCTATTGGATGCATAGATGGGACCATCGCGGTGATCTTTCAGAAAACGTCCAGTCACTCTTCACTGTCGAAAGTGTTTTACCCGCGATCACAGTAAAGTACAAAAGCGAGAGCTTTCATTACGGTGTTTCGGCGCATTCTTACATTGACCTGTTATCATGCAAGCATGGAAAGGCCACGACTCGGGAACGTAGAGCATCACCAAGCATCAAAATTCCCGAACCCGCTACCACCGCCCTTCTTCGCCTTCTTGGTCGGCGGTTCCGGCTCGTCCCACTCACCCACGATCTGATCCTGCTCCGCCGCCAACGGTGTCGCCGCGGCAGCTTGGAGGTACTTGCCAATACCCGTCTCACCACTCGCATCCTCCACCTTGCCGTCTGCGCGTATGCGCTTCCCAGTCCACGTCGTCCGTTCGTCTTCCGCACCGCCTTCGAGCTTGAGTTGCTCCTGCCGGTGCTCCTCGGTTTCTTTATCTGATCGTTGTTTAAGGAATTCCTCGAACGGATCGTGGTAGACGACTACGTCTTCGATCTTGCACTCCTCTAGCGGCCGGCTGTTGTCATCCACCTCCACGCTCTCGAGCCGTTTGAGCGTTGTATCAACCCCTTCGACGACGCGCCCGAACACGGTGTGCTTCCGGTTCAGATGCGCCGCGGCCCGGTACAGCAAAAAGAACTGAGAGGTGTTGGTGTCCTTGCCTTTGTTAGCCATGCTCAGCACACCCCTCCCGTCATGCGTCAGCGGGCCCTCGAGCTCGTCCGCGAAAGGTTTGCCCCAACAGCTTTGCCCACCGCGGCCGGTGCCGGTCGGGTCGCCACCCTGGATCATGAAGTTTCGGATGTTGCGATGGAATGCTACGCCCCTGTAATATCCACGCTTTGCAAGCTGTGTGAAGTTCCAGACGGCCTTGGGTGCGTACTCCGGATATAGCTCGACATTCAAGTCACCGCGAGAGGTGGAGATGCGAGCGTATCCCTTCTGCTTGACACGCTTCGGCTTGAGCATGTACTCCTCGTCACTGATGATCGCGCGCTCGGTAGAGGTAGATGGTGTCAACCCAGTAGAGGTAAACGACGCCGCGGCCGCGCCGGTGGTGTGCTGAGCCGCATTGTACGGGAGAGGTTTCGTGGTCCGTGAGGATTTGGCGACTTGGGCGTGCGCTTTCCGCGCATTTGCTAGAGCCTGTGCTTCCGCGCCGCTGCTGTTCTCTTGACCAGCAGCTTTCTCTCGCTCCGCTCTTCGGCGCTCTACAGCCTCCTTGGCCTTCAAAATCTTGGCTGCGCTGCCCAGATTCTCACCTTTCACACCCGCCGCCCGCTCAGCTTCTTGCTCCGGCGTGAGCGTGCTGACGCCTTCCTGCAAGTATTTGAATTGGCTGAGATCTCTGCTCTCCACATTCTGCGGGTCTTGCAGCGTGATGATGTCGCTCCGTTTGAAATCTTCGTCGCTCACTAGGTCCCGCCAGTTCTTCGCCTTGATATTGAGTCTCTCCACAGTATCCCAGCTAAACACGTTCCCGGTCGTCCTGAGCGCGACAATGTGCGTGTTATCGGTGAAGACCTTGAACGTCACCGGATCGACGTATTCGTTCTCGTCGTTTTTCGCAAAGTTGAGCTTGATCAGCTCGGATGACTTCAATGGTTGTCCATTGACGGGGTTCGTCCCGTGCTTCTTGATCCACGGCAGAATGTTGGTCAGGTCGAAGGTGGTGCCATCGGCTGTGCAGACCGGATGTTCAAACGGCTGGAGGGATACGGCGCAGAAGTTGAAAGGCAGTCGCTTGAAACTAGCGGCTGGTCCGTTCGACTTGCGTGCATTTGCGCCGGCAGATGCGCCAAAGGCGTCTTCGCTCGACCACTCGCTGTGGGTGATCTGTTCAACGCGCGGTCAGCGACACGTTACAGATGCAGTCGTCGTGCGCATAACATACGTACAGCTTGTCAGTGCCTATAGAAGTGTCAGTAAGTTGTCTTTTGTGTGCGCGTGTGTGGACTTTTACCTTTGCCCATTGTCACGGTTTGCGAGGATGTACATATGTAGTCAACGGACAGTATCACGCAGCACGAGCACGGAAGATGAGGAGATGGGAATGACCTGTGATTGTATGCGGACGGGCACCGACTTTAGCGGGCCGTTCCGCTACAATGCCGTCTGCTGCAAGCAGCCGGAAGCCAATCATATGCCACGCTGCTCTCTGCGCACGCCAAACGACTCTTTACCTCCAGCTACACCTCATACTGATCCCGATCACAATACTGATCGGGAAACAAAGCGAGGCATACAGTCGCAAACATGCCTCCCATGCCAAGCCGCATGACAAAGAATCTCCTACAAACGACACGCTACCGACCCGGGAAAGCAGAAGTCGACGATGTTGACTCGGAAGAGGAGTCCGATGTTTCCGAGCAGGACGAGCAGCAGACTGCTACCAAACAACAACCTCCTAAGGCCACATCATTTCCGACAGGGAAAAGATTAGCTGTCGATCTGAGTAAAGCAGGCCAGCAATCGTCTACCACACTCAAGCCGCCTGTACCCAAGCAGGGCGAGGATGATCTGGACGGGTTCGTTACGGCTTCTGAGACGTCGGAGGAGGAGGGTGCAAGCGAAGGTAGCGGTGAGGAGGACGAAGAAGAAGAAGAGGAGAGTTCAGAGGAGGATGAATTTTCAGATGACGAGCCCAAGAAGCCTATGCTACGACCAACATTTGTTTCCAAAGCGAATCGCGCACAGAACTCGCCCATGCAACCAGCACGATCTGCGAAGGACCAGGCAGCAGAAGAAGAGCGCAAACGGAAAGAGAAAGCTGACGAGATGCTGCAAGCACAGCTGGAACGTGACGCAGCTGCCCGCGCGGCAGGTCGCCGGGCGTGGGACGACGAAGCAGATGCCGCACCAGAGGATGAGGTTGACGATACAGACGGTCTGGAACCGGAGGCTGAAAAGGCAGCCTGGAAACTGCGCGAGCTGAAGAGAGTGCGACGGGATAGGTTGGCGATTGAAGAGAAAGAGAAGGAGCGTGAGGAGATTGAGCGAAGGCGTAATATGACAGCGGAGGAGCGAGAGGCCGAGGACAAAGCTTACATTGAAGCTCAGCAGGAGGAACGGGAGGGCAAGGGCAAAATGGGCTTCATGCAGAAGTACTTCCACAAGGGGGCTTTCTTCGGCAATGATAGCGAGCAGGACGAAGACGTCAAGCGAGCGCTCAACCGCGATTTGGCTGGCGCGAGATTTGTAGATGAGTCGGGCGACAAGGCGGTACTACCGGAGTACATGCGGATCCGAGACATGACAAAGCTGGGCAAGAAGGGGAGGACCAAGTACAAGGACTTGAAGAACGAGGATACAGGCCGCTGGGGCACGGATGTGGGGAGGAAGAGAAGGGAGTTCGATGGTCTCGATGAGAGATTCCGGCCGGACGATCCGCGAGACGGCGGCAAGGAGCGGACGGGCGCGAACGGTGCACCACTGGGTGAGCGAAGGAAACGGGAAGACGATGGACACGCGGTGCGGGATGAGAAACGAGCGCGACATGACTGATTACCTACCTGTAGGGATGAGAGTGGGAACGGGTTATGCTTGATCTTTAGCGAGGCGTTGGTGGGGATGAACGCAGTCGCTGCTCTTCTTTGAATTTAGGTAAGGAAGATCCAAGCGGCATATGTTTGTGGTAGTCATCAATACCACGTGACGATGGGAGTGTACAGATCAGTCAAACGTTCCCTGTTGTCCAACAAATGTTCATTTGACGCGATCTGTTCTTCACGTGACTTTCACCCCGCCAAGCTTGGGCGGTTCGTGAAAACCTCGGAAGTCCGAAAGTCTACTCCCGCCCTCATTCCGCTACGCCAAAAATCTCTCGAGTTCACTTGTTCGAACAGCCAGACCTCAAGCCCATCACTTTTGCCTATTTCGGACATTTTCTCTCTGCACCGTCCATTGTCTCCAACGAAGATGAGAGGATGGCGCTGGGCTTCGACGAGCTAGTGGAGCGCCTGCTTCATGATGTCGCCCTCTCAGGTCCTCGTGGTAAGAGTCACACCCAACGCCGTGTTCGTCGAAGCCCGGTGTTCGAGCCCGAGCTTCATCCGTTGATCAACCAAGAATTGTTTTACTGATGACTGTTTAGGACTGGGACTGGAAGAGCTCACCAAAGCAGTGAATGCGTATCACGAGCCACCGAAGGAGCAGCATGAGTCAGAACAAGAAGGAGACCAAAGCGATCCCCTGTTCAGTGATGCACCGCCCATCATTTACGCCACAGTCGACGATGCATTGATCGATGCCGTCTGGGAGTGGTTGGTGAAACATGCAGATGTTAACATCAGGGCCGTTAACAACGCTGAAGCTGACGCAGCAGATGCCGGAGTTGCTCAAGTTCAGCTCTCCCATGGAGATGGTTTCCCTGGGGCAGCTTCCACGCTCACATCTAAGCATGCCTCGGAGCGTGTCTTCGCTAGCCAGGACCGCATGTGGCATGCGATCACTGGCCACGGCGTCGACCACAAGCGGGTATCGGAAAAGGAGTTCGAATGCTTATCCGTTATCGCCTCTTATGGTTCTGCTGGCGTCGTGCAGCCGACGATCACGCGCATGACTGGACAAGACAAACGATCGGTCCCCCATCGGACAGATGTGCTGACACAAAAGGGGTACATCACCAAGAAAACCGTGATCGCGGGAGGCGCGACCACCAGCTTGCTTACGCTGAAGAGGTACGACGACAAGGGCCAGAATCGATCAAAGGCCCCTACTTTATGGCATGGCCCTGGTATCGTAGACCTTGATGCGATGTTCAATCAGACAATGGACCTACTTAAGCGGCAACCACAACGACTCATGGTCGTGCAGGATCTTCGCATCGAGCTGGGCATACATCACAAGGAGAAGAAAAAGCAGACCAGAGAGCTGATGAGATGCATCAGACGTCTCGTGGAAAGCGGGTGCATCCGAAAATGCACAGCAACGTCCCAGACGGAAACAGGTGAGATCACATCGGAGAAGGGTGTTCGCTGCATCCAATTGATGCGCGAGCCTACTGCACTAGACAAGATTAACTGGAGGAAGAAAGAGTCAGCGAAGCAGAGACGTGCTGCTGCCCAGCAGAGTGTCAGTAAGACTGCAGCGGTACCTGCCGAAGAGAATATCGACATCGACTCGGAAGACGAAGATGACGACGCTCTTGCCGACATGGAGGAAGCAATGGAGGTTCGTAACGTACCACAATGGACGCCTGATCTTCCGTACGTCAACTTCTTGTTCGACATGATCGATCGTGCTGGCACGAACGGCATCAGCTCTACCGCACTCAGCCAGTGTGCGACGGGCCCGCTCTGGCGTCGCCCTCTCGACGAGATCATGGCGCGGTTAACAGACAAATGGCAGTGCAGCCAGCCACCGCATCTCCGCCACTTGGGAATCGTCAGGGTCACCGCTGCGCGAGATAAGTTCTACCACTACATCTACCGCACATATGAGCACTTTCGAGAAGCGGTCAGAGAAGGCCAAGCTACATGGGACGACGCGAACGAGAGACTTAAGCAAGTGACGAAAGGCAAAAAACAAGGCAGTACCGCCACAGGCGAGCAGCCTGTGAAGGCTGATCTGGACGACTGGGGTTTCCCACGATATAGCGCAAAGCTTTTTGCTGGCCGCAATGGCCGCGCTTCACTGGCAGAATGCACAGTTGTTTCAGGACTTCCACGTTTGAGCAAGTCCGCGGCTGATCGTGGAATCACGGTTAGCCCTCAGACGGAGATGGTAGAAAGCACAATCAGATCCGAAGTCCCACGTCCAGCCAAATCCACAGCCAAACGTCGCACCACGACCACCCCTCGAATGGAAGGGACAGACGTCATAGCAAGCCAAGGGTCACAAAGCAATGCGGATGACACCCCGAACAGCAGGCCCAAGATTCGCATTACCGCCTTGAAGAACGACAAAGCTTTTGAGGACTGGGTTCAGGTGACTGCCGAAAGGCTTGTACGACCTGAAATGAGAGGGTGGCGACGTGAGACCGGTCAACCGGCAGCGGAATATCCCCGAATCAGCACTTCAGATGACGCTGACAGCGACGAGAGAACTAACCGACGACGAAACAGCATTGAACCAGATCAGGGTGCCGATGATGCTTTCGCTCAGGCACAGGACGTCGAACTTGCTGCTGTACAATCCGACGCAGCTGCATCCTTACCGCAGGATCCTATCCAAGAGATGAAAGAACGCCTCCTACAGAGATCTCGACCAGGAATCTACATCAATCCGCCAGGTGCGCTACAGTTGAAGGCTGAAAGCTTCGTCCGATCCGGCCGACCCAGAAACGCGCTCATTGCTGTGGTGAAGACCTCCCGGTTGAAAGAACTTGAGTGGTTCCAGGAGGAGCTGGCGAGAGTGGCGCCCATTGCTAGCGTGAAAAGGACGAAGAATGTTGGCAAGTTTTCTGATAGCAACGGCGTGCCGATGAGTACCATGAAGAGACCGCGCGGAAGACCGAGAAAGGTGCAACTTGCTGGAGCGTCTATCGAAGAGTTGACGGTGTCCCTTGACAACCTTGGTGAGGCTTTCGAGACCGCCAGTCAAGATACGCCAACAGGTATCGTGTCGAAGAGGCCGCGCGGAGAATCTTCAAGGGTGCAACCCACTGAAGTGCCTAACGAAGAGCTGGCGGAACTCCGTGATGACTATGGTGAGGCTGTCGAGAGTGATGAGGAAGATGCCACTCTCTTTGGCCGCAACAGTGGGATGTCCAAGTTTCGAGCCACTCCGGCACAGGCGGCGGGACCAGTGTTCGGATCATCACTGCCTGCGTGGCATGCTCAGCTCCCTATCGACGCGACTCCGGAAGCGGGCCAAGGTACTCGACGCTCTTCGACACAGCACATTGCTCGCGAGGTGATTACACCGTCAGGAGAGGATCACTCAGCATCGCCGGCGCACCCACTCGCCAGTCCCGGAAGTGAGAAGGTATACGCGAATCGCAGTCCTGTCATCGGGATCGCAATACCTACCGGGACAGATATCGCCGACAGACAAGCTACCATTGCTGAAACAATCACCCCGGCTGCAGGCTCAGTGCAGTACTACAACAAGTCCTACGTTGATGCACATCCTACAGAGGACTTTCATCATTGTGGCCACGGGCGATTCAAGCGTGGCAAGAGGGTCAGCACCAAGCGCAAGCGATCCGGCAATGAAGCCGAAGCCCGTGAACTTCCTACGGTCGGGAAGCCACTCGCCACGCCTGGGAATGCGGTTGGAATTGAGCCAGCCCATTCATCCATTGATGACTCCCTTCCAGGCGCAACACAAGTGTCTGCAATCAATGATCCTACAGTTCCGGCTAATGACACTGCGCTGCAAGATGTGCGGGATGAGTCTGTGGCCGAGACGCACGTCGGAAGCAATGTGCGGCAAAAAAATTCTTCTACCAGAGGTCAGCACCGAAAGGACGGTTTCGAGTCAGACAGGCAGCGTACTCCATCTGGGAAAGAGTCTCTATCCAATGGCCAGTCTCCGCGGCTTGGAGATCTGTCGCGTTGGAGCGCCACGCCTGATGAAGCCGTGCTTACAGATACTCGTTCCGGAGCTCAGTCCGGTACTCAGGTCCAACTTTTCCCGCACTCAGGACCAGCAGAGGATAGGTTGAGCACAAAACTCTCCATGGTTGACCACGCCAAGACAGCGGAACCTGTCCGTGATCAGAGCGAGTCAGTCCCTTCAGAGGCACCCTTGGCCGTAGCAGTCAATGAGACCTTTGGCAGGACGTACGTTCAAGCGCGTCCTCGCGAAAAGTTTTACCATGTCGGTCGCGGCCGCTGGAGGCGCGGGGAGAAGCCCGCGATGCGGAAAGGGGACCGTAAGATCACGCAGGAGAACCGCCCAGCCAGTGACCGCCTTTACAGCAGCCCTGCACCCTCCCCAATCTCATCGCCCGCTGTTGCAGGGGCATCGCGGTCCGCTTCGAAGGCTCCAGCTACGAAACCGGTCTCCATGGAGAGCCTAGAAAGCACCACGGTTTGGGATCTCGGCGCAGCACAGCTTGTGTCAAGGAGCGATGTGGATGCGTCCTGGCAGCGACCATTCCAAGAAGACGCAGCAGACTCCACAGCGATCGTGCGACCAATCGATGAGACAGCGACATCGAAAGAGCATGGTCAGGACACTCGGGCTGAACAGCATGAGCCGAAGGTGGCGGAGGGTGAAACCTTGTCTCCTACGGTACCAGCTTTGCCTCTTGTTCAGTCCACTGTAGAGAGCATGAACGGGGTAATCGGTCGCAGCAGCGAGCCGGCCCAACCTGAGTCACGTAAAGGACACAACGTGCCGGCTGCAGCTTCTTTGGTGGGTGGGGAACACAGCGCTGCAGCCAACATCACGTGGAATCCCGAAGAAACGAGTGCCATGGATCTTGATGAGAACCCGAGATTGGAGAATGCACCTGCGCCCGCGCATCCGGGCGAGGCTGATCAAGATCAGGACCCATTGGATGGGGCGGCCATTGCGACAACATCGCATTTCCAATCTACTGACATTGACATGGCAAACGCTCATAATGCAATCCAAGTAGATGGACCTGTCCTAAAAGGTGGCGCTGCGGCAGGGCGTACGGGCGTTCCTTACAGGAAGGGTGGGCAGAAGATCGTCGTTGACGTAGTCAAACAATGTGGCGGTGTGTACCCTGGCAATCGAGAGATATGGTATCCATTCGCAACAGCCTGGACCGAAATGCATCATGCAATGCCGGACCGTCAGGTACTTGACCGAGCTCTCAAGAACGCGTTGGATAGTGGCAACCTAAAGAAAATGATCTTCGCGTTTCAAGACAAGAAAGGGTTGAATGTGGAAGGCAAGCTTCTGATGCTGCCAGAGGTCAGCCAATTCTCCGCGTCTGTACAGGAAGTCAAGAAGGCTATCATCGCTGCTCACCCTTTGCAATACGTTCCCAAAGAGGCGGAGGTCTCGGAGGAGATTCGGAAGAGAGCAAAGATGGTCGCGAGGCCAGACATGGGTCGAAACGTCTCAGAAATTCAAGCAGCATCCGAAAGAGCTTCAGCAAAGTCAGGCGCCAAGGGGACTTATAGTAATGAGTTTCCGGTAGTCGAGGGATTGCTCGTTCGGCGGACAACAGCAGCCACAAAACTTGCGCGCGGCGAGCACAGGGTCCTAGGTTTTGGTCGAACTTTGAAGGAGAGACGTCAGCTGGACCGCCAGACTGCCAGTGGTGCCTCTGCTCTCGGTGGCAAGCGAAGATTGGATCTAGGAACAGGTCCGATGAGCATGGGAAGATTGCGCAGCCTGAACAACACCAATGCCGCTATGCGCAATCCCCTGAGATCCCTACGCATCGTGAGAAAGCCGGTGGCCTTAGGATATCTGCCATCACAACTTGCACATAGCCTGTGCAATCCTAACTATTTCGCGCCGCAGGAGGACCCAATGCCCGTACAGCGGCGGAAAGGTGGACTGAAGCGTGGGTTTGCGAAAGCTGCAGCCCTCAGGTTATTCGAGGACAATTCGAAGATGCTCATGAGCCCATTCCAGACTTTACATGTACCCTCTGGGACCTTTGGGACGTACTGCAACACGTTGGCTCGTTTGAGACCGAGAGGGACACGAACCGGGCCAATGGCCCTAGATGAGGAGCTGGATGCTCCCGAAACGTTGAGCGAGATCCTCGCGCGTTCCGATTTGCTTGGTCACGCGGCTGCGGGCCCCAGGGAGACTGCAGAGTACCAATTTCGTAGGGAGGTTGATCGAGTGTATGAGTGGGAGAAGGATCTCATCGAAACAAAAAGTAGGCTTGGTGACTGCCAAGGCTGGACGTTCATTAATCACGCGCTGAATCAACGTTTGGTTGTCCCGGAAACGAACTTCACAAAACAAACTCCGACAACGACACGATACGGCTACAACCCGCAGCACGCACCGGCAGAGCCAAGTGAACTATCACTACCTGCTCTCTTGTCGCAGAATGCGGCGAACATGGCGATTTCTCAGCCACCCGCGACCGATCCGCTACGCTCCACGACACGATACCAGCATAGAGCAGGAGGAGGAGCTTCGACATCGTATGCCCTACCGGCATTCGCGCGACTGCAGGCTCAACCGCCGATCTCGGTGGAATCATATTTTGACAGGGCCTACGTCGAGCAGCATGCAGAGGAGACGTTTCACCACGTTGGTGGAGGGCGGTATCGACGCGGTCCCAAGCCCACCAGGTTGCGACAACTCAGCAATACGGCTACCTTAGACCCTCAGCTCATGTCGCAACAGGTACCGCCACTGCCACATTTGCTGGGCTTTCCCGCTCAGTCATCGTCCCTTTCTCCTACACCTGCACTCGCGCCTTTACCACCACCACAGTCGACACCGACGACGTCAAGGCAAAGATACAAGTCTCGCAAGCGAAAAGCCGCCGATGCAGACGTCGACGACGGAACAACTCTCGGGTCGGATGGAGATTTTGGTTCAAAGATGTATAAGGTCAGAATCCTTGGCCGGGATCGCGCGACTGCAGCTGCTTTTACAGATGGCGAGATGCTGGTGCGCGCGATTGCACTCGTCGGCATGCTGTGCGGTGGGGTCAAGATGTCTGGATTCAGCTGGGAAATCGTGGCACATGCGATGAACTTCCGGTACGAGGGCGAGTTTCTACGGCGTTGGTGGCAAAAGAACCGCAAAACAAGAGACGCGGACGTGAAGCGGATACGGGACACCCTGCGCGAGCCATTCCTCCGTGATTGCGAAAAGGAAGAGCTTCCAATGATTGACTACTCTGACTTGGAGAGCATCGAATGGTCGCTGCTGATGAAGTGGGCTGGAAAGCAAATCCAACCTGCTGGATACGGACAGGACATGGCGTTGAGGTCGTTGCCGACAACGCGTAAAGCTTTAGAAGCCGGTTACAACGTGATTGAACCGAAGCAGCTGTATGAGCTTGACAAAAACGACTTCTTCACCAGCACCACAGACACCCACCAGAAGGATCTTGCCCATAGGTATCTTCGCGGCAGCGCTCTTCCCGGCGACGAGAGGCCCAGCAAAATCCGAAAAGAGGACCTCACATTACTCAAGTCATGGTGCCGCGCTGTGACAGTGACGAAGGGAGAGAACTATAATGACAAGGAAGCCGCACGCATAATCGGACATTTCGCGCCTCCGCTCGTCCGAAAGGCCATCAACGAGCTCGTGGAAGCCCAAATCCTTGCTAGCGCGAAGAAAGGTCGACATCTTCCCGGCCGGAATTACAATCTTTCTGCGGTCATGTTGAGAACATTCGCTCGCTGGCCGGAGCCGGAGGCCACGTACCTCCACGACGTTGCGACAGCTTGGCAGTCCATCGTGGCTCGTCTGCAAAGCAGTGACAAGCTGGAGCTGAGCATGCATACGAAGGACCCGGAGGCGGTCGTGCTCACCAATCTAGCGAACCAAGCCCGAGTCAAACCTGTCTCCATCCTCCCCGAGCGGAACGACGACCCCAACGCGCCATTCCCGAAGCTCAGCGCCTTTGGCTACACCGACTATAGCTACAACGCCAAGTATGTCGACAAATCTCGCCTGCGGTTTCCGATCGTATACGAGAAGACATCGTTGTGGAGCAGTGAGCACGGTCTGAAGCGCATTCCCATCCCGATGCAGCCTGCTCCGGTCGAGGGTGAGCCCTGGCTGCGCATACCGTTCTGGGTCGACATTCACGGCAACTTCATCGATGACATGTGGGAGATGGTGTTGCGCTCGGTCTTGCATCTGCTGGTCTTCAGGCCTGGCATCACCGTAACCCACATCGAGCAACTCCACAAAGGCAAGATTGGGCTGTGGGAGATTGAGATGATCGTTGACTGGATGGAGAAGACGGGCCTTGCGAAGAGGGTTGGGGCGCGCAAAAGGGTGGACGGCAGGTGGAAAGGTGGGTGGAGGGCGGATGATTGGTGGTTTTGTGCTATGGCACCGGACATTGCTTCTTGGCAAACCGTCTCTTCGGCATCGAATGACGAGGATGTGGACATGGAGCCGAGCACACCCTCTTTGTAAGATGCCGAAGGGGTTTTTCGGCATGCCGGAGAACTGATAGCAGGTGTTGCGAGGACGGGAGTTTCTCAGGTGGGCTAAGACACTCATGGCAGGGCGTTTCGAGGATGGGCTATGGAGCCTTGATGTTACTAGTCATCATAAGATACCCAGCGCCGGTGAGCAGCGATTAGAGCACACGTTGATTTACAATCAGACACTGCGATGCTCATATCATTCCGGCAGCCGGCATTTTGACTGGTACAGATGCCCAAACCATCCGAAGGCGTCCTTCGCTCACAGGGTATAAAGCGCCGATCCAAATTTCACCATGCAAACGCCACCCATGCCAGACACAGCCCTCGTTGACTAATGATGCAAATATCCGAAGTTGTCAACCCAGTAGAGCACCAGCAGCCCGAACAGTAACACGATCAGCGTCAGGATAGTAGGTACGAATCGGTAGAGCTTCGACCACCAGATACGCCGATCAAGCTCTCCCACGAGCTCGATACAAAGCTCGAATAGTCCGTCAGCCGTTTCGATCACGTCTTGCTTCTCCTGCTGAGTGAGCAAAGTGTCGGCCACTGCCAGTCTGGACTTAAACTCCGCCTTGATGTCTTCGCCGTCCGCATCGCCGTCGAAAGACAAGAAGCTGAACCCCGGAAGCTCCGGTGCTTGAGGAATGCCATCCTTCTCCGCCCGCGCCGTCTCGCTCTGTCCGGTCCAGAACTCCGGCCCTGCATTGGCAAACTGCTGCCGTATCCAGCGTCCACCTGAGAAGACAGCCATGTACATCACCCAAGCGTACGCAACAGCGATATGCGGTTTCTGCTGGATCGCCTCGATGATAACCCTCGTAGGCACACCAGCCTCATCGTAATCAACGCCAGTGACCGACTCCATCCGCTCCATATCCCTGGTGATCCTCGGCATGCGCTCAAGACCACCGGGTCGCAGGTCGGTCAACAACCGCAGTACCTCCGCCTCATGTTGACTCCTTTTCGAACTTCTGGAGTACGGAAACAGCTCGGGATGTGTGATCTCGTGCCAGGCGAACTCGAATGCCATGTAGATGTCTGAGAACAGGGCCAGGCCGCGATGCAGCAGTTTTGGATCCGAGGCATGCGGTGGCAAGGCCAGCGGTAGACGCTCGGCGATCAGCTTGTTAAGCTGCGTGTGTCGCTTTCGGGTGGCGACATTGATTTGCGTTGAGAGCGTTGTCGGCGATGCTGCCAGAGGTGGCGGAGATGGAGAAGGCGTTGGGAGATGCGATGCCATGCCTGTATCGGTGCTCTCGAGAATGTTTCTCAGGTTGAACTGTCGGGAAGGACAGCGCAGAAGTAAGTGACAACATGGCGAGAGAAGGCAGTGAAGATGGAGAGTGGCAGTGGCAGCCTAGATCGGTCGACGCAACGGGGTTCGCAACACGCGACTTCCGCATGCGGCGTAGTACACGCTTCGGCGCGCGCCGTGCTACCATATGGTACGTCCCGAGTCAGGCACTTTACACGTTCACAAGGCTGCGCATATGTACTTCGTCGTCAGGATCAGGTCAGGATAGGCTATCCTGACTGATTTCAGCTTTCCTGACGAATTTTCGTCAGGTGTCAGAAATTTATCAGGTTTCCTCTTTAGGCCATGTTTCTAGCACAAGTGTGCATAAAGCCAAACCTGACAGGTTCGAAGTATGCGCATTATTAGGTAAATCTCAGGTCGCGCTCTGTTAACTACTAGAAAAGGCAATTCTTGGCGCTATACCACATCCTGACCTAATTCTGATGGCGAAGTATGCGCAGCCTAAGGTAAGTAAAAGTCAACGGTGCTCCGCAGACTGAATGACATAGTACATACATACATATAGTGATGTTGACGAGTGAAATAGGGGCATTAAAGTATGAGTCCATGTTCCAGCGGGGTTGAACAAGCTGTACATCCTTGTTTGTCTTCGTTCATACCTATTACATTACATGACAGCCAGAATCGACGGTCATGAAGCTTCAAGGGCTCAAGAAACCGTCTCCAACAACTCCGCCAATGTAGGGAGGTAGGCCCTTTTCTGCATTCTTGTCGATAAACAAATCATCGGCGACCGACGGACACATTGTCTGAGCTACCTCTCGAAGCAACGGACCGTGCTCGGGTTGCCAATCTGGAAAAGGGCCTGGACCATGACATCTTACTTCGCTGCAGGCAATGCCTGTATCAGGCTCGGTTTCCGCGTCGTCGACATTGATGCCGTTGTGGACGTTTGTGTGGACGCAGTGTCCGAACTGCCATCCATAGCAACGGACTGTATTCGGTTGGGCGCTCCAGGCAACGCCTGTGTAAAGCTCGGTCTGCGTGTCGTAGATATTGATGCCGCCCTGGCCGTTTGTACGGTCGAGGCTGCTCTGCTCGCATTCTCAGCGGCTTTGCTGAGACGTCGGGCCTCGCGTTTGCTGAAGCCTTGTGCACGTCGCACCGGGGCCAAGTCGGCGTCCAGACTTGTTTGCTGGAGCAAATTCGCCTGCACCTGTCGATTCTCGTCTGCCGCAGTTAGCTCTGGGAGCAGGGTAGCAAAAAGCATACACCGACCTTCTGTGAGGTTCATTTCTCTCATTGCTAGGACGGGGTCGGCGAATGCAGACCCGCCTTCTGCCCTGATCCACTCCCATCCTAGGATTAGATCGAAAGGAGCGGCGGGGGCGGGATTGACCAAAAAATACGTTTCTCGAGTCTTCGACACAATGGACTCATACCACTTGAGCACAATGCGTCCGTTTGGCCGGAAAGCCTCGCCTACAGCTCCCTGGAATGCGTATGGAGCATCTGGCTCGAGTTCCTCGATTTCACCTTGCAAGTCCAGGCGTTGGATGATCT
>Ga0268244_10000402_pt1 | contig 18343 bp, 18 predicted proteins | sample AgamicMgSfe_FD_200258 | JGI IMG/M metagenome (GOLD analysis project Ga0268244, IMG submission 200258) | Agave microbial communities from Guanajuato, Mexico - Mg.Sf.e (v2) (version 2) | ecosystem: Host-associated > Plants > Phyllosphere > Phylloplane/Leaf | place: Guanajuato, Mexico | collected... | reverse complement strand
GCCCTTGCCCGCATACAGCATCCCCTGCGGTTGCGTCCCGCCCGCCTCCAGCTCCGTTGACGTCGCGATGGGTCTGTTGCCGCGGAAGCGCTTGCGCATGTCGACCATGCCGCGCTTGCACTGGCCGTAGCCGTGCTTGAGCTGCTGGCACTGCGTCGGCAGGGTGTCGGCCAGGGGCGGGCGCAGGCAGTCGGCGGGCGTGTTGCGGTGGATGAGGACGCAGTCGCTGTTTTGGAGGCAGGTGGCGAGGGCGGCGCCTGTGGGGGGAGATTTGTGTGTGAGTTGGTTGTGTTTTTGTTTTTTGGGGGAGGGGGAGGTGGTTGGACATATGTGTGAGTGGCGGACGTACGGATGTCTTTGCAGGATGCTGGCATGTTTGCGCCGGAGTGGGTGAGGTGGTAAGAATGTCGTTGTTTGCTTTACTTGTGTACGGAGGACAGTACGACGGACATCCTCTAGTGAGTTCTGCCGCGCCGATGAGGTTCTCTCTGCAAGGTGTGGCTTCCGGTTGATTTGATGTGGCCGCAGGGTGGATGGTATGAGGATGCTTTGTTTAAACTGTCACGCAGTTCAGCGAAGCACAGACCACCTTCACATGAACGACAATGACGAAGTCGCTGTTGACATAGGTACACATCGGATGTTATACAACTCTCACGCTCACACTCTCGGCTACATGATGCCCTTCCTCCAAAGCGATCAATGACCGCTCATTACTGTACATTGCACCTTGTCCATCATGCCGTCCATCCCTTTCGTAGGCCGGTTGCACGTCACTGAGTATCTCGCCCTCAGTGCTTCATTCGTTCTACTCTTCCTCGAAACCATAGTACGCAGCATCACCCTCCTACTACCAACTCCAATCATTCGGTTCTTCTACCGCATCAGCCGCAACGCCTTCAACAGCCTCTCATCGCCGTACTCGCGTCGTGCTCGGAACAAGAAGAAATCCGTCACCAGCCCCATAGCGCAGGCGAGCGACTTCGTCGAGCTGTGCGAGCTGTATGAGTACTCGGCCGAAGAGCACGTGGTCCAGACACAGGATGGTTATCTACTCGGAGTGCACAGATTGGGCTGGCGGAAAGGTGAGGAGGACCAGCGAGTCAACAGCGGCCCGGACAGCGTGCAGAAGAAGGTGGTGTACCTGCACCACGGTCTGCTCATGAACAGCGAGGTCTGGGTCTGCCTTACGGAGAAGGAACGATGTCTGCCCTTTGTGCTTGTGGATATGGGCTATGATGTGTGGCTTGGCAACAATAGGGGCAACAAGTACAGCAAAAAGTGTCTGCATTATGCGCCCACAGAGATCCCGTTCTGGAATTTCAGCATGGATCAATTCGCCTTCCACGACATACCCGATACCATTGACTATATCCTTTCTACGACCCAACAGCGCAGTTTGAGCTATATCGGATTCTCACAAGGCACCGCGCAAGCCTTCGCAACCCTCTCCATCCACCCAACACTGAACAGCAAAGTCGACTGCTTCATAGCTCTTGCGCCGGCCATGGCACCTCCAGGACTTGCCAGCGGTATCGTAGCCTCCCTCTGCAAGTCCAATCCGGAGGTGCTCTTCCTTGCCTTCGGTCGTCGTGCCATCCTCGGAAGCAGCACGATGTGGCAGGCCCTCCTTTACCCGGCCATCTTCGTCTGGTTCATAGACAAAAGCCTCAACTTCCTGTTCAGCTGGAAGACGCAGAACATTGCTCCTCATCAGAAGCTCGCCGCCTACCCGCATCTCTACTCTTTCACGAGTACTAAGTCGGTGGTGCACTGGTTCCAAATCATCCGGAACGGCAAATTTCAGATGTACGACGACGAGGTGACGACACCCCTCGCTGTGGGTAACGGAAGCAAATATTACAAAGTAGCCAAGTTCCCGACGCGAAACATCAAGACGCCCATAGTGCTGGTATACGGCGGCAGCGACAGCCTGGTTGACATCAAGCTTATGCTCAAGGAACTGCCCAAGCATACAGTAGCGAAGGAGATCAAGAAGTATGAGCACCTGGACCTACTCTGGGCAAGCGATGTTGACAAGCTTGTGTTTCCGCACGTGTTAGAGGCGTTGGAGAACTACGCCGTTCCGGAGAAGACTAAGCGTACCGCGCTCGGATGGCGAGGCGTGCAACGCGGGATCGTGGAACGAGCCAGCATGACCAGCCCCAACGGATCTTTACCGCCCTACAGGACCGATGGCTCCGATGATGACGCCATTCGTAATCCGTTGCGTGCAGCACGAATGAGAGAGGGCATCATACCGAACGAAGCCTTTACATTCGACTTCGACGGCACGGACAACGTGGGAGAGTATAGGCCAAGTACAGCCGAGGAGCACATGGACGAAAGCGACATGGAGGAAGAATATGACGGGAACGAGAGTTTACCGGAACACCTTGCGCTGACACCACGCCGATTCGTCGCGGATGCATCTGCGCCCACGCCCGGATCTGGGTCTGCAGCCGCGCGGGCTGGTAAAGGCGACAGTATGAGGATCCGTACGCCCGCACGTACAGACGTTCTATCGCCACAACAGTCACCTTCGATATTCCATGCTCCTTCCGAAGCCGGCAGTGACCGAACCGTCGTTCAGCCAAAGCGCAGGATTCTGTCCCCTAGATCGCGCGGTCAGGAAGCTCAGACGCCTGGGTCGCTGGAGGCGCTATCGCGAAGCGAGGAGACGCGGCCTTCGCTGGCTACCATTCGACCGGAGGGCTGGTGGTCTTCCACCAACTCCGAGCCAACGTCGAAGGAGCCGAGTCCGAACGCTTCACGCGTGCCGTTGCAGCAGAGCGTACAAGGCGAGGGGAAGGATATGTTGTCTGGAGAGCCGGGGGACGTCACGACCAGGCAGCAGAGAAACAATACACGCCAGCATGAAGGTGGCCATGTAGGAAGGGATGAAAGTGTGTAGGTCGAGGCTCCTTTTGGTTATATCATCACTTTGAGTTGTCCGTGATCGTCTGGGTTTAGCGAGGCGTCTGTGAGGTGCGGCAACATTACTTGAATCTCACAATTGGTTTGTACACAAGTCAGAAACACGATGTGCTGTATACACCTAGGTAAGGTATGGAGGCTTGACTCTTCCAGTCTGTAGCCTTGCAACCTTGCAGGTTAATAATGCGCGTTGTGATGATCCGAGGTTCGACCGTTGACCGGCGCGTCGGCCCGGACTGCCACCAGCGCAAACCCCGACCACCTCGCCCATGGGCCATGCTCACTACGTACAGTAAAGGTACAGTAGTCGGAAAGCAGGCAACAAAGGGTGATCCAGTAAGTGTGCATGATGGAGCCCGATCCAGCCGAGGGCGGCGCACTAGACCAGCATGGTGAAGACGAGAACAAGGAGAAGCGTACGAGCCGAGCTTGCTTGACCTGTCGCAAGCGCAAATCCGCGTGCCACCTGTAAGTCACCACTCCCCGAGGCGCGCTGAGGTTGATGGGCGCCGCGGCACCGTGCGATTGCTGCCGCTCTTCATCATCATCAAAGTTGTTGGCGGAGGACAACTTCATGCTTGCGCATTGGAGAAGCGCAAGTTACGCCTCGGCCCCTTGTTCAGTCACCGATTGCCGACATCAGGCTAACAAGTAGTAGGCCGACTGTCGACGGCGTGATCACCACACCCTGTCAGCGCTGCAAGGCGACGGGCGCCGAGTGCGTGATCGGATCGAGCAATCGGGGTGGTCGACGCGTGAGGAAACGCACGCTCGAAGAGGCAGAGCTGGAGGACGTGTCCATGCCTCCGGCGACGCCAATGGTAGATGTCAAGGCGAGCAAATACACCGAGTAAGCTTGGGGCGAGTCTGAATGGTGTTTTGAGAGTACTGACACCTCGGGCCAACAGCTCAGAGTCCGCCAACGGACCCGCGATGCCCACGATGAATCCCTCGCCAAGCCCGGCGTTGTTCATCGATCCGGCTTTACAAGCTGCCGAACCTATGGGTAAGGACGGCTACATGGTAAATGAGGCCACCCGGGAGTCTTCCACTGGATCTGGAAACATTGCCTTCAATGATCTTCAGAATCCCAGTGACGCCCTCGGCATTCTGGCCCAGATTGCTAGCAACGGAGAAAATGTCCCTACCTATGCCGCAGCGCACAACAATAACAATCACAACAACACCATCAACGCCTACGGCCAAGGCACCCTCGACTATCCGCTGGTAAGGGATGGAAAGCTCTCGCTGTCCAAAGTCATCACACTACTGCAGCGCTACATACACTACTATCACCCTTATTTTCCCCTGGTCCCAACCTCCACGCTCGACGCAGTCAATCTCTCCCGGACTGCACAATCGGAAAGGCACCTTCTGACCGCTATCCTCGTGATTGCGTCGAGAGATCTGACAGACGAGCCGAACCTCTTCGCAGCTTGCTCGGAGTACATGCGATCGTTAGTGTCCGCTCTCGCGGCGGGGGGGCCTGGCAACGTCGAGGCCGTTGAGGCTTTGCTGCTGCTGGCGGAGTGGACGCCTTACACTGCACGAAGCGATGCAGGCCATGTTGGTCGAGGAGAAGAGGACCGTGAGGCCTGGATGCACATCGGCTCTGCTCTACGGATAGGCTATTTCCTAGGATTGGACCGTTATTCGTTCGCCGTCCGTGGGGACGACGTGAAAGATCCTCAATGGCAAAGGAAGCGTCTCGTGTGGACTGCTTGCTACATCAGCGACAGGCAGATATCGATCCGTTTGGGCCGGGCATTCTGGTCACGAGGGCCAGGTCCACTCACAACCCTTCGCAAGGAAGATTTCCCGATGCTGGCTCCGGCAACATCTGGAGACGAGGACTTTGCCAGCATTTTCCAAGCTACGTTGGAGCTCACACTGCTCTTTTCCAATGTTCATGACGTGCTATATTCAAATCCCGGGAACAGCATGCGAAGTCATCTCAGTGGCGGTTACATTAAGTATATTGACGACTTCCGGAGTGCCATCTATGGCTGGAAATCTGTATGGGGCACATTGACGTGCTCGCCGAACTTGAAAGCCACTCTCCTCATGAGCTATGACTACCTGAGGCTTTACACCAATGCGTTTGCATTCCATGCCACGGTCACACGTGCCTTGCCTCAAAATCAAGGCCAGGGCTCACATGTAAAGCAAGGGCCGCATGTTCAGCGAGTGTTCTACAACAATGTGGGCGCAGTCGGCGATGCACGGTTCATATACGAGGGTCTAGATGCCGCCAAGAGCATCTTAAGCATGTGCAACACCTTCGTGGACCCGGAAAAGGCTCTCCGTTTCATGCCGCTGCGCTTCCACCTCTATTGCGTCTATAGCGCAGTGTTCCTGTACAGAGCTCGGTGCGCTGGCGTGCTTGCATCGGACGAGGAACAGTCGGTCCGCCACATGGTGCAAGAGACTGTCAGTAGGCTCGAAAGGTCCGGTATCGGCACCCAGCACCCCGGCAGCCGGTACGCGCAGCTGGTGAAGCTCCTCTGGGATAGGGTCGCTCGCAAAGAGCTCAAGGAGAACCGCAACACCGCCACACTCACCAACCCGTACAGACCCGGCGGCGTCGGTGGACCGACCCCAGGTTCAAATGCTTCGGCGTCGCTCACGCAGGGCTCTCCAGCCGTCACGGAGATGATGGGAGATTTCTCGTGGACAGACCTTGATGCGATTGGCAACTTCGCTGTCAATGGCGGCAATAACGGGGCCAGCATCAATGACGCCGAGTGGTGGTCGGGTTTCTTGCCCGCAGACAGCAACAACTTCCTCTTCGACACGCTACCCGGTATGGACGACTGGAGCCTTGGGCTTCAGTGAGCGACTTTCGCTTCCTTTTGATACATGCGAGCGAGAGTTGCCGCTGACGATAAAAATGGACTCCGTATGCATTCGTGAAGGAATATACTGCTACTGTTTCTACCTTATTATTACTTTGTATTGGCCTCGGAACGGTTAATGCCCTTGGGCGGGAAATGACGGAATTAAGAACGCGGGCCGCTTTGAACGTCGGTCGCCGACACGAAACTTGCCCGTCAAAACGAGGTAAAAAGAACGCGCTGATGAACCCGAGCTCTGCGTCGAGGCATACGTGTGTTACGAACCTTCAACACGACCATGTCCGCATCAACACGAGCTGCACTGCTTATCGGCAAGATAGCACATGCTAGAACGGAGTGGGAAGCGCTCGGCTCACTGGCTACGCTCAAGGTTCGCTATGATCTCGATGCGGGCCTCGCACCCCGCTAATATACGGTAGGAATATGGCACTGGCGCACGAGAAAACTTCCTTGCCAAGCTGAAGGCCGGGGACTACGACGATGTCGTTGGCATTTATCGGTCCAACGAGAGCACGAGCGTGACGGGTCCGTTCGACAAAGAGCTGGTGACAGCACTGCCGAAGAGCGTAAAGTACATCACACACAACGGAGCGGGCTATGACAACATCGATGTGTCTGCGTGTACGGAACGAAATATTGCGATCAGCAGCACACCTATTGCCGTCAATGACGCTACGGCCGACACCGCCCTCTTCCTCTTGCTTGGAGCACTCCGCCGAGTGACAGTACCCTTCCAAGGTGTGCGCAAAGGCGACTGGCGTGGGAAAGGCTTCCAGCTAGGTCATGATCCCAACAAGAAGGTGCTGGGTATCCTCGGGATGGGAGGTATCGGACAGGCAGTCGCGACCAGGGCAAGAGCTTTCGGAATGTCGATACAGTACCACAACCGAAGACGGCTCCCGGCTGAGGAGGAGCAAGGGGCGAAGTACGTGTCGTTCGAGGACCTGATGAAAACGTCTGACGTCCTGTCCCTCAACCTCGCGCTCAATCCGTCCACGCGACACATCATCGCGAAACCGCAGTTCGATATGATGAAGGACGGCGTGGTCATCGTCAACACCGCCAGAGGGCCCATCATAGACGAGGCCGCGCTGGTGGATGCGTTGGACTCGGGCAAGGTCTTCTCCGCCGGACTGGACGTGTTCGAGGAAGAGCCGAAGATCCATCCTGGGTTGATGGAGAACGAGAACGTGGTGCTGTTGCCGCACATTGGGACGGCCACGTGGGAGACGCAGAAAGATATGGAGCTCCTCGTGCTGGACAACCTGAGCTCGGCGTTGAAAGAGGGAAAGCTTCTGACGCAGGTGCCTGAGCAGAAGAAGTGAGTCTCGCTGTTGGAGAGCGTTTTTGCGACGCGGCGGATTGAACAAGCGTAAAGCGCATTGCGAAACCAGAGTCGTATTTAGACAACAAAGTCGACCTTGATCAAGCCATGAAGGATCCTACGAACATCGGCCCTTTGGACTTCCAGTACCCGCTAATCCTCTCAGCGAGCCATTCAGTACGGCTGACAGGCCAACTAACGTCTGCCTCACAAGTCTTCTCCAAACTCCAGATTCATCCCGTCACACTGCCAAGCAATAACACATCATGGGTAGACGCAGTACAAGTGAGTACAAGCAGCATTGCCGAAAGTCAGTATGCCGGAGCATGAGACGCTCTGGTCACCCCCTGATCACCCCAGGACTTGCGCAGGACTTCCCAATGTTGACGATTTCGAAAGCCCAAAGCAACCACCGGCAACAGACCGGGTTCATGATTCATAACAACCATTCTCATTCGGCGTGACGACAGACATTCTCCGGAGAAGATGTAAGTGCATCTGGCATGATACCGTCACATTCTTACCCCCGCGAAAGGAATCTACATGTGTTATTTATTGGCGGCGACGTTACGACTGTCTTTGGCATCATGGACTATCCGTCCATCGATCGAGAAAACGGTCGCTGATTGATGGGTTTTACGTGCGCGTTCAGCACTATCGGGACCCAGCGCGAGCTATAGACGGACAACGCATGAGCGCGGCGGTGAATGACTTTGTTATTATGGTTCTGTGCGAGCGAACTCTGGTTGAATCAACAAAGAGACGTGGGGCGGACTAAAGGCCGAGATAACCTTATGATTGCCAGCGTGAGGAGCGGTGATCTCACTCACCCGAAAAGACGATCTGGTTGTTTTTTCATTCTGTTCTTGATGCTGCCAAATCCAGCTGACGTCTGCAGATCTTTCTCCACATGCGGCCGCCCACTTGCGCAATGCGTCTGGCGTCTGCCGGCCGGGGAGTTTGATAACAATAAGGTTGCCGAAGCTTTGAGGCTTGAACATCTACCGCCATGGGCGTCCCGATGTTCCGGAGACCATACCATGGGCGCTTGTTGGGCCACGACAAACATGCCCCTCCACATGCTCCAGGCGCTTGTGGCAGCGTCAAATGGTACTATGACATCTTCCGCGCCAGAGTTGAGTCGTCTTGGGCTTGCGTCCGCCGAACCTTCCACGTGCTTATGTGGGACGGAAACATCTCTTCCAGTGACGACTGAGAGGACTTCATTCCCCGAGCCAATGGTGTCCGGGCATTTGTCAACATCTCTCGGCGGGCTTGAGAGTCCCGGCCAAGGCATGTGGTATGATGAGGTGGAACGCCTCCAGCAACGTTGATAGGCCAAAATGGCGGAGATCGTTTGTTTCCGCGTGGGATGGCCGTGCCGCTCTCCCTTCTCCGAGGGCCGGATGAATCGTGGAGCGGGTTGTTGTACTGAACGTACGCCGACATCATCGCCGATGAGATAAACGTCGCATTTGGCGATGGGTGTTATAAGATTGACTGCCTTTCCCCGGGGAATGTCCAAATCATCTCGGATCACCTCAACCGCCTTTATCTCTTGAGTCTTTGTAGCACTACAACCATGAAGGCTGCTTTCTTCCTCCTTGGCCTGCCCTCCTTGGGTATGGCCTTCCCAGGCATGATGGGCATCAAGTCTCGCGAAGAGGCCATGCAGATGCTCAAGCGCGAGGCCGAAACCGAAGCTCAGTCGAGCGAGGACAAGAGAGATGTTCTGTCAGACATCACCTCCGGCGTTACCGCCAGCGTGGGTACCCTGGTCAACGACGTTGCTGGCCTCCTGGGTTCGGTTGCGTCTTCTGTCGACCCCGACAACAAACGCCCAGAAGCCGGCTACACTTTCCAAGAGCCTGGCCCGAACGACTCTCGTGGCCCTTGCCCCGGTCTGAACCTGCTGGCCAACTACGGCTATCTTCCTCGCAACGGATACGTCAACTATGGTCAGGTCCTTGATGCCACCGCACGTGGCTTCAACATGGGCGCTGACCTGGCCACCGTTCTCGCCGTCTTCACCATCCTGGCTGACGGCGACATTGAGACTGAGTCTTGGTACCTCGGCACGAACTCGAGCCACGTCGGCGGTCTGAATCGTCACGACACCGCCGAGTGCGACATCTCTCCGAACCGTGAGGACTACTACCTCGGTGCGGGAGACAACCACCATCTTTCGTCTCGTCTGTTCACGCAGAACGTCCAGCTTGCGGCCGCCGATTCCAGCAAGCAGTTCACCCTGAATACCATGGGTAACCAGTAAGTTTGTTGTTGCTGTCCGCATGGATGAATGTTTGCTGATCTGGGAATAGATATGTCGCCAACTCCAAGTTCTCGGAGAAGTACAACCCATACCTGTACTACTTCCCGTTCCCGTCGATCGTCTCACTCGGGGCATTTGCTTTCTACCCAAACTTCTTTTCCAACGGAACGTACGGTGCCGGCGGTGTTGCGAACTACGAGTCGATCAGCTCCATCATTGGTGCCAAGTTTGACAAGAAGACTGGACACTTCGAGTATGTTCCGGAGCGTTGGCCTGCGCAGGGATGGTACCGTCGCTCGACCGAGTACGGCGCTGTTGCAGCATTGACAGATGCTTTTACTAACATCTATCCTCGGGTAAGTTACGTACGAAGCGTGAGATTCTGTGACGCAAACTGACCGTGTACGTTAGAACCCGGTCCCGATGCCGTTCGCGCAGCTCGCGAACCCGTCCACCCTCACCCCTAAGGACATCCTTTGCGATCTCGTTGAGGGGATCAACAGCATCACCCCACTCAGACTTGCTGGCGACGTTGCCGCCATCGAGGCGACTATCTCGTGGGCGCTGGGTAAGCTCGCTCTTGTCGGGCTTGACGGCACCACTTTGGGTTGTCCATCGGGCTCCCAGAGCGCCAATGTTCTGTATCCGAACATGACGCAGCCTGGTGGCCCGCAGAACCTGCCCCCGAGCGTGTACGCCAACACGGGCAACAACGCGTACAACAAGACGTACTTCTGCACCGCGCCGACCAAGCCCAAGAGCGCGCACACTTGCTAGATGCGGAGAAAACGGGCAGGGAGACGATAGTTCTCGTGTTACGAAGATGACTGGACAGGATTACGCGAAATAAACTCCTGATGGTTGGTATTTCGTAACAATGAACGACTTCGGAGCAGGAGATACATATGCAGTGTCTTGTATACACATCATGACTTGTTACGAGATCAAAGAAATGATCGTACCTCATTATACATGCGTGCCTTTCGAAGGGTATGCTGCATACAGAAGCAAATCGGTCCAGTACAACGAAAACAGTCCGGTTCGTATGCCGGCAAGCGGCATGTAGTCGACACGCTCGTGATGCACATACTGTTCTGTGAAGAGACGGGTGGTGATGGAGTGTCGCTGTCACCGTACTCATTCCAGCGAAACAAGGTGTCCTGGGTCCAACGAAGCTCTGGAGGGCGTCGTGAATAATCTGGAAGTTCGATCAGACTGCGATTGCGGGAGTCCAGTCGTGGTGATGAGCGTGGCCTTGTCGGGGGGTAGCATGGACACTCGACGCTCTTGCACAACATGCACTTTGCGCTGTTCGGGATGGACTGGCGCGGTGGCGCATGTCGTACGCACGTCGACCTGGTGGTTTCACTTGCGGTGGGAGATTGAGGTGGCGCCTAAGAATAATGATGTACTAAGGTAGGTATGTACATGTATGTGTGTGAAACGCTGGGCCCGTGTTTGGCGCTTGTTCGTTCCTCTTTCTCCCCTCTCCCCCGGGCATTCCCGTCCGGCCACACACGCTCCAGTGGTGCCCTCCAGCTGCTGACTGTCCGGAACATCGCCTGGTCTTTCTCATCTCCCAGTCCTACTCCTCACTCTCTCCAACACATCTGTCAGCGACAGTGACATTTTCCATTCCACACCCCACGATCGCTCTTCTGTCCCGTTTCAACCTACAGACGCAGGTCGTGACGATAATTTGCTACCGCTGCGCTTTGCGCTCAATAGGGTCCTTCGCTACGACAAGATCGCGTCCAGCGCTTTGCTTCCTCGTATCTCCGTATTGTACGACGACGACAGCCAGGCGCTGCCAGCACTGTCACGTCCGGCTACACTCCGACACGGGCCTTCACGACTTCCACGACCGCCGATCTACACCTCACGTTTGCTTGGACAGACATTCGCGCGTGATACCGAGCGACAGCAGGGGCTTCGGCTGACCGCCTGACACCGCACCTCGTCTGACGCGCATCTGCAACAACAAGCGAAACCTTTCCTTCTCCGACACTCGTTTGAACATCCTACCGCCTGCAAACACATATCAAAGCTGGGGAAAAGCCTTAGGCTGAGCTACAGAAATCGAGGGTCATCATCCCAAAAGGATACCTTATGGATATCAATAACAACAACAACAGCGGTCGCTATGGGAGCGGCAAGAAGTTCAAAATGGGCAACATTGTGGGCGATCCGTTTGCGCTGGCCACGATAGGCATTGCCATTGTGAGTGAGAAGAGCTGCGGCGAACGAGGGGCTTCGCGTGCTAACGTATGGACAGTCCGGATGGATCATAGCCTTTGTGAGCTCCATCATCGCAGACATCAGCGAAGGCTACCCGAACTACTCGTGGTGGGCATTGGCATACATGCTCTGCTGCATCATTGGAATCACGGTCGCGGTGGCCGCCGACGCCGTCCAGACCTACCACGTGGCCATCGTTGGCTTCATGGCTGCCGGCCTCGTCTTCACCACGTCATCCGTCAACTCATTGATTTACTATCCCAATCCGGCCAAGGAGGCTGCGGCGGCAGGCTTCATTTTGCTTTCCATGGTCTCGGTAGGTGCAATTTGGATGCTCCCATGTCATCAAGTAGGCTAATCACACACGAGCAGATTGTGTGGATCTTCTACTATGGCTCGCAACCAACGGCATCTCACCGACAAACGCTGGACTCTTTCGCTTTGCACAAAGATCATGCGCCGAGCACGCGCAACAGTCGGCATATGACTCAGTCGTACCGCCCGGAGACCACACATTCGTCCAGCCAGCAGCCACACATGTACAACTCCAACCTGGCCGGCTTCGAAACCTCGTCGCCCGTGACGGGATACCCGGGAGGCGCCCCCGGGGCATCGAAGAGCAATCGCGCAAGCGCCTCGGCCTTCCCACAGCCGGCTCAGTACCCATCGCAGAGCGCCCTCACCCAGCCGACCACTGCAGATTCGGCCGCCACGCCGGCACATGACGAGAACGCCGAGACCGAGTACCGGTACCTGGCTCGGGCCATCTACAACTACGACGCCAACCCCGACGACGCGAACGAGATCAGCTTTAAGAAGAACGAGGAATTGCAGGTCAGCGATGTCTCGGGCCGTTGGTGGCAAGCGAGGAAGAAGGATACCGGCGAGACGGGTATTGCCCCATCAAACTATCTCATTCTGCTATAAGCGTAGCGAATCCGAACGCGCTCATGGTGCAACATCAAAAATCTTAATGACGCTGGCAGCAACCGGACAAGGAGGATACCGTATGGGACCGTAGTTGTAAGTCTATATGGGGTTGGATCATGGGTGAGTTCTGTGGCAAGTTGTTCGAATCTGTCTGTTTTGGCGATGGCGTTTCTTCTTTACTTATCTTTGACTGTGTTGAGATGTGGGATACCGGACTCCTGAATTTCGGAAATGCTGCGACGATACCAGTTTTTCCTTTGGTCTTTTCGATCCGATTCTTGTTATTCTGATGCGTATAGCGAGATAAACGTCCACTTCACCCCCTTTTTCCCTGGAGCATCGCTATCGCGTTTGAAGACCACCCCTGTGATAGTAGAACGAGCCGGTGAGCCTGGAATCTGACGAGCTAGGTCTCGTGCTATTGCCTTGTTCCATTTTCGGATCATTCGGAGCAGCGGGCGCTTAATTGTCTACCAACTGCATCGCGCCAGACACGGGGAGGAGATATCATCAGGTTTGCTGATTTCTAGTCAAGGGCGCACACTCACAGGCGGTGAGATCCTGTTTGGCTTGCAGCGGCCACTCCTTCGCGACGTGTCGGCCGCGCACCCACCTGAACATACGTTGCCAGCCGTCGATTTGAACCGGGATACCGACCGCGGATCAGTATCAGGCTGTTCAGCCGAGCGCTTTGCCGTCGATGGCTTGACTCCTGTACTAAAGGACTCTTCCTGGTCTGGTTCTCTTGATTCCAGAGCCGTTCAATCTTCGACGCAGCTCGACGGCTGGGTACGGCTTGCTGGGAAAGCTAAAGGTTGTAAACTTCCTGCAACGGCCGATAACAAGCACGTCGGCAAACAAGTGGCGTCGCGAGTCCGTATGGGTCCCGCTTTCCTTGCTGTACGCTTCGGTCTTCGGGTCGGTCGAGATGGAAGTACACGGCCTCCTGAGAACGCGACGTTTTCATCTAAGCGAGAGACGATGAGACCGCACGGCGCTGGGGCGGGGGAAGAATACGCTGTACTCCTTTTGTGCGACGACATCCCTCTCGCTCGACAAGGGCAGGTGGACAAGTACATCCTCCATGCGATCAACAGGACCCCACGGAGTCACTGGTTGATCGTGGACTGGGCATACGGATGTCGACAGTGAGGACGCTTTTCCATCGTAGCCTGCTGCCGGTTCGAAGTGGCTCCGAGATGTGGTCAGGATGTAATCGCTCCACTGGGCAAAAGTGGTCGTGTATTGCAGCCGGTACGACGAGGTGGGGGTAATGTCGACGGTCCTTGGTAGCCGCGATGCGGAGCTGCGATGTCCTGAGGAGTCAACAGTCCTCGGATGAGCTTAGGCGGACGTGCAGCTGGTGTTGACTCTTCACTGACATTATGTTCCACAGGATACACCAGAGCAGTATCCTGCGACATGGACGGGTTGAGACGCTTTCGAGGCTTGCTTGCGAAATCAAGTCAGTGGCCGGTCCCTGTCCAGCATTTCAATTTTTCGCGCTCAACTTTTACCGGGTTACGCGGGTCACGATTCATTCATACTGTGCTCAGGAGTGAGGTCGGACCGATGGGAAGTTGGTAAGTCATGTCACGTGATGGTCTCTTCTTCGTCGCGGAATTGGAATGTGCACGGCCAAAGAGAACATCTACGAGTTGCAGAATCGGGTGACGGTCATGTGACGGTGCTACCGACTTCCCCGGTGATCACCAGTACGGCTCGTTTGGAGGCTGGCTGCGAGTAAAGGCGACGAAGGAAGCTATACACAACACCTACCTGAACCGCGGAGCCTCGTCGACTATATGTGACATGGAAAGGTTTGTTAACTTACTTTCACGTGTTTTACTGTGGTAAACTCACCAAGGAGTACCATCAATGTCCACGGCACGCGGGACACAGCACGAGCGTGACCGATTCATGGGGTGGTTTGTCTACCTCGCGCCAAAACCGACACCAGGCAGTGGAGGAGTCCTTTCATAGGCCCGCGAACTGACAAGCGGTTTGGGGCTCCCAACGGACACCAGAGTGTCTTATCAGCCATGCTTTGTCGTCGCGGTCTGGTGGACACGAGAGACGGAAAGTTCGTGGCCCCATCCACGAAAAGAACAGCAGAGACCAGAAAAGGCACGGGTCGTACATGCCATGGAAACCCATGCGAACCGGGTCGTGCATGCACGGAGGCCAGCATTAGACAACAAACGCGCATCTCCACGAAGTAATCCACAGTTCTTTTCCCCGTTACGGAACGAAGTCGCTACAAGCCTTCCAGGGCTGATTGGTAAAGGCTGCCTTCTCGCATCGACGATTCGGAGGACGGACCTCTGTCGTCGCTCTCTCGACTTTCTTCGGAAGGGGACTGACCTTTAGGCTTATGGAACGAGACACGTTCGGCGAGCAGAAGCGTAGCGCGCTCAGCGCTCCAGCGCCCGCAGGCGTCGATGCTGCGGTGCTCCACCCACGTTGTTGACGCCGAGGCGATCGGGTCCATCTGACCAAAAGGTCTTGTCCCATCGACGCCCGTGTCGCGAGGCCATTCGCTGGCACGGTCCGTGGGAGGTCGAGGTTGCCGCGCCGCTGCGTGAAGGCACATTGTCTTCGAGCAGGGTCCGTGAAGAGAAGGAGAGGGGGATAATAATAAGTCACGCGTAGCTTAATGTAGCGAATCGATGTTGGGAAGACATTGTCATTGATCGAGCGCCTGTGTATTTTCTAAGGAATGGGGGTACCTAGTACGAGAAAAGAAAGTTGACAACGCTAGGGGAGTAGGTACTGCCAGAGAGATCCGGATCGCCAGGATAACGAAAGGTGGACGGTCAGATCGACAGGATGGGCACTACTATGTCAACCAGTCTCGACAGAGGACGTTTCGTTCCCGACACTGTACGCGTGCTACGCAATGTTTGCAACTTGTTACTTCTAGTATAGGCTGGTAAACATTACCTACCTATCATCAACGAAGACAGCACTGCTACCGCAGGGTGAGAGAGTTCATGCGCTGGCCAGCGTTTGATATAGGCTGGGATTGGATATCGAACGGGCTATATCATCAACAAGTCTACGTGTTGTTGAACTCTGTGTGAAAGTTGTATGACCCTCTTCATCCACTCCTATACCTAGGGTGGTAGTTTGTCGTTGTTCACCCGGGTTGTATACCCGTTTGACTCCGTGACACCGCCCGCACTGCCGTTTCCAGCAGTAGCGTGAAGCCAAAGAATGGAAAGAAAAAAAAATAAGGTTGTGTTCGCTCATCGCGACAACCCGGGTAGCACTCCGCCGACCTGCAGACAGAAGGGAGCCAGGAGCACCCTGTCGGTGCGCCCGCTGCGATTTTCGTGATTGTTTGCCTTTTCGACGCTGCTGCTGACAACGGCTCGAGTCCCTCTAAATAATAATTTCCACCGAGATGATCCTACCTGCTGCACGCCGCACGCCGCACGCAATCTCGTAGTCAGCGTCGCCGAGGTCTTTTATAAGATGAAGAGGGACAACAAAATGAACGCTCTGTTCTCGAATGTGCCGATCACACTACGTCTCGCGCACAGGGTTTCCACTTGGATCTGTAAGCGAGACGAGGGACGCGTAGGGCGGTAGTCGTTCGACCGATGGTCAAGCGCGCCGCGGTCTTATTGCATGTGTGTGTGACTGTGATGAGTGTGAACAGTGTATGGGTGTGTGTGTGTGGGGGGGTTGCATGCGTCGTTGGATACCTAAATCATCACACCGGTTGGAGACCGAAAAATGCGATCAGTCGCATTTTGGACAACCGATTGCCGGTCCGGGAAGGACGACGAAAAGCCCTTCGGTTAGGGCGGGACTTTCGAAGACCTCTCGTGATTTATTAGATGGTAGCGAAACGGGGGGTTTCCGAAGTTCGTGTGGGTTTGTTTTTGTTTTTTTTTTCTCTCCCTGAGTGTTTCATCATCAGTCGGGATTGAACATTTGCAAGGAGTTCCACGTGTGAGCGTGTGAGCGTGTGAGCGTGTTTTGATTGCCCGGATATTTTATATATCGTTATATAACGACACGTACCAAGGGTTTTGTGGCGCGCCATGCCCCTTCCCGGTGATCAACCCACGAACAAACGGCCTACAGAAGGTTTTGTCCGATTTCTGTTCTTCCAATTCTACAGTACTGATGAGTAGAGACATGTCCGACGACCCTGAACTTCGACGTTCTTTCGTGTGGTATGAACTGGCGGGATGAGTGATTGGAGAAGCAAGATCGGATGGATTGGGGATCCGCTGCTTTCCAATCTCCCACATTTCATCATACCTTATCGCTCCTAAGTGTGTCCGACGGGACTTCCGATTGCTCACGAGGAGTGTATACAAGAAAGTGAATAAATAAGGGTTCGGATTTTGGCAAATTTCCACGCAAACAATTATCAACTCCCGCGATGGATAATCTCGTTCGAGTAAAGAGAGACTCTACTTCTTCTTCTGTGCTTTTGGGGAAAATCGAATCTCGAGAGATTGACAAGGATGACTGCGTTGAAACGCGGCATTCGGCGTGCTGGTCATATCACCTCGGACACCTCCTATATCTGATTGAGTGTATGCTGTCCCCACCCTCGTCGCTAGAACATACCGATACGAGGCCGATCCACATCCTCCTCGCGCGCCGAACGTCTTGTGACGGAAAGGGGTTTGGGGTGAACTATAGTCTCCGACCTTTGATTGTTCCGACCTGGCAATCCCATAAACTTCTCCCAATCTTTCTTCTCGTCTTCGCAGGCGGGGGCGCCCCCCCAAAAAACATGGATGCGCCTCCGTGAAAGCTTCTTCTTCTTCCCTACATACTAGTCAACCGTTTTCCGTTTTCTGGCAAGCTAATGCGCGGCGGGGGTATATCCCTCGAACCACACTGCGACTGTCACCGGACCCAGACTTCAATCACATGCAACGTGTGGGCACGCATGACTAGTAGCTCTTGTTCATGATGGTGTCGTTGTTGTTGTGCTCCATTTCTCATCATGAGTCGTGCTGCTGCCGCGCAAACCCCACCAAAACGTACACGAATACGATCGGGGATGCTTGGTGTCACGAAGGAAATTTCAAGGAACTATTTGGTGATTGGGGGTTTTTTTTTCTGTCTCTGTCGATACTGATTTCGGATCGATGCGGTGCGACAGCCGATGCTGGGATGCGCGCTGTGCGACCGATCGATGCTGTCGATGCTGTCGTGGCTTCGGGATGGGAATCGGTCGTGATTGTGGCGACCCACCCCGCAGCATCTGTCCATACGAGGTTCAAGTGATGTTTGGCGACAGTGGGTTGATATGTGGCTCTTGCATGCACCGCCGTGGGCGCAATCAAAGGTGACGCCATCTGCCCGATTCTGTGGACTCGCCACCGTGCGTGGTATGTAGATTGGGCTGTTTATCAGTGTACGGATCGGACTGTTGGTGAGATGACTTCAGGGGCGGATTGGATTGGTAGGGACCTGTAGACGGCGTCGTTTGAGGGGTGATGAGCCGCGTGGAGGTGGGTGGAGGAAGAAGAGAAATAACGGGAATGGGATTATTATCGAGGGCTCCACCGCCAGGCGCGCGGCAGTCACGTTTCATCCCTATAACGCTCGTCCGCCGCTGCGATCGACTCCACGCGAGAGAGAGCCACGCTAGCATGGATGCCGGCTGTTATCGTGGGTTGATGCATCGAATATCCGGACCGACGATGGTTCGTGATCGTGAGTGGTGGTGGCGGTGGTGGTGGTGGACTGGTGGTGGACTGTGGTGGTGGACTGTGGTGGTGGACTGTGGTGGTGGACTGTGGTGGTGGACTG
>Ga0268244_10000401_pt1 | contig 18355 bp, 14 predicted proteins | sample AgamicMgSfe_FD_200258 | JGI IMG/M metagenome (GOLD analysis project Ga0268244, IMG submission 200258) | Agave microbial communities from Guanajuato, Mexico - Mg.Sf.e (v2) (version 2) | ecosystem: Host-associated > Plants > Phyllosphere > Phylloplane/Leaf | place: Guanajuato, Mexico | collected... | reverse complement strand
GTATACTGTTGAACGTGTAAGTATCTACGAGCAGGGCAGAAGTCATATAAGAAAGAAGGCAACAATGACTGCAGTAAGTCGTGAATGTGTTTGCTTTGGATGGCAGAGACATACATTGTTGCCTTGAAGGCGACAACACTTCGTTCACTTCCGTGAGATGACCTACCCAGGTAGTTTGTTGCGCGAACTTTCTATCAAGAAGCTCGTGCGTGTACGAAATTATGCTCTCATGCGCTTTCATGGCTTCGCCGGTGGATGATTTGCACCCTTCAGCATCGTGAAGACCAGCGAGCTCAAAGAGGCGCCCTTTATACCACCACAACCTCCAAGCAAACGCCTTCGCCCGCAAGCGGCTAGAGTGATGTCTCAATCGCTTTCAGCATGAAAAATACATAAAAGGAACCATGTTGTTACAAACATCGGCTGAGAATATGGCGATGCGGGTATTGATCTTCGTTCTGTGCTCGCGCTTCCGTTCAACGGATGGCACATAGTGCGGCATGGGCCCAACAGGCGCTCGTCGATGCGCGATGGTGAAATATATGAGCGCACCCTATGCGGGCTGAACAGTACTGTCAGAGAGTGTCGTGCTTTGCTTCCCTTTCTGCGGTCTCCCACGATCTGCTGAAAGCAGTTGCGAAGGGGCTGATTCAGCGATTCAGCGGATGCATATGCCAGTAAGCAAAGAGTAAACGTGACATCTCTCCATGTCTTAGTCGTCTGGCATCCACAATGCGCCGCAAACCAGACCAAGTCAGCGCAGACATGCGGCGGAGCAGCGAAGGTTCGGCTCGTTGCAACTGAGTGTTGCAACACAGTGTGCACCATGTCGTACCTAGGTAGAGATGCCGATATCGACAAGACCGAGCGCGCATTGTCAACCTCATCATAAAGCGCCGTCTGGGTTCACGGCCTTCGACTCAGAAGTCAAGCTCCAGTGCCTTTGTGCTTCTTGCAAAGTTCTCTCATATCACACTACTACCTGGACCCACAAGCTTGAGCCCACCCGGATCACCCGCGTACGCGATCCAATACCTAGTTGGATGCCACGCTACGTACGTGACCGGGTTCACCGTGTCGATCGTGTGCACGACGTCGCCCGTGTCAGCATGGTAAATTTCCATGCCGGGGCTGCCATCTTTTGCATCGTTTCCGCTGCCGGCGGCGACGTAGGTGCCGTCGAAGCTGAAGGACACGTCTTTCACCGATGCAGTATGCGCGGTCAGAGCGTTTGCGCAGAACCACGTGTGCGTGTCCCAAAGCGAGACGACGCCATCGGCGCCGCCCACCGCGAGATAAGTGCCGGTCGGTGATTGTTGGACGGTGTAGGTCTGCGCGGCGTGCCCGGAAAGTGTGTGCAGTAGAGACATGGACGGATAGTCGAAGACCTTGACCGGGCCTTCGTGCGTAGTCGCGAAAAGCTCGCGGCCAGAATTGGAGAAGGCCATGACATAGTACACGCTCTTGTCCTTGGCTGGCGAGCGCTCTGTGGCTTCGAGGTCGTACTTAGCACTCCCGTCAAAGTCCACCATTCGTCTCATGTCGACACTGTGGATCACATCATCCTTTCTGCCTACCAACATCTCTCGGCCACTAGGATGCCAAGTAAGGAAGTGACCCTCGTTGCCGACCCGGCAGTCAGCCAACGGCGTCCCTTTCCCACCCGCAACTGCTGCCCCGCCCGGCGTTCTCACGTCCCATAAGCGCACCATGCCATCGTGCCCTGTACTCGCCAGGACGCCCTCCGTCGTCGGACAGAAGGCAATCTTCTCCACGATGTCTCCGCTGGCGCTGCCGTACGCGGCGCCGCCTTTCGGATGCGCATTCCGCAACTCGGTACTGCTTTTGATATTCGGTCGCTCGGGGTTCCATATGCGAATGCTGGTGGCTGTACAGGAGGCTACCAGTGAGCCTGTCGGCGACCATGAGATTGCGCCAATCCTAGGCGCGAGAAGGCCCGGACGTGCGCTGGTAGACTCGGAGAAGAGGACGGGTTTCAGCGGCTTGAAGAAGGTCGGGAAGTCGTTCTTTCGGATCGGCCGCGAGCGGACCGGCGGCGCCATCGAGCAAGCACACCTTTGGGCTGAGCCGCGAGAGTCTGAACATTTACTTCATTCTGCCGAGACGGTCCTCGGGTTCGAAGAAGGAGGGGCACACTTTGATTGTAGAAAGAGTCCATACAGCTTCCCGTGTGCCAAGACCTCAGACATCGCGCCTACATGAATGCATTCCAGGTCCCAACGTTCCATTCTACCTCCCTACTCCATTGACCTGTTGACTTCAAAGGAAAGCAGGCAACAAGCAAGCAATACCGAGGAACACCGCAAGACAAGTTATGGACCACTCTTACAGCCTGATTGAGCGGATGTCTTCGGACACAAAAACACCGAGCTCGAGCAGAATGACCAGCCAACCTGAGAAAAATCACATTCTTCCACGACGCCATGGTTTCGCTGCTTTGGGTGCTTTATGTTATCGATTCGTTATGCTAAGCTTTGACTTGGCCATCCATGATGCTGATAGAAGATCTCCGTTCTTAGGATGACCAGAGCATAATTTGAGAAGATATACTTGACAGGCAGGCAAGAGAGAAGCATACGGGTCTGTTGGGCATGAGCCTCGACGATCAAGGCGACGTTTCGATGGGCAAGACAAAGCATTCCTGTCGCTGGTGAGATGCAGCCTCGAGCCCTGAAATATCATCTCTTTGTCTTGCGGCCGTTGGATGTAACGACGAGGGTCCTGACACACCAGACAGTGGTATCTCCTGGAAGGAGCTGAATTAACGGCCAAGTCTTTGCAAATGTCTCTGACTACTCAATATGAAGCCGTCACCTCAGGATCCGTTCGCTTGAACATACCTATGTATCATCCTCGGACCCTCTCAATGTGCTCAGTTCACGCATTGCATACCCGTGATTATCCTGGGTTTCGACCCGATCCTTCATGCAGTATCTCCTCAAACGAAAACCCAATCATCATCAGAATCGGTTGCCTCGGACTTGCTGACTGCTGCCTTGTTTTCGACGGGATCAGTCCTGGCCTTGACGTTCTGTGCCCCGTGCTTGAGTGCTGCCTTGCTTTCGGTGGCGTTCGTCTTGGCCTTGACGTTCTGTTCCGCATGCTTGACTGCTGCCTTGTTTGCAACGGCGTCAGTCCTGGCCGCCACAGGCTTGACTGCTGCCTTGCTTTCGACGGCGTCCGTCCTGAACTTGACGGTCTGTGCCGCGTGCTTGACCGCTGCCTGGCTTTCGACGATCTCAGTCCCGGCGTTGACGTTCTGTGCCGCGTGCTTGACTGCGCCGAGCTGCTGCGGCGTAGTCTCGCGGTACGGACCGCTCATCGAAAGTTGCCCCAGGGCGTCGATGTATTTACCATAGGGATCATGGAGGTCGAAGCCCTGAAAAGACAGCAGGGTGCCGTCCGCGGAATACTGAAATTGGTTGCCGTCACCTTGGCAAGACATGCAGCTGCACCCAGGCACGCTCTCGGACGGAGTATTGGTGACCATTCCCTTGCGTTCAGCCTTCGACGACTCGAGCAGCGACGAGGACTGTTCCGTCATGCCATGAGCCTGCGTTGCAGCGTCGGTGCCTTCTATAACTACGACGTCAGCTCCAATATTCACATGGTAGCGTCAGCTTATCATACTCATCAGATAGCGCTTAGACGACGGGGCCTTGTTGTCTTCGGTGGATGACACGGCCTGCGCCGTCGAGGCATTCATTGTCGATGGAGCGAAGACAGGAGCCTCTGGCCGCATGTTGCTTAAGTGCGCGAGGAGAGCGACTTGTAGCGTGGGAGGTGGGTACGTGGATGGGTGGATGAGCGCGAAGTCTAACGCGAAGTGTGAAAAACCTGATTGCGAAGGGTATGTATCTGTTTTTGAGAGTGGGGCGGCAGATCCCGGTTCACCGTAATGAGCTCGCACCTTCCAAGCTTGGCGTGGAATACCTCCCTCTCAGACAACGTGGCGAATTTCCTCCCTTCTGCAGAGCCTCATGGTGCTGCAGTGGCGTCCAGCCTCATCTTTACTATTCATGAGAAACCTCTGCAGTCAAGAAGACCATGAAGTCCATTTTCGCAAGCAATCCCGTGATGGAAGCCACTGGATCGTCTCTCGTTCCTCGGTGCTACTGATCACATCAGAGATCCGATCGCCTACCTCGCTGCTCTGCGTGAGCCGCCCTGGTCAAGCGGCTACGGTACGAGCTCTCGCCAGCACGCATTCGAAGCCCAGAACCTGCGTGCATGAAGTGAAGCGCAAGGCCTGCTCCGAACCAGGGGGCATCTCATTGTACGGAGTTCGCCCTATTCGAGTCGGCATTTGGAATGCTCTGCATTGCGTTTGTCCTTTCAAAGCGGATAGTAACGTCGTTGTCGGAGCCCTGCCCTGAACTAGACTTCACATGAAGAAGCCCAAGAGGCATACGCCGACTCGAGCGCATCTCAATCCATTGACCTCGCGCGGCTCGAGCAGTAAACGGATATGCCTTGCGTTGCGCCTGTCTGTTCACAGCGGATTTTGTACGGTGTTGCTGGAACTCATACCAAGCCCAGCATCCCCTTGAGGAAGGCCTAAGGGACAGCCCCAACCCAGGCGTGTCCCACTCGCTATAACCGCTCAGGTCGAGTCAGTACAATCTGCGATTCGAGCGACTGCAGGATGGGGGCTAGTATACGTACTTCCAGGGAGGGAACCAAACACTCTGCACCGGGCCACTTCGTCATGCCAAATGCTGACAGATACTGTAGTGTACTCTCATTACCTCGACCTGGTCCCCCTAGCGATGCCTGACGTGTCGCCTACAAATTTAGCATTGTCGATACAGGAGGCTCGGGCATTCGAACAATGGTTTGAAGGGCAAGAGGCGGTCGATCAAAGAGAGAGCAACGGCTTTAACGCTCATTGAACCATCATCGATCGATAAACGTGCATCCATACAGCAAGATGGGGTTTTTCAGGCACGTTCGGCCGTCTCAGCCGATCTTGACCTGGTCGACATCTTCACCACTTCAATGCTCCCTTGAACATGGCAGGTTGTCAAGAAATCACAGTGGATAATGCTCATCCCTTGCATGCGCGACAGGTCGCAATTCGGTATGCTGACACTGAGGGTCACCACATGGGGCTCTTTCTCCTCATCATCATGAGATGGAGTCGAAGGGCAAACCAAGAGGCTGGTCCCGGGCACCGGCGCGCGGCACAACCCGACGCGGAGTCCCCGAAGGGCGGCCCGTGTGGCCCGCGCCGGACTGCGAAACAATGATGAGCGAGCAGGAAACGCGTCTTCCTCATCAATTATCTCAGCCCTATCAGTCCCCTACCTAGGTCGAGCCCACCATACGCCCTCAGGTACCAACCGAGTCTTCCCCTCGTTAAGTAAACATCTGCGACTACTCATCCTAATACCACGAGCTCGATACCGCACCCAGACGCTAGACGGAAGACTGTAGCCGGTCAGGACATCCAGCGCTGTGTTTCATCCCTCCGCTTGTGTGTCGTAAGGTTGGGTTGAGGGTTCCGGAGTGTTTCCTATTATTATCTGTTAAACCATCCGCGCGACGGTTGTCCAGAATACGACCTACTCCTGTGACTTGCAATCCCAAGGCCGAGCAAATGACGACCAGAACACCACGCTGCCGAATCCGCGCGGAGCGCTGACTCCATGGCCTTGGATGAGCCAGCGCATCGCCGCCATCACTCGAGCAACGCCATTCCACTGGAAGAGCTCAATGGGCATGGGCAGCAAGAGCATGGCAGTCTCGACGTCGACAAGAGTTTGTCGCACAGGCGGACGCTCAGTGACAGAGGTCGGGCGCTATTCAGACGAGAGAAGGAGCGGCAGTCGAATAAACGATATGCGCCACTGAACGAACGCTCGCCGAGCCCGCCGCAACGACAGCGGCTGCAGCCGCGTGGCAACCCGCTTTCGCCTGTCGCGTATGTCACGTCACCTTCGGGCCAACATGAGCGCATCCCGGACGAGGATGATGAAGCCGCGTTCTCTCCGGTGGGAGACCTGGGCTCTTTTCAGTCCGCCATCACGTTTGCGGGTTTGAGCTATAACGCAGGCCCAGGCTTGCCAGTTGAAGACTTCGATGATGCTGAAGGGACACCGCCCACATCGCGAAGGAGAACTCGAGACGGTCTGCCAACCATACGGACAGTACCGTCCCGTGATTTCGTGCCTGTGCAGCTAGACGACGGGCCCGCATTCTTCTCGCCCGTTGGAGCCGCGGATGAGGATGATACGCTGCCGTTGACGCGCTCATCGCCCTTACGATCGTCAACCCTGGCCGCGCCGACTACGCCAAACGGTCAAAAGCAAGACAGACATCGTAGGCGTAGCTCGGGACTACCCGTGCGCTCGTCACCTGGACGCGGTCAGAGCGGATCAAGGCTCGGCGATGATTTGCGAACCATGGAAGCCGGCGGACATTCTCCGGACTCCCATCAGAGCAGGTCCCCCTCGAGCCGGCAGAGGTCACTGTCGCCCTCGTCTGGCGAATCACCCCTTCACAGGACCGGTACGATACTTCGCAAGATGTCGCAGCGCGTCGTTAATGTGAGCAACGAATCAGATCTGGTTGAGCGTACAATGCGTCGGCGCACCACCTTGCATCGTCCGAGTAACGCAAGCTACGAGCCTCCCTCGGTATTGCAAGACGAAGACACTGGTATGGATGGCGCACCTAGATCCCCAGCAAGTGAAAAGCTACCCTCGCCAGTGGCCGTACAACCAGAGACGCCGAACGTACCCCCCGTCGTCGACCGCAATCCTTTGAGAGGCAACAGTCTTGGTGTGTTCACGCCGGAAAGCAAGATACGGCAAGGATTACTCAAATTACTGGTGCATCCGCTGTTTGAACCTTTCATTCTGCTTCTCATCATTGTCCAGACCATCCTTTTAGTAATCGACGCCGCACCAAGCGTGAGCGACAGACATCGACCTTGGGGTTGGGGCCGATCCTGGACAGATTACACGCTCTTCGTTATCTTTGTCATCTACACCGTGGAGGTTGCCATCAAGATCGTTGTCTCGGGCTTCGTCTTCAATCCGCGCGAGTACAGCACCATCGATCGCAGCGTTGGTGTCCGGCAAGCTCTGCTGAACAAGGTGAACGACCTCTTTGCGCTGCATCGTAGGCTATCCCAAAGAGGGCGAGGCGATGAGCAAGCCGTTGCACAAGCCCCGTCGTCGCTTCTACGGTCGTTCACCGTCCCGTCGTCGGACGATGTACCCGGCGGATCGCAGCAAGCTCAAAAGCAACGTCTAGCTCACCGCGCGTTTTTGCGACATTCTTTCAACCGTCTGGACTTTGTGGCGATTGTGTCCTTTTGGATCAGCTGCGTCCTCGGGACATTAGGCGTCGAGTCCAGCCACCACATTTACGTCTTCCGCATGATGAGTTGTCTGCGAATCCTAAGGCTGCTCGGCATCACAAGCGGTACATCGGTCATCCTTCGCAGTCTGAAGCGCGCAGCGCCAACACTGCTCAACGTGGCTTTCTTGATTGGCTTCTTTTGGTTACTTTTCGCCATCGTGGGCGTGCAAAGCTTCAAGTCAAGCCTGCGACGGACATGCGTGTGGAATTGGAACAATTTGACCATCGGCCCAGGTGACCCGGCGTTCCCACAACCGGAGTACGCCCAGACCGACGTCGGTAACTTCCAGTTCTGCGGTGGCTGGATAGCGGCAGAAACCCACACCGCAATGCCCTGGCTGAAGGCGGATGGTCAATATGGCGCCGAAACACACAAAGGCTATCTCTGTCCTACCGGCTCCTTCTGCGTCGAGGGTGACAATCCTTACAACGGCACGGTCAGCTTCGACAACATTGTTCAGTCTCTCCAGATGGTGTTTGTCATCATGACGTCCAACACTTTCACCGACGATATGTACTACCTGACCGACAGCGACTATCTCGCCGCTGCGCTCTTCCAAGCTTTCGGCATCGTGATCCTGACTTTCTGGCTTATGAACCTGCTCATCGCCGTCATCACATCTTCATTCCAGGTGATACGAGAAGAAAGCCAAAGCAGCGCATTCATGGCGGCAGAAGACGATCTTGTACTAGAGGAAAAGCACGACGACAGCCTTCCGAAGGAGAGAGTCACTGGCTTGAAGAAGGCTTACCGGCGGTCGTACTGGCTATGGAACGCCGTCATTGTCTTTGGCTTGGTGGTGCAGTGCTTCCGAACCGCTACCATGAGCCAGTGGACGAGCGACTTCATCAGCAACTCCGAACTAGGCGTGACTCTGGTGTTGGACGTTGACATCGTCTTGCGCTTTGCGTCGGACTGGCGTGGCTTCCGGCATCGTCGGCGGAACTGGGTTGACTTGGGGCTCGCGATTGTAACCACCGTCATCCAGATCCCAGCTATACACAACTCTGGCGTTCCTTATGCCTGGCTCACGGTTTTCCAGATCCTGCGAATCTACCGTATCGTCTTGGCGGTGAGGATGACGCGTGATCTCATCACCCTCGTGCTCCGCCACGCATCCGGTGTGCTGAACTTGATTCTGTTCGTTTTCTTGCTTACCTTCCTCGCCGCAATCTTTGCGGTCCAGCTCTTCCGTGGCGAGATCCCGGAGCAAGATGAGGAGGGCAACACGCAGTACGTCAACTTCTCGACCATCTTTAATTCCTTCCTGGGCATGTATCAGATATTGTCTTCCGAGAATTGGACAACCATCATGTACAACGTGACCCGCTTCGAAGCCATACATGGCACTGCCTGGATCGGGGCGACCTTCTTCATCATCTGGTTCATCCTGGCGTTCTTCATCGTCTTGAACATGTTCATTGCTGTCATCCAGGAGAATTTCGATGTCAGCGAGGATCAAAAGCGGCTGCAACAGGTCAGAATGTTTTTGCAGCAGAAGGAACTGAGTAGCTCCAGTCACGGCACACTATCACTATCGAAGATCTTCAAGTTCGGGTACGCGAAGCGTCAGGATCCGCTGGACTTCGGTTCCGCCGCTACGGAGATGTTGCTCAAAGACGCTGTGGTCAGAGACTTCTTGGACGATCAGCTGGACACGGAAGGAGAGGCAGGAGGACCGACTCCAGGCATTTCGCGTGGTGCCACAAACTTCATTAGGGAGAGCAGCGGTTGGCTGGAGAACTCGCGGGACTGGATTGTGAAGAAGCTGTTTGACCGCGAGCCGAACCCTTTCCACGCTCGCTTGAAGCTCACAAAGGCATACGATGAGCTGGACCCCAGAACACTCGCAAGGGAAGTGGTTAACGCCACGGAGCAACGCAAGGTCACCCAGAGAGAGTACCTTCGCCGGCACCCGACTTACAACAAGTCCCTGTACCTGTTCAGTGTTGATAACCCGGTTCGCAGGCTTTGTCAGAGAATTGTGGGACCTGGTCGAGGCGATCGGATTGAAGGGGTACAACCCTACCCTCGGATCTGGTACACGTTCTCTGCGTTCGTTTACGCGGCGATTGTGGCCATGGTCATCCTCGCCTGTGTGACGACTCCGCTGTATCAGAAGGAGTACTTCGATCACCGTCAAGCGTTTTCCCGCTACAACTGGTTCCTCTACACTGACATGGCGTTTGCGACACTATTCGCAGTGGAAACGATTATCAAAGTCATTGCAGATGGCTTCTTCTGGACGCCGAACGCGTACTTCCGCAGCTCCTGGGGCTTCATCGATGGAGTCGTGCTGGTCACTCTGTGGGTCAATGTTCTCACTTCATTGTACGACCCCGGTGGCGGATCGCGTGCTGTGGGTGCGTTCAAAGCACTGAGAGCGCTCCGACTTCTCAACGTCAGCGATAGCGCTCGGGATACCTTTCACTCGGTCATCGTGTTGGGAGGATGGAAGGTCGTTTCTGCTGCCTTCGTCTCGCTGAGCTTGCTCATCCCTTTTGCCATCTACGGCCTCAACCTGTTCGCTGGACAGATGCAAGGCTGCAACGACGGCAACAGCAACATCTACAATCTCACCGACTGCATCGGGGAATACATGGCCTCACCGTATAATTGGGAGTTCCCGGCACCCCGCCAAGTGTCCAATCAGTGGTACGACTTCGACAGCTTCGGTGGCTCGCTCTTCATCCTCTTCCAGATCGTGTCGCAGGAAGGGTGGGTCGACGTGATGAACGCCGCCAACTCCATCACCGGGGTCTTCACCCAACCAAACCCCTTTGCCTCTCAGGGCAACTCCGTCTTCTTCGTGGTCTTCAACCTGCTCGGTGCCGTCTTCGTGTTGACGTTGTTCGTCTCTGTGTTCATGCGCAACTATACTGAACAGACGGGTGTCGCTTTCCTGACAACCGAGCAGCGATCGTGGCTGGAGTTACGGAAACTTCTCAGACAGGTCGCGCCCTCGAAGAGACCGAATAACAAGAAGAAGCGTGAAGGGTGGCAGGAGTGGTGCTATCGCCGAGCTGTGACGAAGAACGGGCGGTGGCAGCGAACGGTGACCACCATCCTTGTCCTTCATCTGATCCTGCTCTGTCTGGAATTCTACCCGGAAGCCGAATGGTGGACGCGCACGCGGGACTACACCTTCCTGGCGTTCACCCTCTTCTACATAGCGAACATTGTCATTCGCATCGTCGGCTTGTCTTGGACCCGATTCAGGAAGAGCGCTTGGGATGTTTACTCGGTTCTGTCGGTTGGAGGCACGTTCACCATGACCGTTTTGTTGTTGACCGACACGCGAAACCCCGACTATAGCCAAGTGCATAAGCTGTTCTTGGTCTCTGTCGCGCTCTTGCTCATCCCAAGAAACAACCAGCTCGATCAGCTCTTCAAAACGGCCGCGGCAAGTTTCACGGCGATCGCCAACTTACTGGCGACCTGGTTCGTCCTTTTCCTCGTCTTTGCCATCGCCCTCACGCAGACCTTCGGCTTGACGCGGTTCGCTTCGGGCGAAACTGGCAACATCAACTTCCGCACGGTACCGAAAGCTCTGCTTCTACTTTTCCGCACGAGTGTGGGAGAAGGGTGGAATCAAGTCATGGAAGACTTTGCCTCCGTCACGCCGCCGACGTGCACTGTAGGCGACAAGTACTACAACGGCGACTGCGGTAGCCCGGAATGGGCGCGGGCCCTATTCATCCTGTGGAATATTCTGTCCATGTACATCTTCGTCAACCTCTTCATTTCGCTCATATACGAGAGTTTCTCATACGTGTATCAGCGCAGCAGCGGGCTGTCGGTGATTAGCCGAGAGGAGATCCGACGCTTCAAGCAAGCATGGGCCGAGTTCGACCCGAACGGTACCGGCTACATCTCGAAGCAGGTCTTCCCGCGCTTCCTCGGAGAGCTCTCGGGTGTCTTCGAGATGCGCATATACGACGGGGATTTCTCGGTCCGGGCTCTGCTTGAGGACTGCCGGGTGGTACCTACGCAAACGTCCTCATTCTCTGTCGGTACGTCAGGCTCCGAGGTGGATCTCAACAAGCTCAACCAGCGATTGGCGGAGCTGCCGGTCGAGCAGATACGAAGACGACGGGCACGGATGAACACGTTCTATGAGGAAGTCTTGGTCTCCGCCGACCCAGACCGTGGTGTCTCCTTCAACGCACTTCTAATGATTCTGGCTCACTACAAAGTCATCAACGACAGCAAGAGCTTGAAGCTGGAGGAGTTCCTGCGCCGACGTGCTCGGCTGCAGCGGGTTGAGGAGGCCGTGAATCGCAACATCGTGGTCGGCTTCTTCGATACGCTTTACTGGGCACGTCGTTTCAGGCGAGCGATGGAGGCCAAGAAGAATGCGCGCATCACAGCGATCCCACAATTCGGTGTGCCGGAGATCTTCGTGCAAGGCGACGAAGACGAGGCCACGCAAGCGAAGAAGTTCAACGTCCCGTCTCTCAGCGTGACGCCCGTCGAATACGACCCGTCCGACCACACGGCCGAGAGCTTCGGCGACATGGGACGAGCGCCGACGAGCGGGTCGGACGCCGGCAGCAGCAGAGCATCACCGGGCACCGTGATGCGCAATCGGACCGGATCGATCCAGCACACTCCGGAACCCGACTCGAACCCTAGCTCCCCGCACCTCTCCGCCACCCACAAACCCACGCCGTCGTCGAGCAGCATCCAGCCCGACTGGCACTTTGCCGCCGCGATGGAGGGTGTCGCGCCGGGTCTGTCGCCCCCGGGTAGCCCGAGACTGACCAGTCAACCACATGACGGGCCAGCGCGAAGTCGCGCCACCAGTGCCGTTAGCCAGAGCGATATGATGGGCGTGTTTGAGGACAGTGCGTGGGGTCAGAGCATGAGGAGGAGTGCGACGACGAGACGGGTGAGTGATCGGGATCGTCGGCCGTCTTCGTGAACAGGGGGGAAAGGGAGGAGACCAGGCGTTTGGATTTTGGGGTTGTGACGGGTCATGGGCAGACAAAGATTCGCCCGTTTCGGTTGCCTGTGGTCGGTGGCGTTTTGGGTGGTTCCCACTACTATAACTAGAGGGAGATGTCGCACGTCGGCGTGAGATGACTATGTACCTATACTGCTTTTGTAGAATGCACAGCGTGAGTGTTTTCGATGGCCATGAACCACACCTTGGTTGCGAAGAGCATGTTCTCTCTTTATCTCGAGACAATCTTCTCATCCTCGGTCAGTACGATCCGCCACTTGTCGGTCATGAATCATGATGATTACCTGCTGTCAAGCCGTGTCTCTATCAATCCTACAAGATGCGATCTTTTGTGTCGAATAACCAAACATACACGGCCCGTGGTTACACGTTTGACAATCTGCCAACACCACCAACGCTGTTCCGATCCATCAACCCGAGACGTTTTGCGTCATGCTAGCTTCGTCACACCCTGGATGAAACTCCCGCAGTCACGATTGATCCCTGAAGGCAATCAATTCTTTGCACCTCGAGCTCACAAACCAATTGAATACCTGCTCCGGACTATACGGTGTCACAAACGACTGCACGGGCTCGAATGATCATTGATATTTCAGGGTCTTGATCAACATATGGGTGAAGACCTCGTTCGACTACCAACCCATCTGTTCTTGTCGAAGATCAAAGCTCATAATTGCCCTCGTCTTTTCTGACATTCACAGGGCGGCGAGGAGGTTTGAAGGCAGCGGCTCGGAGACTACCACTTCATCACTTCAACATCCGGGCTCGTAAACAGATCAGGACTGGTAGGAGGCGTTGGGCCGGGCGTTTTACCCACCGTACGTGTGGCACGCACCGTAGCACGTTACACGTAAGCCCGCACCTGTACCGTTTGCTTTCCGTTAGTTGGGGGGTTCTTTTCTGCCGGCTGCGTGACCTCCGGACGTTTCTAATACCATACACATGTATCTCTAATGTGTCGATCAGAGTTTACTTGTAAGTACTACTACTTCCACTCCCTTCTTTGTCGTCCGCTGGTGCTCCACTGCCTTGTCTGCCCATCCGCTCTTTCTCGTCGTTTGACGATATCCATTCGTTTTCGAGACCTGAGGATCTGTTGTTTGTTCGTGAGCGTTGACGAATCTCTTGCTCGTGCTACACCACGACACAGCCGCTGAGACGTCAAAGCTGCAGCATTCCTTCGACCTCCCCTTCCTCAGGGCTAACCTTGGCGTTATACATTCATTACCTGTCGTTCTTCCAAACCACCTGCCTTCGCTCTTGGATTGACTTTCAACCCCACTCAGCTCGGATTACGGTCGTTACGGTCAATCGAAGACAAGAGGTCGTGCTATCTTCATGCTCTGACTACAGGCCGGTCTCAGCGTGCTCTGCCGATTGCTGGTCTTCGCGGATTTATAGACCCAACTCCAAGACGGAACTCCTCTCACGGCAAAGCATCCCTCACCATCTGACACACGCCCAAAACCCACAGCACACCACAATGCCATCAACCAGACTCCGACCCCTTCACCCAAAACACTCCCTCCGCCACCTCCGGACAGTCTTCGGGCCCTCCTCGCCACCCTCCTCCGGTCCCTGCTCTCCTCTCTCCGCCAGCACACTCTCGTCGTCCCGCTTCTCCGGCTTCACCTTCGGAAACATCTCCGCCATCTCATTGACCGGCAGCAGCGGTGAGGGTCTGCGAACCCCGTTCTCGGCATCCCCGAAGCGCGCCATCATCCGACGGGTAAAGAGTGTAGTGGACCGCGAGCAGGAAGAGGAGCGCGAGAGTGTCCCCGACGCGCTCGTTAGTCTCGTCGAGCCCAGGCCGTTCGCTGGTCCAACGTTGGGTGGGATCGAGGAGGTGCTTGGTGGTGAGGTTTGATCATGTCTCATGGCTCGACATGACCACGGCACTACCGGCAGGACAGAGAGGCCGGCGAGAGGTCTCCGGCGAGCGAGAATAGGATTGTCTATAGGTGAGGAGTTTCGCCGGGACGTCGCTTCCCCTACGATGAATGGGTTGGCTTCTCCTTCGACTTATCAGCTTTTGGAGAGGACATATGGTACACCATCATGGTGAAGAGGAATGAGCATGGCATAGCTTCACGGGGATAATATTCAGTCTGACATGATTGGCACTGCGCGCTGTATACTTCAAAGACGCGGTCATTACGCCTGCCTTGCAAAAAGCTCGTCCGTGTAGCCTAGTCCGATGATCCAAACGCCTCGCTATTTTACCAATCCCCCAATGTTCCAAACGCAAGAAACCTAGTACATCCTTTCCAACCACGGATCCACCCGTCTGCGAGATGTCCAACTTGCTCGACCATCTTGTAATGCGACGTGAGACCGATACTCCCCATAGCACATTAAGCAACAATGATCTTTAAGGATTGTCCCGAATGCCACGGTGATGCCGTCTTGCTCGAGGTGCCCTCTATGCGCGTCTCATGCGCAGCACACGATTGCTGTGAAAACAACAGCTACTGCGATGGCTTTGCAGGCGTACCCGCGCCGCCATCGACCTCGGGCATTTTCTTCACGGGAATATTCCCACATGGAGCAGCAGCAGCTTGCTGACTCGGGCTCGGCGCGAGGGCAGCCACGGGCGGGACGATTCGGGTTTCACCGACCGAGTGGCTCGACGCGGGTGGTGCGGGACTCTGGTCGTGCTTCTGCGGGATGGCTTTGCTGCCTTCGGGCCAGGGGCCGGACATGCCGTCTGCGGCGATGCCGTTCGCGTGCGCCGAGCTCGGACGCATCTGGGGTGTTTGGAAGTTGGGTTGATGGCCGTTGGCCGGGGTGAGGCGGAGGTCTTGCGGTGTTTGTGCGAGGTTGGGCGATGCTTGTAGCGGGCCTTGGTCGATGTGCGGAGGTGGTGGATGTGGAGCGGGAGATGACTTTACGGGTGACTGTCCACTGCGCTGGTGCTGGGCACTCGGAGGCGGAAGGCTCGTCTTTGGACTTTGTCGTAGTGATGGAGAAGCTGGCGGGTGTTGAGTCGCTTGCGTGTGACCCGAGCTTGGTTGAGTTGGCGGCGAGCTGGATAACTTGGCTGTTGTCTTGACTGGCGAGCGAACACCGTTCATCAGCTGTCCAGAACCGGGAGGCTGCTGCAGCGGGTGACTATACGCATGGTACGCCGGTGGTGGATGATGATTCGGCTGCGGAGGGACATGGTGGGGCGGATACTGACTGTACGCATCCGACTGAGAGGCGTACTGTTGTACAGGCGGCCGGTAGCCAGGGTGTCCACCAGCGGCGGCGATTGCCTGCTGATGGGTGTAGTAGTGCTGCTGCTGGTGCGGCGACTGAGCGTGGCCGTTGGCCATTGGCGGTGGGGGCGAGCTTGAGTATCCAGACGACGGTGGCCTAGGTGGTGGGGGAAGCGGCGTGCCATGCCATGCCTGCTGCGGTGCATGTGGTGCGAAGTTTCCGATTGGTGGGTAGCGATATCCGGGAGGGCCCCGAGCCTGGCCGTGAGGAGATAAACTGGGCCCGTTCGTGATCTGGCCAAATGGACCTGGACTCATCCGCGGCTGATTGCTCGGTATCTGCACACTGTCGAGTTGCCTCTGCACGTGAGGTGGCAGACCGCTGTCCCTCGGACTGGTAGCAGTCGCTGGCCGGCTTGCGCTCCTTGGTACTTCCGGGCTGGCGCTTGACCTGCTCTTACCCAGCTTGAGCGGCGGGATCTTGGGCTTCTTCGCGTCATCGTTCTTCTTCTTGCACGAGTGGCAGACGAACGTGAAACCCTCCTTCTCAGCCTGCTTCGGCGAAAGACCGTGGCATTTGCTATGTTGCCACACTCCGCACTGGTCACAAGCGAGACTATGCTCGCCGTCGTCAAAGTTTTCTCCGTGTTGGCCGCACTTTGCACAGTCGAAATACCAAGTACCATCCTCTTCCTTGATCTTTTCGAGTTCCTGCTTGGTCTTCGCCTTCTGGGTCTTCACTTGGCGTTCTGACACACGCTTGCTGGCTTCGGGAACATCGCTGCTGATGTCCTGCGACGACGCGCGTGCTTCCTGCTCTTGCAGCTCCTGCAGCTTTTCTTCGTTGAGGATGCGTTTGACTTCACGCTCTTTCAAGCGTTGCTCACGGGTGAGACGACGCGACTCATGACCCTGTTAACATCATCAGTAAGCCGACTCGATGCATGTCAAAACAGCGTGGTAACGAACCTCTTCGATGCGCTTCTGCCGCTCCTCTTCCTCGTGCGCCATTTTCAAGTCACGTTGCCTTTTCTCCTCGGTCTCGCGCTGTTCCCGCTCCTCACGATCTTTCTCAGCTTTGCCCGCAAGACGACTTGACCGCTTGGCCGTCGCCATCTTCTGCACGTTCTCCATCTCGCGCAGCTTTCTCAGCTGCTTTTGCCTTATTGCTTCGGCGCGCTTCTCGATGATTGGCAAAACGTCTTCCTCAATCCGCTTACGCAACTGTTTCTCATTAGGGTCGCGGGTACGGAAAATGCTGGCAAGGAAGTCCTGGTATTCTTCGAGCGTGATGGCCACGCACTCCCACGTCTTGCTCGTGAAACCATAATCGGGCTCTTCGGCAGCTGCTTCCGGGCCGTCAGTCATTATCGTGTCATCCAGAGCACCAAGTTCGGCGTTTGCTTCTTCTTCTTCTTCTCCGCCTTCATCGTCCGACATTTCCTCCGTTTTTCTGCGTTTGCTTGACCTGGTGCCTCTGCTTCTGGTTTTCTTGGACGACTTGCTCTTAGCTTTTGGCTTCGCTGTCGACTTCGGCGTGGGTGGAGGCAGTGGCTCGTCCGATCGGCGATAGAGGCGATTGTCGTCCAGAACAAAGTATGAGCGATCGTCCTTGTCCCAACCCACCGGTTCCATGCGCCAGTTGAGATGATCTTCATCCGGAGGCATCAAGCCTCGTATCCGCTCCGCATTGCCGAACGTCCAGACACTCAGCTGCTGCAGCACACGGATTTTCATGAACACATCAAAGTCGTTGAACTTGGCGGGCGTTTCTTCATAGTCATTGCCAAAGGGGTTGCGCGAAGGCGCTTTAGCGACATACTGCCGGCGCGTGTACTCGTCGAAGATCTCAGGCCTACAAGCCGTCAGCAGAGGATACGCATGCGACAGGAGGTTTGCTTCACACACGTCAGACCGCGATGTGACGACACGTATTTGAGCAGCGTAAGTCCGATGTGAGCAAGCTTCTCAGATGGCTGAGGCACCAGACACTCATGCTCCAGGTCCTACCATTGAGCAATCATTAGCGTCTATCTCCACAAGTCTACGACGAGGGGTATCAGGAACAGTGCGGGCGCGTCGTAATTGATATGTACCTCTATATCGAAGTTGTCGTCGATCTTGACCACGTGCCCAAACATGAAGATGTACTGCATCAGGCTCGCGAATTCCCACATGTTGCGTAGTTTCGTGAGTGTCTCGACGTGTTCGGGGTCGACGGCCGGCTCGACGGGGAGGTCCAGCTCGGCCTCATCGCGAGTGCGCTTATAGCGCGGCATTGTGGGTGGAGGGGGCCAGGATAGGTGATGGTGGTGCACGATGGCGTGGTCAAGTCCACATTTATCGGTCAAGTGCCAGAACGAGAGCGCGTCGACTGGATGCTGGCGCGTGTTGGAGGGCGGTATCTTGTGTGATGCGTTGCGGAATGGTCGTCTGTAGATGGCCAGCGGCGCGGTGGTGCAAGTTTGGCTTGTGAAGTCCCCCAACTTCGCGTCACTCGCTTTCCACGTACCCTCGGCCCGTTGTCGGTCCGCTCCGCCGCAACGCGCCGAATCCCTGCATCAGATCAAGGCAAAAGCCTCGTCACGTGACTTACGTTCGTGACGGGTACATATACACTTGTACTACATATGTCTATGGACTGTCTCATGGCATAGCGGAGGGTCGAGCAACAATTTTTGGGGGTCGCTTTGCCGACATCGTAGAAAGCAAGGCGAAACCAACGGAGATACTTTAATCATAGGTCGCATTGTAGAGGCATACAACGAAAGCTACGCTAACGTAGTAGCAACTGATATA
>Ga0268244_10000399_pt1 | contig 18502 bp, 6 predicted proteins | sample AgamicMgSfe_FD_200258 | JGI IMG/M metagenome (GOLD analysis project Ga0268244, IMG submission 200258) | Agave microbial communities from Guanajuato, Mexico - Mg.Sf.e (v2) (version 2) | ecosystem: Host-associated > Plants > Phyllosphere > Phylloplane/Leaf | place: Guanajuato, Mexico | collected... | reverse complement strand
GACGAGATCATCTATCCGCCGTCGACGCCCGACATCACCGTCCTGCAAGAGGTCGATGCAAGGAGCTGCTACATCAAACGTCCCCAGTTCTTGTGTCTCGACAGTCCCGAGGAGACCGAACTGCTTCCTAGGATGTTGATCGAAGAAGCCCAGATCTTGGAACTCCTCGCATTGCATCCACACCCAAACCTCGTCCGCTACCATGGCTGCACCTCGAGGCATGGAAGGCTCACCGGGCTCGTCTTGGAGAGGTTCGACGTCATCCTCCAGTTCCGTATCGAACATGACCCGCGTGATCTCGACATTGCGGCGTGTGTCAACGGCATCCGGGCGGGGATCAAGCACTTGCATGCCCTCGGACTGGCACATAATGATATCACGCCATTCAACGTCGCTCTGGACGAAACCGATACACCAGTCATCCTGGACTTTGGGTCCTGTCGACCCTTTGGCGAGACGTTGTTGTCAGCGGGCACTCCAGGCTGGGTGGACGAAGACTTTGATACTTCTGCCCGGCATCATGATGAGATTGCAATCCACAGATTGGAGGCGTGGCTGGTCTCGAAGAAATTGGACAAGACGGACGGACGGAAATGAGTCTTGACTAAGACTATGTGAATCGTATGCTTGGACAAGCGTTTCTACCACTCTCAGTACAGGTTCCATCAAGACTCTCGACGACACAGTCGCGACTCCCACAGACGGGCTCATTGTCCTCGACCCCGGATCCTCTTCCCAACCTTAAGGAAGTATATGCGCGCTGATTCCCTACGAGACCCCCCGGACTGCTCCTCGAAACTCTGCGGTGTCGGTGCTGTCGACGACTTGGGATTCGCATCTGACGTCGGGCATTCCACGCGTCCACAGTCAACCCGTCTTATCTCCTTGACCGTTCGGCGGCGACCGTGGGCACCTTCAACGACTTTGATGTCCGTGACGTGTGTGCACCTGTGCCACCGTGAGTCAAGTGCTCAAAGGGGCGTAGACGAAGACTGATGGGGCCTACATGACTGTGAAATTGATCAAGCCAGATACTGGTAATCAAGTCATTTGTTTCTGAGGCAATGGTTGTGCTTCCGAGCTCTCGATCGCATCGATACCTACGGACAGCGGTCTGGGTCCACAGCTGCCTTTATAACAACACCTCCTCACTTTACGCACCCTATGCAGCCACATCGTCATACGTACGCGTCGGTACACCGGTCGACAAAAGCAAAACCAATCACAACGCAGGACAGGTGGGCGAGCTTCGAAGTACTCTTACACATCGAATGTGGTCCACGTAGCACCCCATGATGTTGCGCGCCTGGTACACGCATATGTGTAGCTTTCTGCCCATTATTCACACCTCATCGGTCGGTTATCTCTGGAGCCGACGACGCACGCCGCCGGTGGGACACATGCGAAAGCAAGTGTGGGTTGGTGGAAGAATATGCCAGAGAGGTGCGTTCACTAGAAACCCAACGTCTGGTGGTCAATGGTCCTGTGGGCTTTCGTAACAATGGCTTGTGAAAGGGGGCTTTCATGAAGCTCAAACATCACTGAGGAACCTCCCACCCAGCCTCCGTCTTCATACAGTGCATACCTTTACTAAACAACGAGTTCGACAAAGAGTGTGCGCATGTTCACCTCTCGGCCCGTCAGCCAGCGTTGCATACACGGTACTACTGGCGAAGAGGAAGAAGACCAAGCTCCGACGCAGCTTTGGCGGTCTTCCCGCACCATTAAGGGTAGGACGGCAAGCGGCGAGCGTGGCCACGAAATCCGAGGCAGTCCAGCGGCTCGAGGAGGCTGGACTTGCGCAGCGAAACCCCAGTCGATGATCCTGCTCGGTTGCTGGTCAATCTAGGCATGAGGAACTACCACCGCTGACCACCGCTCTGCAGCACGTATCGAACGACGTTGTATCGCTATCAACGATGACGTTCTGAGGCGTGAAATCGCCGTGGTCCATGGCTATATCCGATGCTGTTGCCGTCTATGTGAAAGACTGTTGACAAAAGCGCCTGCTGAGCCAGGCGATCCCGTCCCGAGAAAGCATGCCCTTCTCCATACGAAATCCGTGTGTGAGTCGCGCGTCTCGTGAAGATGACCATCCCAGTCGAAGAACCCACCACAAGGATCCATGAGCAATGGGTTGTGAATATCTCCTCCACGCTCACACATACCGGCTTCGAGCGTGCATTCAACTAAGCACAGCTGTATCGCCGCCAGCTGTTTAGAAACACGATCTCCCACCGGCCGTTCCGGCGAGTTCTCATCCCATGCCAGTTGCGAGCCTTTAACCCAAGCAAGCACAACGAACGGACGTCCAATCGCGTTGTCAAAAGCTCTCATCGCACCATGGCATTCCGGGGCCCAGGAGAAGCCTTTCGCTGCCAGGATGTCAAAGATACGCCGCTCGGCTTGATACGATTGCAATAGTGCTCTCCGGGTTACTTTCTAGTACCGATAGGGACGCGCGGGACGCGCACGGCTAGGCTTGGTTTCTTGTTGTCTGTGAAGCTCATTTTGAACATGTGGCATTGACCTTCATGGAATACATACCATTTAGGAAGGAGGCTTCAGTGTTGATGTTCAGCTGGGCGACTGCTCGGAGTAGATTTCGGGCTTCCGAATTGTGCGCGCCATGAAGTGGTATACTGATTGGAAATTGTAGTGCGGACATTGAAACCGGACTCGTAGATCACTGCAATTGGGTTGTGACTATGTACTCTTGCTAGTTCAAACTTCCACACTTGATCTGTGGAGCACTCCATATGAGGCCTGCCTCGCAACTCGGAAGAACAGGGCTTGATTGAATTTGCTTGAGAGGGTGTCAACCGAAAGTGACCCGCGCAAGCGCGCCCACGCCCATGGTCGACATTTGTGGCATCGACATAGAGGCGCAGGGTCGTTGACTGACAGTCGATCAACTCCCATAACTCGCCGGACCTCGCGTTTGTCAGGCCATGATGCCGGCGCAAGTCGAGTTATATTTTTGTCATCCTCGCCTCTGCGGGAGAACAGTAGTGTTGCTGAGGCCTCGCCGCTCGATTGCGACGGCGCAGCCTTCAAAAAGGCAAGATCGGACGCTGGGTATCATGAGGAGATCAAGTAGGTTCCCATGGAAGAAGACGTGTACGTCGTCGATGACCGTGAGTACCATTTGAGCGTGAAGAGGTAAACTCAACACTCCCTCTGACCCGCGACTACCACCAGATCACCGAAATTGCGTACCCATCCAACGCACTCTTAATCCCGCTCCTGAGACCCCGATGTACAAACGCCCGAGCAGACACAATCCCGCCACGCCGAAGCAAGCAAGACCAAGAAACTCTGCCCCTCTGGACTATCACTGATCGGCTCCCGAGACAGGTGTTCGACCGGGTTGACGGCGGGTTTGGCGAAGCCGTCGTCGTCGACGGTCTCGAACACCGCCTGCCGCTTCCGGTGCGCCCACTGTTCGTACTTGGGCTGGGCGTAGATTTCGGGGTTCAAGACGGCCATGCGGTACGCGGCGGCGGCGAGCAACGCCGTGCCGGACGTCTCTCCGAACCAGCTGTCGTCGCCGAGGTAGTTCCTCAGCAGGCCCGACTCATCGTCGTCGGTCCTGATCGCGCCGTCCAGGACCTCACCGATCCATCCGTCGAGTTTGTCGATCTCGCTCCGCATGGTCTCGTTGCTAGGCCTCCAACCACTGATCGTCGCCCGCACTCGCGCCATCCCGTACGCCACCCAAGCGTTCCCGGTACTCCACGCGCCCTCGTCAGCCATCTCGCTCGGTCCGACAATGTGCTTCCACAGACCCTTCTTCGGCCCGCTGGTGATGAGCATGACATCCCGATACAGTTCGCACTGCCGCACCGCCTCCTTCATCAGCTCCATATCATTCTCCGCCACGGCTAGGTAAGCCAGAAATGGCGTGATCATGTGTACCGCATCGGACCAGAGCTCGGGGACTTCGAGCCGATGACTGATGGCCCCGTTCGCGTACCGCGGCGCCTCGTGCAAGAGGAAATCCCTCTGCCGCTGCGCCGCATGCAAAAACTTCTCCCACCTCTGGCCCGTCATAATCGCCGCGACCCCGAGCGCCGCCGGGTCCGACACGGCCGTGTTATCGTGCGCGAGCGTCGGGTGCGTGACCCTGATCTTCTGATACGCCCAGATGATCGCCTGATCCAAATGCAAGCCCTGGCCGGGGATCTTGTCCCTCGGGAACGGATCGGCGGCGAACACGGCCTTTTCGGGGTTCACCAGCTCCGTGACGGCCTCGGCGGCCGTGCCGATCTCCCAGCTCCGGGTAGAGAGTTGCTCGGCCTGGTGCCGCGCCGCGTTGATCCGGAAGGTGAAGTTGAAGGTGCCGCGACAGCTCTCCACCGTCGACATGTCGACGCCCGGCTGCACGACGAAGTTTTGGTAGTAGACGGCGATGAAGATGCCGAGTAAGGCGACGTAGGCGGGCGCGAATTTGACGCTCAGAGGCCATGAGCCGTAGTCGCCCCATGACCACTCCGGAGCCGGGTGTGTGGCTGCAGTTTGCGCATTTCCCGTCGTTGTGGTATCGTTGGTGGCGTCGTTTGTCGTCGACGGCTCTTCAATGCCGCGCATTCTCCTCATCTCGCGGGTGACGTCTTGTGCCGCCGCCCTACGACCCGCGTCTGTTCGTTCCGCCATGTTTGATTGACTCTATTAGGAAGAAATGAATCTCTGTGTGTGGTGGCTGTGAGCAAACGATATGTTCACCGTTTCGAGCCGAGCAAAAATCGCTGTGACATCAGCGGAGGCTACATTGCTTTTTGCACGCTAACGGAGTTCGTGCATCAGAAAAAGTTCACCCGCCGAAAAGACGATCCAGAGCGGGAACTACACCAGAACGTGAAACTTGTCGGAGAGAGCATGCATGTATTTGAAGTGGCTGAAACACTCTGTTCTGCGGTTTGTTACTGGTGAAAATTTCTGGTAGTACTGCAATCCTACCGATCTTCAACCTCCACCCCCACACGGTGACACCACACCTAAATTTCCAAGTCGCCAAACGACTATACAACGCTCAGAACGCTTGAAGACACTGTATGTGATATGAAACGAGAGGCCTAAGATCCTACTCGTACTTTGAGAACGTCGGACCCGCGCGAAGCGCGCCCGCGAACATCGTCCCGATGCTCCGCCTTCGCTCGTGCTTCCTCCTGCCCTCGCCGCTGCCGGTGGTGTAGGCGCTACTTCGCCGCCTGACCATCTTCCGCATGCCTTCCGGACTGCCACGATCACCACCGCCGGCTCCGGCAGTCATTGGGTCGATGCCGCCGTCGCCACCGGTATGCTGCTTCGGCAAGCCGAATGCATCAAGCTCCCCGTCCTCCCATGCGCCTTCGCGGTCGATGTTCTCGCTCCTTCGTGCATGCCTGCGATCCGCCTCTTCGGCTTCTTTTATGTGCAAGCCCTCACTCGGCAGGAGGATGGCGCGATCGAGTGCGTAGGGTAGTCCACGGTGCCGGCCGCGGATCATCATGGCGACAATGACGAGCTTGCTGATGACCTTCAACTCGGCGGAGAACGAGGCGTTGATGTTCGGATAGCCCAGACTCAGGCCAACGGTCCCGTACGCGGACACGATCTCGAACAGCACGCTGAACATGGTGAAGGCGTACTGATTCGTGTTCGCCAAGCGGCCTCCTTCCACGATGCAGATGATGAAGAAGCCCAAGAACACGTACCATAAGTCGAAACTCAGCTGTCTTCGCAAATGCTGGCCGACGTAGCTCGGTTCGCTCTCATCACCCTCTTCCTCGCCGCCAAAGATGCCGAGAGATCGCTCTTCGTACACGTTCGTCCTACGAACGGAGATGGCGATGGGAAAGACCGAGATGTACATCATGATCAGGTAGCTGACCTGGATCGCGGGATGCAGTCCCGCCAGATTGACGCAGCTGAACCCTGCTGTTCTGGTAGACGCAGCCTGGAACCAGCCATCCAGCACCCGGTATCCGGGCGCGAGGGCCGTGACGACAGGGTCATTTAGATCGAGAATGATGAAGAAGAACAGGTCGATGACGTTGAGTAGGACCAAGATCCAGAACAGCCACCAAGTGGCTCTGGAAGGGAAGAGGAGCGTAAAGCAGCGACGTGGGTGGTCGAGAAGGAAGCGAAGCTCCTCCCACGTCGAGCTCCCGGTCGGCACGAGAATGGAAGCCACCCAGATGACGAAGCGCAGCATGACGGGAAACCCGGTATTGCCGATGATGATCAAGAAGGAGCCAAAGAGCATGGGCAGAACGGCGGTCCCGAAACTGTTCATCGAGTCGGGGGTCAAGGTGAAGCCCAGATCGTTGAACATGGATGCGGGCGTGAAGAAGCCCCACCACACGGGGTTCACCCCATTCGAGCGTACGTAATCTCTCCAGGGCTGGGTATGCATGATCCACGGTAGGAGGATGATCATCCCGAGCAGGTGGAATCCCACGTAGTACACAATCAGAATCGTGGCCAGTGTTTTGAGCGAACGGTACTCGATGCCGCCGAGCTCTTCACGCTGGGCTGCAGAGAGACCGAGGAAGGCACTGTTCCGACCGGTCGTGGCTTGCCAGCTGAGGTAGGGCATGGAATCGTCGTTGCCGATCCTACTCCTCGCGGTCGTCACGCTGTTGAATGTTTTGGCCATGGTGCCTTTGATGTCGGATAGTTTGGGCCCTCCTGACCGATGACGCCGATGAGTGAGCCCGCTCATGATCTTGCTGAGTGGATTGTGATGTTCTCCAGGCTGTTCCTCATCCTCACTCTCGCGCTTGAGATGCCCGGGGTGCTTGGGTTCATCGATGGTGATACCACGACGAACCGGATGGTCGTCGCCGTTGAGTTCTTCGGTCGGATTTTCCGGACCTTGTCTCGTACGGCCGCGAAGACTTGGCACTGGACCCAGGGTATTGCTGGTGGTGGGGCGTTGTAGCTCGTTGTCTTCATCGCCATCCATGGTTTTCGGAAGCTCACCTCGATCAAAGTCTCGTGGCCCAGGGATATGAAACGTCCCCTTGGTTTGCTTGGCGTCACGCTCCTGTCTTTCCACTATCTGAACATGCCTGTTCGGCATCTCTCCCTCGAGTACCCGCTCCAGCGGTGGACTCTGTTGTGCATGGCCTGCAGTTTGTGATGGCACTTCGTCCGCAAAGTCCTGGATCTCCGCATCAAGTTCCTGCTGAGACTCGCGTCGACGATCTTCCAGGAATTGTATATGCTTATTTACCGCTTCTCGGTCAAATGTGGGCTCCAGCTTTGGGCTCGGCTGTGCACAGTCAGACGTTGTCGCTTCCACGTCGTCCGCAAACTTGATGTCTTTCTTCAAGCCAGGGTTCATGCCCAACCATGACAGCGGCGTGAATGGCACCCTCTCGTCTTCAGACGCTTTCTCCTCGCCAGACCCATTCTGATCACTGGCATTGCTACCTTCAGGGGGTGTGGGAGATACGCTCTGAGACTGATGCTCCAATCCCATTTTCTCGGCAAACTCTTTCGCCGCGTCTGCTATTCTCGGAGTAGACCCACTCATGCCGTTCGGGATCGTCGTATCGTGCAAGACTCGTATATCTCTGCCATCAATGCCCATCTCCAAACGACGCGGGTCTGGAGTGTCATGCGGCTCACTCTTCGCTCTGCTGAAGGTCCCGGCCAAGTTCCGACTGAAGGTCCTGGTCCACGGGCGCTGTTTGGCTCTCCGCTCTTCCACATAAACCACGAACCTCTTCTCGAACCAGTACAAGCGCACAAACACCACCACCGTGTTGATGAAGATCGGGTTGGCGATGCAGGCGATGAGCATCATGGTGACCTGCTGGTAGAGGTGTAGTTCGTTCACGTCGACCGGATTCAGGCCCGACTGGGTGGCGGAGCCGGCGGCGAAGAAGAAAGCGTTGATATACGACATGTCCGTGGGATAGAGAATGATGGAGCCCAGGATGGTGAGGCCGATCATGTACATGTAGTGAACGGTGATGTAGTTCAGTTTCGGCCGGCTGAACTTGAACTTTGTCGGTAGGCTTGACCGCAGCCATCTCGCCCCCTCCCCGAAAGGTTCAAAGACCATGATGGAAGGGTCTGTGAGTGCGTGTGTGGCGGTATAGAAGGTTTGTTGTGTGGTATAAGATCACGGTGGGAAAGAAGGCTTAGTCGGAGCCGTCGAGGCGCCTAGCAAGAGATGGCGAAGTCGAGAAGTGATCAGGAGAAACAGCGCCGGCACTGCCGTGAGTGATGAATGAAAGGTGTCGAAGTGATGGTGACAGTGATTGCTGGAGGAGAGCAAGTTCATTCATTGTTATCGCACCGTCGCTGCTGCCATCACCGTCATAGCTGCGCCAATAACGGGATGTGTGCGTGGGTGTTGTTCACGTGCAACGGCACGCTGGTGAATGCGAGTCGGTTTCGGTCAGAACATGACCATGGTGGAGTGAAGTGAAGTTCACATCAGGCGTGTTGTGTGTTGCTGGAGGAGGAGTAGTTTTGAGACAAAGTACAGTTGGAAAGCTGCAGGGTTGATGCATTTTCTTGAATCTAGATGGATGCTGGGGAAATCCAACAGCCGGGGCTTAGCGCGGGCGATGACGCGCATTACATAAGGTAAGGCATATCTAGTCAGCATTGATACCTTAAGCACCGTATCAACTACATGTATCCACCCGAAAATGCCACTGAAGATGTAGGTCAAAGCCAAGTTATGGTGTCCTCAGTGACTGTTGCGACGACCGCATGTGTTAGCTATATACTCCAGCCAAGTGATAAAAGCCTCTAATCTATCTACCCGCACCACCGCCTCGCACTCTTAAACACCCGCACCCAAGGCCCAAACTCTCCCCACTGCTTCCCCTGATCCGGGGGAAGATAGCTAGCGACATCCCTGAGAATCGTGCGCTCGGGGTGAGGCATCAGTGCCAGTACCCTGCCATCCGGCGTGCGCACACCGGTAATGCCGAGCGAGCTGCCGCTGGGGTTATACGGGAAGCGCTCCGTCGGCTTCAGGCTGTTGTCCGTATACCGCAACGACACGAGGCCCTGATCGATGAGCGACTGCGGGGAGGACGAAGCGCCCGTGGGCGAGAAGCAGGCTCGTCCTTCGCCGTGGGCGGTCACGACCGGCAGGCAAGAGCCGTGCATGCCGTGCAAGAAGACGGAAGGCGGCTGCGACGGCGGATCGCTCACCTCGACCATGCAGACGCGCGCCTCGTACTGCTCGCTGACGTTGCGCTCGAACGTCGGCCACGCCTCGGCACCGGGGATGATCTCGGTGAGGCGGGAGAGGAACTGGCAGCCGTTGCAGACGCCGAGGGTGAAGGTGTCCTTGCGCTCGAAGAAAGCTTTGAATTCATTGCGTGTGTCTTCGTGGAGGAGCACGCTCTTGGCCCAGCCTTGGCCGGCGCCGAGGACGTCGCCGTAGCTGAAGCCGCCGCACGCCGCGAGACCGACGCAGGAAGCGAGCGAGAAGCGGCCGGTGAGAATGTCGGTCATGTGAACGTCGATGGGAGAGAAGCCTGCGGAGGCGAAGGCAAACGCCATCTCGGCTTGACCGTTGACGCCTTGCTCGCGTAGGATGGCGACTCTTGGCTTGGCTCGGATTTGCGAGGTGAAGCTCGATGTGTAGCTCATGATGTTCTCCTGCGGGTTGAATGTGAGCTTATATTGCAGACCTGGGTCCCGATCGTTGTCGATGTTGTCCTTTTCTGCATCGGCGCACTCGGGATTGTCTCTGAGCCGTTGCATAGCCCATGAAGTTTTCGACCATTTCTGCTGCAGTTCCTTTCGGGTCGCTCGGTAGACACAACCATCCCCGTAGTAGATGGACAGGTCCTGTTTCGGCTGCCTCGGTACGGTCCCGATAGTGACGGGCGACAGAGGTGCGAAGACGCCGCGGAACTCATTTTCGTGCTTCTTCCGGATCTGGAAGACGGCGCCGAGCTCCTCGTTGAACAGTATTTCGATCAAGTCCTGTGTCCGCCCTGACTTCGTGACCTTGTCCAGCATGACCTCCAACCCACACCGGCCAGCGAACATCATCTCCACCAAGGTGGTGAACAAACCACCGTCTGACCGATCATGGTACGCTAGGACAATGTCCGCTTCGTGCAGCTGTTCAATCGCGTGATAGAAGTCCTTGATCAAGTCAACATCATGCACGTCCGGAGCCTGGTTCCCGATTTGGCCAAACACTTGCGCTAGTGCAGATCCTCCTAGAGCCTTCTTTCCAGCCGCGAGGTCGACGAACACCAGCACCGTATCACCGACTTCCTCAGGTCGTCTCAAAGCCGGTGTCCAAGTGCTGCTGAAGTCATTTACCGGCGCGAAAGCGGTGATCACGAGCGATAACGGCGCCGTTACCTCCTTGCCGTCCCACTTCGTCTTCATGGACATCGAGTCTTTGCCCACAGGTATGCTAATGCCCAGTTCCGGGCAGAGTTGCATGCCGATGGCTTCGACCGCTTCGTAAAGAGCAGCACCCTCGCCAGGATGACTGCTCGCCGCCATCCAGTTCGCTGACAAACGAACCTTGTTCAGTCGGTTCTCGACGCTGGCAGCTGCAATGTTGAGCAGTGACTCTGCCACAGCCATTCGTGCTGACGCAGCCGCCGAAATCAAGGCAAGCGTGGGCTTCTCGCCTATGGCCATGGCTTCGCCAGTTCTAATGCCGGGGGTGAGGGACGTCGCTGTCACGGAGACATCGGCAACTGGTGTTTGCCAGGGTCCAACCATTTGATCCCGCACGGTCAGACCGCCAACCGTCCGGTCTGCGATGGTGATCAGGAAAGACTTCGAGCCAACAGACGGTAGAGTCAGGACACGGTCCACGGCGTTGCCGAGCACAGCCTGTGCCGGAATCTTCGGTAGATACTCGGAGAGGGTGCTGTCAAAAGCTGGGAGCTGCGGCTTGCGCGACTCAACCGTCCGATGCATCTTGGGTGGCTTGCCGAAGAGGATAGGCATCGGGAGATCGATGGGCGTAGGCTCTTCTTGCGAGTCCCTATCCATCAGGATCAAGCGCTTCTCCTTCTGCGCTTTCCCGACGACCGAATACCCACACCGCTCACGATTCGCAATCTTGGTGAAAACATCCAGCTTATCCGGAGCCACTGCCATCACATACCGCTCTTGCGCCTCGCAACACCATATCTGCAGCGGACTGAGACTCCTGTCGGCGTTGTCTATCTCTCTAAGCTCGAACCGAGCACCGAAGCCAGCATCCTCCACAAGCTCGGGCAAGGCGTTCGAAAGACCACCTGCACCCACATCGTGGATCAACTGGATTGGATTCTGCGCGCCTAATGACGAGCAAGTGTTGATTACTTCTTGTGCTCTCCGCTGCACCTCAGCATTGCCCCGTTGTACACTCGCAAAGTCCAGGTCGACGCTGCCTTCGCCGGACTGGATACTGGAAGCTGCACCACCTCCGAGGCCAATAAGCATCGCGGGCCCGCCGAGTACGATCAGGTGGGCACCGGCGCTTACCAGACCCTTTTGCTTCAGCGCATGCTGTGGCCTCACGGTGCCGACACCGCCCGCGAGCATGATTGGCTTATGGTAACCCCTGAGCTCCGTCTCACCGTTTCGTACAGGCACGCTGGTCGTCAATGTTCGAAAGTATCCCGTGGTGCAAGGTCTTCCGAACTCATTGTTGAAAGCAGCGCTGCCGATTGGTGCTTCAAGCATAATGTCCAGACTGCTCGCCAGATGCGCTGGTCTGCCGACATCAAGCTCCCACGGCTGATGATGATCAGGAATAAGAAGGTCCGAGACGGCGAACCCAGATAGACCAGCCTTGGGCTTCGAGCCACGGCCGACAGCGCCTTCGTCCCGAATTTCGCCGCCAGACCCCGTCGCCGCGCCTGGATAAGGTGATACTGCAGTCGGGTGGTTGTGTGTTTCGACCTTGGCCAGATAGTGCACAGTCTCCCGTGTCTGTCTCCATTCGCCTGTGGACTGCTCGGGTGCCCAGTAGGTCCCCTCGTAACCTTGCAAAACCGCGGCATTATCACTGTAGGCGCTAATCACATGCTTTGGATGCGCGTGGTGAGTATTACGGATCATGGAGAACAAACTTTTCGCTTTCCGCACACCGTCAATCGTCCAGTCGGCGTTGAACTGCTTATGTCTACAGTGTTCCGAGTTGACTTGCGCGAACATGAAGAGCTCGACGTCGGTAGGATTGCGCTGTAGCTGGTTTGTATAAGCATCGATCAAGTAGTCCATTTCCGACTCGTCCAGCGCCAGGCCTAGAGTCCGGTTCGCCTCCTGAAGCGCAGCCTTGGGAGACGACGCGCTGTGTCGCAGCTGCACTCGTTGCAGAGGAGCAGGTGGCATTTGTGCAAACATGACCTCCAGATCAGGAGCATGCGTACTGATGGTCTCCGTCATGCGATCGTGAAGAGCATCCGCGTTTGGGATACTCTCATCCTGCGTCGCTTGATCGAAAGTGGCCGCGAACAGAATCCCGCGCTCGATCCGCTTCACCACCTCCCCCAGTCCGCACACATGAGCGATACTCGTCGCCTTGGAGCTCCATGGCGAGATAGTCCCGGCCCTCGGAGTGACGTAAAACAGACGTGTTCGCGAGTCTTCGGGCGTTTGACCGCTCACGACGGCCTTGCGCAGCGTCTCGTACAACGCGTCGGTCGAATCCGGATACGATCCGTACTCGAAGAGTTGGTCCAGTGTCGAGATCTGCTCGGCGGCGAGCGTGTGGTATGCAGAGACATAGTGCACCCATATCGCCTGGAGATCCTTCGTCCCGACCGAAGCAGCAAGGCGTCGGAGACGGAAGTCGGAGAATGCGGCTGCGCCTGGAAAGGCGTGACATGTTTCTTGGGAATCTGTCATGGCGATGTAGTATCACACCGTCCCCGGCGCAGGGTGACAGATTGGTCCACTCGGTGCTTAACACATGTGATTGTACTTACTTGGACATGTAAATTTTATATTGATGGAAATGCAACGCATGTGGGGGGAGCAGTGAAGTCTCGACCCGCGATATGATTAGTCGGTAGTCTACGGCAGCTAGCGGCTGCTCGCATCCCTCCTTTGCATCTCCACGGCTTCAACGAAGTGAGCAAGGAGGAGAAGGATTGACGTTGTTGTGAGTGAAAGGTGTAACACCAGGGAGCTGCCTCGGGTTCTACCTATGTGTCTTATTCTATCATCTTCGTTGACGTGCCGGAGGCATTTGCTCATGTTTCAATTGTCCTCCGCTCCGTCCTCATCATCATCACGCTCGTCACGATCCTCATCTTCGTCGCCCATCTCAACATCCCCTTCGTCTCCCCCATCACGCGGCGTCCCTCCTTCTTCCGCCCCAGCATCCACCCCATCTTCCGTCTCCGTCATTTTGCCCCTCAACCGACGGTTGGCATTCCCGGCCTTCGACACACTGCCCCAGCTAGCGATGAGCTCGCTCAAATGTTTATGAACGGTCCGGTCCACATTCGACTCGTTGTTGCGATCCGCGTGGTTCTCCGGCAACGCCAGCAGAAATCTATAGTCGTCCATGGGCATCGACGTGGCGTCCGTGAACAAGTACCGCATCATGTCGCGCATGATGACGCGGACCTTGGCGAGACCACCGGTGTGGAACCAGCCCCATTGTTGGACCTCGCACTCTGAGCGTAGCTCTATGCTGTCCAGCTTCTTGCGCAGCATGGGTTCGGTGATGTCGCATAGCTGCCATATTTTTCCATTGACTGTGATGTGCTCGCCATCAAAGATGTGCGCCTCCGCCTCGGCGTGGTAGCGCATGGTGCGGGCCCATTGCTGGTTCTGATTGGCGCTCTTGACCAACTCTCTGTCGATCTGGAACATGATGGTCTGGTAAATGCGGTACTTCGGGTCCTTACGAGGGTCGACACCGAACTTGATGATGGAGTCGCGCCACGGTCCGGCGTGGAAACTGTAGCCCACCCATTGCGTGGCCTCCTTGATGATACTCTCGCTGTACTGCGGTAGAAGATTCGCGAGCACCCTTCGCGTTACGATCGGCCGGTCGTTAAGGATTTTGATCATGTCGTCGACACAGCGCACCACGGACACGCTCGCATCACGTCGATAGTTCCAGTCTGGTGGCGCCGCCTGAGGGACCTCGGGCGCGTCGTTCGCGATCCATTCCAGCACACGCCTGGGCGCTCGCGAGTGATTTTCTGCGATCGGGGTGCCGTGCTCGTCAAAGGTAAATTTGACAGAGGCCTCTTGTTGATAGCGATATCGGTACGGCTGGTCGTTGGGGGCGAGCATTGGCGGTGGAGGAAACGCCGCCGGGTCCCTCGAGCCAGGTTCGGTGTCGACCCGGAATCGTCTCAGGCGGTCATAGGATGGGACGAGTGCATGATCTCGTAATTGGCGCGCGACGACCATGTCCTCGCCACGCAGCTGAAAGTCGGGCAGATTACGAAAGCGATGCGTTTCGCGGATCATACCGACAGGCTCGATGCGATAAGTGTCTTCGTTGTCGCGCATGCGTCGCAGAAGATTGTGTGCATCGATGCTGTCGTTGCGAGACTCGGGCTCGGCCAGCAGCGTGAATGGGTCGTCTGAGCCACGCTTACGTTTGCGACCGGTGCGCTTGGGTACTGTGACTCTGATGAGGAGATTGCGCGTATCAACTCCTGTTGAACATAATCGCTTCGCCAACGGGTCGTTCGGGCGAAGTGAGACGCCCGCCACGGGCTCGATCAGAACTTTTTGATGTTCGTTGACCTTCTTCAGGCCGTCGCCGACATGGTGCTCGATCACCTGGAAATAGTCAGCTCCCATGCGGCTGTACGACTCAAGCGGATGGCCGTGACTTACATGCTTCAGATGCGGCTCGTTTCCTAGTGACTTGAAGCCTTTCTCGAACTTCTTGACAATGCATGGGTGCTCGACACTTACGATCCGTTCGTCAGGAACGGTGAAGGATGGAGCGGGGCCATGCTCACTCTCGCCCTGCCTGCCAGTCATGATGGACTGCACCTACGCGGGCACCTACATGCAACCAGTATCGATTGAGCGGACGGTCGGTATCATGAGAGTCAGGCAAAGTATATCATGACACTCGATGTACCTGTTATGTCAATGTTCACCACCGCCCCTCGCCCAAGGCCCGCTGTGGCTCCGCTCGCTACGGGCGGCTTGTGCCGTTGGCTTGCTCTCGATGCGGCTGGCCCGCGCTGGTGTCGACAACGAATGTCAACGAGCAGGCCGTGTCCTCTTCCACTCGACCCCTTCAATCGCCTTCGACGCTCTGTGCTCGTCCTCGACCCTGCCATCCTCCTCTCGTCCGCCACCTTTCCCATCGATCTTGGCGCCGAGGTCCTGCCCCAGGCTTCCCTCTCTTCTCCCCTCACAACGCGCGGACAGCCTGATATCCGCTGGCGATCCCTTCCCTGCCCACTAACACCGAATGGCGCATTAGACGACCTTACCAGACCCATCACCATCTACGGTCACGTTCAGAGGTCATCTCCGACGTCGCGAACCGGCTGTTGAAACGGAAAAGAGCTTTCGACCTGTGCCGCACCGCTGGGAAGCAGTGCCCTTGCAGAGCAGCAGCATTGGCTCGCTCACAATCTGAGCCTCTTGGGCGTGTGTCAGTATGAAGGGCTTCCGGCAAAGAGTGGTACGTTGCTGTCGCTGCCAGGCGCGCTGGTCTGTCCTCGTATTGATGCCAGGGATCTAACAGCACGAGCAGCTCTCACGAGCCAAGGATCGAGACAGTAACAAACTCGCCAAAAAGAAAGAGTCGGGCTCCGGGACAGCGTCACCTCATGGCGGCTCCTCGAGTCAATCGCCTGCTGGTTCAGCGCAGGCCACGCCGACCTCTTCCACCTCGAACCTCGTCGATCCACGAAATAAGGCACTGACGGGTGCCGATGGACCGACACAAACCCACGCGGGCGCACCTCCACCGGGAGCGCCTCAGATCAACATGGCCTTTGGGTCGAATCAGGGTAGCTTTCAGCAATCGCAGGGAATGGGAGGTCAGAGCCCCAGCAGTGGTCCGCAGCAAGCAGGCTCATCAACTCCAGGCCGTCATGGCCAGCCACTTGCTCCCAGTGTCGTCATTTCGCCAAGTGCGCCTGTGAGTGATTGTCCAGTCGTGCGCATCTTCGTGATATGTACTGACATCGGCCAGCACGTTCCCCCACCAGGCGCAGCAGAGACGATGCCTCACGATCTTGCGCCACCGAAAGCCGGTCAAAAGAGTTTATTGTTCGACAGATTGCAGGCGACGCCTAAGGACACAGTACCGGAGGGCATTAGGACACCCAAAAGGCAGCATTCGTCCCGCTTCGACATATCAGATCAGAGACAGCGCGAGCTTGAAAAGCTCCCCGGTTTTCACGAGGTACCGCCTAACAGGCGTCAGGAGCTCTTCATGCAGAAATTGGATCAATGCAACATCATCTTCGACTTCAACGATGCTTCGGGTGACATGAAGAGCAAGGAGATCAAGCGCTTGGCGCTTCACGAGTTATTGGACTACGTCGCGCAGAACCGCCAAGTCATCTCGGAACCCATGTACCCGCGCGTGGTGGAAATGTTTGCGAAGAACCTGTTCAGACCCATCCCACCGCCTATGAACCCCCAAGGCGAAGCGTTTGACCCGGAAGAGGACGAGCCCGTCCTGGAAGTTGCGTGGCCGCACATTCAGGTCGTCTATGAGTTCTTTCTGCGCTTCATCGAAAGCCAGGACTTCAACACCAACTTTGCGAAGCAGTACATCGATCATGGTTTTGTGTTGCAGCTGCTGGAGTTGTTCGATTCGGAAGACCCGAGAGAACGAGATTTCCTCAAGACGACCCTGCACCGGATATATGGCAAGTTCCTCAATCTCCGATCATACATCCGACGGAGCATCAACAACGTCTTCTTCCAATTCATCTACGAAACCGAGCGCTTCAACGGGATCGCAGAACTGCTGGAGATCCTTGGCTCCATCATCAACGGTTTTGCGCTACCGCTCAAAGAGGAACACAAGCTCTTCTTGACGAGGGTACTGATACCACTACACAAAGTCAAGAGTCTGAGCATGTACCATCCGCAACTGGCGTATTGTATTGTGCAGTTCTTGGAAAAGGACGCGGCGCTCACGGAGGAGGTGGTGCTTGGTCTGCTGCGCTATTGGCCCAAGGTTAACAGTACCAAGGAGGTCATGTTCTTGAACGAGGTGGAGGACATTTTCGAGGTTATGGATCCCGCAGAGTTTGCCAAGGTTCAAGAACCGCTCTTCAACCAATTGGCGAAGAGCGTGGCGAGCCCACATTTCCAGGTAAGATTGAACCCATCATACTACGGACAAGCAACAGACTAACGTGCAACAGGTCGCCGAAAGAGCACTCTACTTCTGGAACAACGAGTACTTCTGCAACCTGGTCAGCGACAATGTCGAGGTCATTCTCCCGATCATGTTTGCGCCATTGTACGAAAATTCGAAGGGTCACTGGAACCGGTATGTATCGCCTCCGCAATGTTGACTTCCTCTGCTGACATGCTTTCCCACAGGACGATCCATGGCATGGTATACAACGCCATGAAACTCTTCATGGAAGTCAACCCGCAACTGTTCGACGAGTGTTCACACGACTACACCGAGCAACAAAACAGCGCCGATGCCGTGAAGCAGAACCGACAAGCGAAGTGGGACCGCATCGCGCAACTGGCGGAATCGATGAAATCCAACGGGCACGCAACCCCCGGCTACTCGAGTAAGACGGCGGCGGCAGGAGGGTCCAAGGTCACGAGCCCGTTACGGCAGGACGACACGGGCGATCCGCTGCATCAGGAGAGCGCGCAGCGGATGGAGCGGCTGCGATTACAGGACGACCGGAGACCGGAGAGGCAAAGCAACTCGGTACGTTGACCAGTGTGCTTGCGAGAGCCATAAAGCCTGTCGTCGTTGCCCAGGAAAGCCTTTGTCTTCTCTTCTTCTGTCTCTTCGGTCCTATGTGGATTTTCATCTGGCGATTCTGTATCCTAAGCATACTTCTATGAACACACGCAGGCGCAAAACGTGCTGTGCACGTTTGTCTCTGCATTCAAACCCTTTTCGAGCCTCTATGAACTTCTCCTCCTATTTCATCATGGCACTGCGTATCAGGCTTTGTCGCTTCATGACCCCCGTCCGCGAAGCAGTGTGCTGTCTGTTCTGTCCAAACATGAGTTGCTGGTCTCACCGTGTCCTTCTAGAAGCGGTCGGCTGGCGGCGGCGGCATCGGCAGCATCCCTCAGCACAAAGCGTCCATCGGCCACGGCGGCGGCGTCGTCAGAGTCCGGTCCCGGAGCAACAGTGGCGGCGGAGCCTCTTACACCCGACCTGCTTCGGCGGGGAGTGTGGGAAAGGCTTCGGCGACGGCTGCTCTGAGCCCGGCGTCTTCGGTGCGTGGACACTCAATCGCAGGAGGAGGAGGAGGAGCGGGGATGAAGGGAAGGGGTGGAAGGGAGAGTGGGCTTTCTTCTTCTGCTTCTTCGCGGGAGTCGACGGCGAGGGATTCTGGGATTGGAGATGGGAGTGGGAGTGGTG
>Ga0268244_10000398_pt1 | contig 18641 bp, 13 predicted proteins | sample AgamicMgSfe_FD_200258 | JGI IMG/M metagenome (GOLD analysis project Ga0268244, IMG submission 200258) | Agave microbial communities from Guanajuato, Mexico - Mg.Sf.e (v2) (version 2) | ecosystem: Host-associated > Plants > Phyllosphere > Phylloplane/Leaf | place: Guanajuato, Mexico | collected... | reverse complement strand
GCGCAGCAGGTGTAGTCGTCGCTCGTCATGAGCTCGGGGAAGTGCATGGCCTTGTAGACGAAGGGCCGGTACATCATGAAGCGGGCGTAGTAGAAGCGCGTGCGCAGCTGCGCCGTCACGATGTCCAGGTTGAAGCGGTGCCCGATCGGGATGGAGCCCTGTTCGAAGCTGAAGAGGGGCTCGTTGGGCCGCCGGCTCGTCGGGTCGCCGCTGGGGAAGTTGAACTTCTCGTTGTCGTTCCACTGCAACGGGCGGGGCAGCAGCGCTCGCCACGAGTCCAGCTGTCTGGCCATCTCGCGGATGACGGCCACGGGCGGGCCGCCGTACTCGTCGGCGTTTTCCGTCGTCTGGCCGGACGTGGTCGACGGGGTCTCTTGACCGTGCGCCACGTCCTGACTGCTGCCTGGCCACAACGGCTCCGCTTTGAAGTTGGCGGCGGGCAGCTCGCACTGGTGGATGATGACGTGGATGCGGGCGATCAAACGCCGGAGGGCGATCATGGCGAGGAAGTGGTACTGGAAGTGGCTCGGCTCGTGCATCATCTGACTCCGAAGCTGTTGCGTGTTGGCTCCACCCGGGTGACCGTGGTCCGACTCGGGATTGCCGTTGAAGTAGGGGAGAGGGATCTCGTCCTCCATGGTGTGGATGCCGGTCTGCGGTAGATCGAGGTCCAGGTGATAGAGGTCCTCGTTCAAGATACAAGCCCAGTACGCACGTTTGATGAGATCGCCCCTGGGGGACGACCAGTTGATGTCCTCACATCGGATCAGCACCTGACACGCCATGGATGCGGCGACGGTGGATCGCCAGAAGTCCAGGTGTCGCGCATTCGCCTCGAAGTAGCTCGCTTGCAGCAGGAACATCTGCACGTTCTCGAGACTGCACTGCGTGTAGACGAAGCCCAGCCGACGTCGAGCTTCGTTGAAAATGGGGAGACCGGGCGGGTGCTCCAGGGTGCCACCCCGCCAGCCGCTCGAGACGCCGTTGACGTTGCCGACGGGTTGGTCAAAAACACCTTCGATGGCCAGCTGGCCTAGAGCGAAGACGAACAAGGCAAGGACGCCGCCGACATCACCGTCGGCGTACCCTTCTCTCAGCAAGCGAGCGACGATGTCGTTCATGAAGGTCTCGCGACTGAGCAGAGGGTACAAGACGTTGAAGGTGTTGAAATAGGCGTCCGAGTACTCCTGAATTTGCTGGATCGAGAGGGTGGGGAAGGCTACGTTGGACGCGTGGGTCGCGTCCTGCTGGTTAGGGTTGACTGAGAAGCACGGTAGGCCCAGGATGGCTGGTAATGCCTGGGGATGCTTGAGGATTTCGAGCCGGTTGAACCACGGGGTGCCCTCCTCCAGCACGTACTGCAAGTCCCCGGCGGCCTCGATGCCCGTGTTGATAAGGTGGATGTAGATGCCCGGCCACAGCATGACCTTGTGCGGTACGGTCAGATGGCGTCGGGAGGCTCGGATCTCGGCGTAGGTTTTCTCATCCGGGCCTCCCGTCCTCGTCAGCGCCGTAAAGGCTTCCGAGATGGACGAGAGGCCGTCGGGAGACGTCATGTCGGTCGTGCCGCCCGTCCCACGGCCTAGCCCCAAGTTGTCGAACTTGCCCTCCAGCCGGACGAGCGTGTCCAGGATGTGTACCATCGTTTTGTCCTTTCTGCACATAAGCGTCAGCGGCCATCCGGCAGCGACTTGAAACGGGCACACTCGAGATCACGGCAGTACTCACTTGGTCGGCAGCGGCTCCCGATACTCGCAGTCGACATTGAGGCGTCGACACAACCCACCTGCCTCGCGTCAGTGCCCGGCCGGCGTCACATGAACGTGGAGTTGGAAAGTAACGTACATTTAGGTCGCTGCTCGTCGCACTTGCTTTTCCTAAATAGGTAGAGGTCCAGTCAGTACTATTGACAAGGCGTTGCCTGGGGAGGTGCCGCCAAGCAAGGCGACAGCGCCGTCCTTTAGCATGCATGGGACTGCGTACCTGTTGCGACACGTCTGACACGCTTGAGCCGCAATCGCGGCCCTGTCCCGCCGCGACGAGGTCTCGGAGCTCTCCCCATAGGCGGATGCCATCGTGGGGGCGGACGGCACTTAGGCGCGTTGGCCGGAGATCGTCGTGTAGGCGTGTTTCCAAGAGGCGGACCCTGCGGAATGGGCGTAGGGACGAGACGGAGGTTCGGCGTGGATGAGATGCAGGTACAAGCGTGTCGTCGTCGTCGTCGTTCGGACTCTCTCCCCCAACGGATGCTGCCCGTCAAGGCTGCGCGCGCGTAGATGGCGAAGTGAGCAGCAACGGTAGGCACGCGAGAAGTCTGAAACCTGACAGGGTCGAGCCGGAGTAGCAGCCCGGTCCCCGATTTGCAACGCGTCGAGGTGCAGAAAGAGGGTCCTTGTAAGGATAGATCTCAGGGCGACGTGCAGATGTTTAACCACTGGTACCGTCAAGATGGGTATATGCTTAGGTTGGGCAGAGATCCAGGGACTTTCTCAGGGTGTCCTTCCAAGCACGAATCGTGCTGTCCGTCTACCTGGGAGTGGTGCACGAAAGGGGTTCCTTTACTGCGGTGCTGTTGGATGCTCAGCTCAACGTCAGATCGCCCTGTCAACGGGCGGCGGCGGGCGTATCATCCGCCGGTCGGGAGTGAGATCGCGCGTACCTGTACCCTCTGGTTCGGTGATGGTCCGATGATCCGTCTGTGCCTTTGCCTGTGGCTGGTCGAGCAGCGTTAGCAGGACGAGATGGCGAGCGGGTGGTGGCGATGGTGGTTGTGGCGAAGGTGAGAAGAATGAGGATGAGGATGATGAAGAGGGAGAGAGTGCGTGTGGGGTTGGCGAGAAGAAGGCGGTGGCAGAAGAGGTGACGTGATGGGAGTGGAGGTGATGGAGGGAGTGGACGAGGAGGAGGAGGAGGAGGAGGAGGAGGAAGGCAGATGCGCAAACGGCATGGCTGCAGCGGGTGAATGGGGAGTGATGATCAGCTAGGCAGCTAGCCGGGTGGGTTGAAAGATGAAGATGTGGCGTGGCGTGGTCGAGGATGAGAGCTTTGAGGGTTGTGTTGCCGGTGCATGATGTACAGTGCGGGTGGGTTTTAGGTGAAGGGATTGGCACATGCCCGTCGGAGCGCTTGGTCCGGAGGCGGTGCCCGACTCCGGCCATCGTAACAAAGCTAGCGGGATCACACTGTGGGGCCTCGATGGGAGCCGATCGGGGATACACGCGGATCAACGCTCCGTCTTCTCGGCCTTTTGCTCCTTGCCACCACCACCCAGCCTCGGTCTGTCACTCATCATCACTCGCACCACCACATGCACCACACCTGTCAGACCTTGGTTCCGGTTCGCTGGCAGTCGATACGATCCATGTATCAGGTATCTCACATTCACAGAGCAGGAGGGACATTTCGACACACCGTATGGACTACATGTGGTAGTAAACCTCATCTTGTGGCGAGGAAACACCACTTCATCGTCCGATGGCGTGAAGAAGTACCTACATGCATACAGACAGCCATACATTTTATAATGCACACCACAATCACCATCCGTTCGATTTTCAGACACCGTCCCGTACACACTCTCCGACCGCCAGTCGAGAACGTGGTGCCGTCTGGCGGTGGCATTTGCCCCTCTCCCTCTCCCTCTCCCTCCTCAGATCACAGATCTCACGCCGTAGATGTCAGCCGATGAGTCGGCGATGCGATGTGGCTGAGGCCCGAATCGATGATAAATAAAAGACGGTGCATAGCACGCAACAGAGGTGATCGTCACCTGACTTTACCTGACAACCAACCACATGCATCAACTGAAACCTGAACCGAATCTTTTGATGCCCTTTCTCCCTTCGACTCTAGGTATGTATTCTACCTACATATGTATGCAGGAAATATTCTCCAAACTTGCCTTCCCGGTTTTAATTATGCCTGCTGCGCCCTTTTCGAATCAACCCCGACATAGGTACACAGATTGACCACTTTCCGTGTGCTGTGTGCCGTGTGCCGTGTGCCACGTACATGTTATAACATGTATCGTATGCCGTGCTCCTCTTGCCACAGGAGACAGACTCCTCCGAGACGGACGACGAACCATCATCGGGATTCGAGGATCTAGATCTCCATCGGCTGATGAACGAGGGGTTCGACGGCCTCGGGACTCGGGAGTTATTAGGAGGTGTTTCGGTTGTTTGGAGCATAAACCTCCGGGGCCACTGACAGCCGCGCCGCATCGCTGATGCACATCCCCGATGCTGGAGATTATCTGACACGTGATACCCACTTTCGGTCTTCGAGCCTAAGGCGTCAACCTCGTTATCTCACGTGATGAATCACGCCAAAAGTCAAACCTCATGTGCCCAAGCTCCAGACGTACAGTAGCACTCCCGCCATCGACGAGTCACTACACCCATCACCACCACCGATATCGCCGCCCTCATCATCTTCCATGACTGCCGAATAGCGAGCGATCGTCTCGACATGGCCACGCAATGTACCGCGGCAAAGCTCGATCAGTGCCTTCCAAGGCCGCCCTTCATGTCCTGTACCAGCTCGCATACATCTCCTCCGGCACCGCCGTCGGCGTTGGTCTGCTCTGTGCCGAAGAGCGCAGGAGGCGCACACAGGTGGTCCAGAAGATTGCCGACAATGCGAAGAGGATCAGGCAGAGCCCGCGATACTATCAGCACGCCGCATTGGCCGGGCCCGATGCCCCAGAAGCGAATGCGCCGGGCCAGGATCTGGCGTCATCCTCGTCATGGCGCTCGGTCACGGTCAACGATCATCGCACATCGGTGCAGGCACGGCGTCTAGGGGCTCAAGATGCTGTCAGAGGTCCGGAATTGCCGTCCGCGGTGGATCGAGGCTATATGCACCACCAAGCGCATACCGACCAAGGATACAGAATACACCGGGAAGAACGTAGGGCGCCGGCAGATCACGCGCCTCCCATGCGAAAGGTGTTGCACGAGTCGGGACTGAGATCTTCGCCGCACGGCAGGCAGCAGCGTGCAAGGACAGACAAAGACTATCCACCCCATCGACGTTCAATCACACATCTGTTGTCACAAGTCGCAAAGCCTGATGCGAACACAGACCGGGGCGCCTCCGAAGGCGACCGAACACGGCTTCGGCATCGGGACTACACGCGTTCTGCTATGGACTACAAGCACTTCGCGAAGACGGTAAGAGAGTATTGTTCGGCGGGTGATCTGAAGCGTGCCTCCGATCTTCTGTGGTCGTCTAGGGATGACGGCAAGGGTACGCCAGAATTTCTCGCCTTGATTGACGAAGTTTTTCAAGCTGCGTTACGAGACCGTCAGCTCCTGCTGTGCGCCGAACTTCTGCAGCTGGAGAAGAGCCGTCGTGAAAAGAGCACAGTGTTCATGGAGCATTGCGAAAGTTTCTTGAGAGCCTGTGACGAGCAGCGTGCATATCAACTCGTTTCCGACATGTTCGTCCCCATCTGCCGGTTTGGCAGGGCCTGCTTGGACGCGCTGAGCTGTGATGCACACGAAATCGTCGCTCTGGCTTGCACCAAGCACAACAAGATGACCGCCGTCCTGACGAAACGCTTCAAGGACTCGTACCGGCGCGTGCCGGAGACGATGCGCGGGCGTCTCGTCCACTCGCGGACGAGCCTCAGGCTGAAGGCGATCTGGCAGACCACGCACGATTACAGTCAAGTCCAAGCAGAGCTCGGGGGAATGTCTTCCTGGCTCAAGGATATCGAGGGCGAGGAAGCGATGCGGCAATTGACGCTGACCGCGCTCGAGATCCAGATCAGCGCGAACCGTGCCGATCTCGCCCTGAGTACGCTGAACAGGCTCCATCAGGCCGAAGGACCCACCAGCGAAACCATCGCTCTGGCATCGGTCATGTTCGCCAAGCAACGCGCGTGGGATTCGGTTCACAGACTCATGGACATCGCGCAATCGACGGCATCCTTCCAAATCGACGCCCACACGAGAAGGATCTTCAACAACCTCATCCACCTGTACGCCCGACAGCACGACCCGGTGACGACGTGGAAGTTCGTGACCGCCGCCGTCGACAAGCTCGCCTTCTCCCCCAACCACGCCACCACGGAGATCGTCCTGCAATGCTTCATCTCCCACCGGACGCTGGAGCTGATCCCGAAATGGCTGCGCTACCTGAAGGTGACCGGGTACCGGTTCCAGCTCGATGCGAAAGTGGCCGCCAAACTCCTCACCCACTATTACCTCGAGTGCCGCCCCTCGCACGTGCTCGTCATGTGGTACTGTCGGAATCTCATCAATTTCGCACCTTCGCTCGCCGGGACGGAGTTTGTGGATTTGGTGAAAGAGGCGGTGGGGTACGATATGCGGTACACGACGGCGGGCGGCAAATTGGCGTTGAGGGAACAGCACGCGAGCGCGAGACTGGAGTTGCTCTCACAGTCGGAGGGTGTCATGCCCGGGCCGGGACATTATCGGGATGGCGAGCTGGTGTGGCCTGACCCCAAGGTTCCATCTGAGACGCCTAATCTTGTGGAGGACGGTGAGGCAGATGATTTCACGTCATCGCCGGCCTTTGTGGTAGGAGGCGATTCGACATTGTCTGAACGATCAAGAGATAGTACTGCCGGACACGACGATACGTTACTGCGCCAAGAGCGAGTGCGACCTACGTCGCCAGGGCAGTCGTCTTGGCGATTGGTGAAGTCTGAGAACCCGCATGAAGCCGAAAGACATGCGGTTCATACCGAGTCCGTTGACGGCGCAGCTAAACGCTCGTCAATACACAACGTAGATGAAGAGCCATTGCCTGATGAAGATATGGGCGACGATACGGAGCTGAGCGGCGATAGCTTTCGACTCCTCAGGTCATCCTATGAAGATCGGCCCTATGCGGCTCGGCAGGAGTCGCAATTCTCGGCCAGCATTCACGAAGGTGAGATTGACTCGAGTAACGATTCCGCCGATCAATCCGTGGAAAGGAACATGGTACTGGCCCTGTCGTTCGATGAATACGACAAAGTACTCGACTTGTACCATGCATCGCTCGATGCGGTGGGTCTTCCGTTCTCGCCCCTGACGCTGGAGGTCGCGGTGGAAGCCAGCCTGCAACGTGGCCGCGGCGACCAGAGCGAGGCGGAGGACATCATCGCCCGGGCGCGAAGGGGGGGGATGAACACGGCTTGCGTGACGGGCCCCTTACTCATCCGCCAGATCCGCCGCCTGCAGAACCTCGACCGGAGGGACGTCAACGACCTGCGCATCGCGGTCATCGACTACTACCGCACGAACGACGAGAACGGCCTGCCGGTCCAACACCACGTCGTGGTCGCCGCCGCCGCCACGATGATCGACTGCCGCAAACCGCAGTACGCCGTCAACCTGCTCGACGCCATCTACTACTCCGACTGGGCCGCGCAGCGGCCCATGGACATGGCCGCCATGACCCTCTACCTCGAAGCCTACACCGCCCTGCGCTCGCGCGACCACCTCCGCTGGGTCGTCGACACCGTCCTGCAGCACAACCTGCGCATCGACCCGCAGTTCCTCCGCCGCCTCAAAGCCGCCCGCCGCCAGTTCGCGCGCGAAGATCCCCTGCACGGGCCCGGCGGCAGCCCCCAGGCCCGCCGCGACCTCCTCGCGCTCGTTGCCACGGCGCTGGAGCAGACGCAGGCCCGCCGCGCGCAACAGATGCTCGAGGCCAAGATCCTCGGCCGCAAACTCGTCGACGTCCTCGCCAAGTGCGTCAACGACGACCTGGAGCCGGCCGTCGCCGTCACGGCCCGCCTCGCGCTCGAGGACGAACTCTTCGGTCAACGCGTGCCGCTCGGCAACGCGCCCGAACCCGTCACGCCCATCGACTCCGCCGAGCGGCGAGCTGGAGTCGGAGGCATCGTTCCGTCCGAGGACTCACCGTCGTACCTCCGGCTGAAGAAGCGCGTGGCCCGCTCTATCCAGGCCGAGGAGGTGCTCTCGGGCCGGGTGAAGCGCGGTCGGCGGCGCGCGGTCGTCGGCGTGCAGTGGTTGAAGCAGTACCGGGCGTTTTTGCGGCGGGAATTAGTCATGCCTGATGGGAGGGTGACGACGTTCAAGTATGTTCTCACGGAGGATTTCTCATCTTATTGAGAATGTATCCCCACTATACAATATATATCAACTGTATCGTATGCATCGAGACCACTCACTTCCCTTGCAACCTCCTCATCCTCTCCTCCGCTGCCCGCGCCCTCTTCTCCCTCTCCAGCCGCACGCGCATCTCGTCCGTCATCCCCCTCGCCTCCTCCCACCTCCGCTCCTCCGCCGTCACCACCACCTTCCTCCCCACCCCGAGCTTCCTCTCCCGCGTCTCCCCCACTCTCTCCTCATCTTCTCTCCTTAACCGCTCCGTCTCCGCTCTCCGCCTCCCCTTCTCCGCCTCCTCTTCCGCCACCAGCTCCGCCTTCTCCCTCGCCGCGCGCGCTTCCGCTTCCGCCGGCGACAGAGCGGCAGCCACGCCCGCGGCGTCCCAGGCCCAGCGGTCCTCGCCCAACTGGCTGCGCGCGAGCCGGAAGGCGTCGCGGGTCGCGCGGTCGCCGGCGACGTCGAAGGCGGATTTGCCGTCGTCGTTGCGGGTCGTCGGGTCGGCGGAGGCTTTGGTCAGCAGGGTCGTGACGCAGGCCGGGCTGTTGGAGGCGGCGGCGAGGTGCAGGGGCGTCGGGGCGTGGTGGTTGGTTTCGGGCGGGTGGAAGCGGTAGTCTGGGGCGAGGTGGTTGGATTGCAGGTAGGAGAGGACGGCGGGGGCTTTGGAGCGGCGGATTAGGGCTTGCAGTTGCGTGGTGTGGAGCGTGGCTTCTTCGTCGGCTTTGGAGGGTTTGGAGGGTTTGGCGGGCGTCGCGCTGGGCTTGCCGTTCATGGTCGCTTCGGCTTTGGCCGCGGCGGCGGCGGCGGCTTCTTCGGCTTGTTTGGCGAGCGCCGCCTCGTCTACGGTGGTAACTTTGACCCTCGTCAGCTCGATGAAGGCGCGCATGAGCTCGGACTGAGTCGCTCGTCGGGTGCTGAAGGGAAAGCCGCGTAATCGATCATCCTTCTGACTCAAGACGTGGCCTTCGTAGGGTCCGAAGAGCGTGCGTCGGTTGTTGCTGCCTGTGGCTCGGACGAACAACAGCTCCGCACTCTCGATCATCTGTCGCCACTCCGACAGCAGATCCCGCACTTCTTGCTCCAGTGCCACCTCGTTGTATCGTCTCAAGCTCGAACCGGCCGAGTGAGCGTTCCCTTTCGAATTGTCGTTTGCGGACTGCGAGCCACCTTGCTTCCGCCGTGTCGTGTATCGATGAAATGTCTTGTGGGCAATTACAGTCGCGGAGCGGTCCTCGATTCCAGCCTTTTTGGTGAGCTTGGGGGTTAGCGAGACCAGCATGGCGGCGAAGTGACCTCCTCCGATCATGCACAGAAAGTAGTGCGGCCCAGATGCGCTGGTGTTCTTCGCAACCATAGACGCTGGAAGAGGCACCCCACCCTCGTCGTCTTCAGCGGGCTTTTGTTGTAGCGATGGCGGTGGCTTGGGCGCAAGCTGCTTGCGCTGTATTGTCGTTACCAATTGATCCTCCCGCCCCTGTTCCTCGGCTGGAAAGATGGTGCGGTATACCCCGAGCGATGTGTTTGAAGGTAATTTGGTGGAGTTAAACCACAGCATTGGCGGTTTACCGGCTCCCCTCTTGCGTTTCCTCACCGGCGCATCCTCCGCGTCGCCGTCGGTCACTTTCGCTTGTCGCTTCAGCAGCGCACTCAACGTGGAGTCCTTCGCCTTCGTGCCGGCCACATCATCGTCATCCTCATCGTCCGAATCCGAAGTGTCCGAGCCCGAGATACTCTCGTCCAACTGTCCCACGAGCCGCTCAAACTCCACCTCACCCACCGGTTTCCTGCCGCGCATCTTTTGTTTCAGGTTGTACCCATGCAGATCGGATCGGACATGACTCCTCTGCTCCTGCAGGTCTACGAAAGAAAGGGCACAGAGCGCACACGATGTCGCGCCTCTGAGCCCTTCGTCTGATCCGTCCGTGCCGTTTTGTGCGGGTGAGAGAGATCCTGACGCAGGGTTTGGCGACGGTGCTGGTATCTCGGATGCGCCTGACTGTGCCTTGAACTGGAGGGTGTACAACAGCTCTTGCGGCAAGTCAAAGATGTACAGCGGTCTCTGCAAGAACCTGTCGGCCCCTGTCGTCTTCTGTTGCGCCATGATGTGGTACCCAACACTCTAGGCTCTGTCCGGGCGTCAGTGATGGGCGGTGATGTAGTGCTGTAGGAGTGGAAGATTGGAGACAAGTACATATGTAGTTGAGAATGTACGTCTTCTACGTCGTCACCAGGCGATGCTACGAGTCAGGCATCACCGCGCGTCTTGGCGACGCCATACAAACATCAGCCACAGCCACCTTGATGGGCATCAGCAGACTGCATGCATGTACTGGTGAGTGCGTCTATACCCACCTACATAGTAGGTATGTATGTGCCTTACACACCTCATGTAGGTATCTACCAAACTCTCAAACCCACTCCATAACCTATCATTGTCTGTATGAATCCTATGCTCAACCTCAAAGGCCCACAACCCCTCGAAAAAACAATCATCCGGAGTCAAAGGTTGTCGACGCGACGTGGCTCGTGAGGCTGTGGCGTCACCAGTGCTCTGCATTCTTTGGAAATCTTCACGCCGACGCCCTCGAACATCGAGAGTAGGAACCAGCTCGACATATTCCTCGCCGCGCTCCCAACGCGCATTCGCCGGTCCGCCTCTGCGAAATGGGTCTTTCGAGCGATGAGCGCGGTTGGGTCATGACCAGCCTGAGCGGAATAGGTTCGTCCATGCCCTGACGAGTGAACTCCCAGACCCGGACGTATACTGACGGAGATCTGTGCAGCGTGCGTCCTGGGAGCATCTGTGATCTGTGTGGATATCATCGTCCGTCTGTTCTCGGGCAAGAAGAACTTCAGGATCCAGGATAGCGACACGTTCTTGTCCCTTTCACTCAGCCTGAGTTTTGGGGTCATGGTTGGTGCTCCATATTCAAGTGCCCGTCTGAAACGAGGAAGCTGACAGCTCTTTAGCTATTTTCGGCGCTCTACAGTATGCTACCTTCAGCAAAGAAGTCGCTACAGGACGGTGGCTTTTCGCCTCGAGCCGCTGGCTGGACGCTGGTTGCATGCTTCCTGGGTGGCGTGCTAGGCATTCAGGTCATCTCACGCGGTCTGCACCATTTCATGCCTTCGCATATCGTAGATTGCGAGCATACGCATGAGGACGAGGAAGCCGGGCAGCACGGACATGTCGACAAGCACAATCACGATGGCAGCAATGACCACGACCATGACCACCAGCAAGCGCCACAGCCTAAGCCACGCACGCCGCGACGAGTGTCGCTCCCAGGCCACATGCACCGTGCGAGCAGTGACCGTCAGTCGGACTCTCGTCGCACTTCGTACTTGGCATCTGGAACAATGACACCCGCCGCTGAGGGCGAGGTAAACCATCTCTCCCGGTCGACCACTCGACCGCCAAGAAGACCTTCGCTTCACAATCGCTTGACCTCCACGATTTCTCAGTTCGCTTCTGGCAAAGATGCGTCCTGCAGCTGTGACGGGCCTTGCTATGGTTATAGCGAACCGTGCGGACAGGAGTGCTTCAAGAATATCAATGCACGAGGCGGTTACCGAGCCCTGGTCGGCATGGCGAGTGGGAATGGGAGACCACCATTGGCTAAGAGCGCTACTACTACGTCGGCTCTTCCTGTCACTGAATCGACACCTCTCTTGCACAACATCGTAGAAGAGCCTCCGATACCACAGTCTCAGTCCAGTCAGCTATCTGGAAATGCTGCAGGTGCTCGATTAGCTGGTGCCCCGCAGGACGGGCAAGTAGAGGAGGCAAGCTCTGGGACTCTCAACACCACCGGGAACGACAGCTCAGCTCTGCACGAGACCAGGACGAACGAGACCACCTCAAGCCATCATCCCGACCACCATCACCATCACGTACCCACAAACGCCTTCCTCTCCATCGGCCTGCAAACCTCCATCGCCATCGCCCTGCACAAGCTCCCCGAAGGCTTCATCACCTACGCCACCAACCACGCCAATCCCAAGCTCGGCTTCGCCGTCTTCCTCGCCCTCTTCATCCACAACATCACCGAAGGCTTCGCCATGGCCCTGCCCCTCTACCTCGCCATCAACAACCGCCTCAAGGCCATGCTCGTCTCCTTCGTCCTCGGCGGCCTGTCGCAACCCCTGGGCGCCGGCGTCGCCGCGCTGTGGTTCAAGCTCGCGGGGCAAGGCGACTGGAGCCCGAGCGAAGGGGTGTACGGCGGCATGTTCGCCGTCACGGCCGGCATCATGGCGAGCGTGGCGTTGCAGTTGTTTAGCGAGAGTTTGGATCTGACGCATTCGAGGACGCTTTGTTTCGTGGGCGCGTTCACGGGTATGGGTGTGCTTGGCATTAGTAGTGCATTGACTGCCTAATTTGGCTTGGTATACCATCGTGGCGAGACGTAGCCTGGTCGATCCGATAGTGACATTCAGGCGTGATTTTGATTCGAAATGTACAGGAGCCAACACTTCCCACGATCTGTCGATGGATTCGAAGCTCAGCGTATTCAGGATGTCCGTCGTTTGTCGTAGCCGCGAGCGCCGTCCGACGTAGAAGCTGCCCCACGCCGTCAATAAAGTTCCATTAGCACTGATGAGCCCTTGCTCGTCCTGCTGATTCGTCTTGACGTTCCTTGCTGACTGAATGCGCGCGTCATTCAGTATACCCAACCAACGAAGAGTATCAACGGTAACCAGCGATGAATTCGCCATTAATGAGCGACTTTTGATCTCTCAAGGTCAACACCAGCCTCGCATCAATCTTCCTCAGCATTTACTAGAGCAACACCAGCGGACATGCGCCTGTAATGGCAACGTAGGGATGTCTTCCATCCGCAAGCGAAGCCTCCTCCATACTCTGCGGTCCCTTCACCGTCTCTCGTTGCCATCGCCTCCGTGCACCGCTGTGAACTCCGGTCCGTCCTTCCAGAACCCTACCGACTGGCATACGGACCTCACGGTCGTCGGCTCGCCTTGCACCGTCGCGATGGCGAGGTCCGCGAGAAGGACAATGGTGAGACCTTGGATCACGAGATAGCCCATCATTGGGGTCTTGGGTGGAGGTGGACGCTGGAGGCCGAGGAATGTGCGTTTCTGTCGGTACAGGAGCCGGACGGAGCGCATGCTTCGAGATGGCATTTTTGATTGGAAACAGTGTAGTCGCGGCTGATTTGATGGTGAGGTTGGATGGAGTTGTTAGTGAGCGGTTACTGTAGAGTTTACGGTATACCATATCTAGCTGGAGGACCCTTGCTTCCCCAGATATCGCCAAGCACGTGCAACGCAACGTCAGGTTGTGGCTCATCAGATGCGCCCTGCATTGAACGGCTCAGCTCAGAGGCGCATGTTCGTGAACTGCTCAATAAACCCACTATCGACAGCACGACTTGATCCTGTACGGAGGGGCCAGCGTTGCAGGCCGGACCCGGCACCGCTGAACTTCAGCAATACCCCCAACTCACACATCCGACCTCCACTTCCTGACGGCTTGACCAACAACCCTCTACCACGGCTGACAGACTCTCTACTGGCTCCACTCTATACAAACAGGCGGCAACCCCGCAGACACCTCAAAGCACTTATACGTCGATGTGCGCACACAGCGAGCGCTAACCGGCTGCTGCCTGCGACATCCACATCCGCGGCCTGCCGAACATGGCAGGCAGGCCAGGTCACGCGCAACAGAACACTGACGACGATCTCCTCGAACTCGATGACGATGAGGGCCCTGTCTACAATGACGGCCAACCGCCGCCTGTGTCAGATCACGAGCTGCTGGACCGGTACAACATCTCCAACTCCGACGTTCCGCGAACGCGGATCAGCATTTCGCGTGACGACTTCGTTGGGTCGCAATCCACGGCCGGTCTGCCAGGCGGACCGGGACAACAGAGTCGGGCTGCAGGATCTGGAGGGACTCTGCAGCCGCCGATGCTTGGAGATGCCGGCAGAAGTTATTCACAGACTTCCGATCTGAACAACTACCAGCGATATTCGGATATTGACAATGACCGTTACTCGGACTCGGCTTCGATGGGAGGGGGATACTATGCCGCAGGAGGTGGGATAGACGAGGACAATGTGCCGGGCTTGCCGATCAACAGGAGCGGTAGCAAGCACCGGAGCCGAAACAGTATCTTGGGCTTGGGAGGTGGTATAATGGGCCGTGCTAAGAACATGCTGGGCATGGGTCCGGAGTACAGTGAAATGGATCTACCTCTCACGGAGACTGGTGCAGGCACCGGCCGAGCTGGCAGCGGAGGGGTAGACTCTACGCAACATGAACCGTCAAGCCAACCTGAAGCGCGAAGAACGCCTGGCTCATCCTTGAAGTTTGGGGTTCCTAGTTTTGGTCGCAGTAGACCTGATCCATCAACCCTCGGACCGCGTATCATTCATCTCAACAACCCACCGGCGAACGCTGTGAACAAGTACGTGGACAACCATGTCTCGACGACGAAATACAACATCGCAACCTTCGTGCCCAAATTTCTATTTGAGCAATTCAGCAAATACGCCAACCTGTTCTTCTTGTTCACGGCTATCCTCCAGCAAATCCCGAACATCAGTCCGACGAATCGATATACCACCATTGTCCCGCTAGGCATTGTGCTGCTCGTCTCTGCCGGAAAGGAGCTTGTGGAAGATAACCGCCGCAAGTCCCAAGATCGACAGCTAAACCGCTCGCCTGCGAAAGTGCTACGAGGGACCAGGTTCGAGGACGTGAAATGGATCGACATCCGAGTTGGTGACGTCGTGCGCGTGGAATCCGAAGAACCGTTTCCGGCCGACGTGGTTCTATTGGCTTCGTCGGAGCCTGAAGGATTGTGTTACATCGAGACTGCCAATCTGGATGGCGAGACGAATTTGAAGATCAAGCAGGCCATACCCGAAACCAGCACTTTGGTCTCTTCCGCGGAGCTCGCTCGTCTAGGAGGGCGCATTCGCAGCGAACAGCCGAATAGCTCTCTCTACACCTACGAAGCTACTTTGACCATGCAAGCCGGCGGCGGCGAAAAGGAGCTCCCACTGCAGCCCGATCAACTGCTCTTGCGAGGCGCCACTCTGCGCAACACTCCTTGGATCCACGGTCTCGTTGTCTTCACGGGTCACGAGACGAAGCTGATGCGCAATGCTACCGCAACACCTATCAAACGGACAAATGTCGAGAAACGGGTCAACATGCAGATCCTAATGTTGGGTGCGGTACTCGTCATCTTGGCGATTGTTTCTTCAGTGGGTGACCTGATTGTGCGTGCCACGGTTGGCAAGAATCTGTGGTTCTTGGACTACGCATCCGTCAACGGCGTCTCGCAGTTTTTCGGCGATGTGTTTACGTACTGGATTCTGTATTCGAACCTGGTGCCCATTTCCCTTTTCGTCACTGTGGAGATCATCAAATACTATCAAGCTTTCCTCATCAGCAGCGACCTGGACATCTACTATTCACCGACGGACACGCCAGCGAATTGCCGGACATCCAGTCTCGTTGAGGAGCTCGGTCAGGTTGAATACATTTTCAGTGACAAAACGGGCACGCTCACGTGCAACATGATGGAGTTCAGACAATGCTCCATTGCTGGTCTGCAGTACGCCGATGATGTGCCCGAAGACCGAAGGATCATGTCTGAGGACGTTGCGGTTGGCAATGGGGTTTATGATTTCTCGGCCTTGAAGAGGCATCGACATGCAGGTGGCCCAGAAAGCGAAAGGATCCAACAGTTCCTGACCCTGCTATCGACATGCCATACTGTAATACCGGAGACGAATGCGGAGAAGCCAGGCCTGATCAGGTATCAAGCCGCTTCTCCCGACGAGGGCGCTTTGGTTGAGGGGGCGGTGACTCTGGGCTATAAGTTCTCTGCGCGAAAGCCGAAGGCGGTCAGGATCATCGTTGACGATAGCGGCACCGAAGAGCAATTCGAGCTCCTGGCGGTGTGCGAATTCAATTCTACCAGGAAGAGGATGAGCTGTATCTACCGCTGCCCTGACGGCAAGATTAGGTGTTACACCAAGGGCGCTGACACGGTCATCCTTGAGCGCCTTGGCGTTAGGGACGAAATCGTGGAGAGGACCCTCTTGCACTTGGAGGAGTATGCCGCTGAAGGGCTGAGGACGTTGTGTTTGGCAATGCGAGAAGTGCCCGAGTCGGAGTTCCAGGAATGGTATCAGGTGTTCAACACCGCTGCCACCACCGTCTCGGGCAATCGCGCCGATGAACTCGATAAGGCGGCCGAATTGATTGAGCACGACTTCACGCTCCTGGGCGCAACGGCTATCGAGGATAAGCTGCAGGACGGAGTGCCGGACACGATTCATACGCTCCAGACAGCTGGCATCAAGGTCTGGGTCCTCACCGGTGACAGGCAGGAGACTGCCATCAATATCGGCATGTCGTGCAAGCTCATCAGTGAGGATATGACCCTGCTCATCGTCAACGAGAACGACGCCGAAGCGACACGTGCGAACATCCAGAAGAAGCTTGACGCCATCCGCTCTCAGCATGCCGGCGGCGTAGAGATGGAGACGCTGGCACTGGTCATTGACGGCAAAAGTCTCACCTTCGCGCTCGAAAGAGATATGGAGAAGCTCCTACTGGACCTCGCCATCATGTGCAAGGCGGTCATTTGCTGCCGTGTCAGTCCGCTGCAGAAAGCGCTCGTCGTGAAGCTTGTGAAGCGCCACTTGAAATCCATCCTCCTCGCCATCGGTGACGGCGCCAACGACGTCTCCATGATCCAGGCGGCACATATCGGTATTGGCATCTCTGGTGTAGAGGGACTGCAGGCGGCTCGCTCGGCGGATGTGAGTATCGCGCAGTTTCGCTTCCTGCGAAAACTCCTGCTCGTCCATGGCGCGTGGAGTTACCAGCGGATCAGTAAGGTGATCCTATATTTCTACTACAAGAACACGGCGCTCTTCATCACCCAGTTCTGGTACTCGTTCCAGAACGCCTTCTCTGGCCAGGTCATCTACGAATCATGGACGCTGTCTTTCTTCAACGTCGTCTTCACGGTCATGCCGCCTTTCGTCCTGGGAATCTTTGACCAATTCGTCAACGCGAGACTACTGGATCGCTACCCACAGCTTTATCAGCTCAGTCAAAAAGGCGTCTTCTTCCGCACACATAACTTCTGGTCCTGGGTCGGCAATGGCTTTTACCACTCGTTGCTGCTGTACTTCGTATCGGAGCTCATCTATTGGGATGACGGGTATCGATCCGACGGCACGGTATCCGGGCATTGGGTCTGGGGCACGGCACTCTACACCACTGCCCTCGTCACCGTCCTCGGCAAAGCCGCGCTCATCACCAACATCTGGACCAAATGGACAGTCATCGCCATCCCAGGCTCCCTGGCGATCTGGTTCATCTTCCTCCCCGTCTATGCCATCGTGGCGCCCAAACTGCACTTCAGCGAGGAGTACACCAACATCCTGCCCAAAGTCCTCACCGATCCGAAATTCTGGCTCATGCTGATCGCGGTGCCGGCGCTGTGTCTGCTCAGAGACTTTGCGTGGAAGTACGCGAAGCGGATGTACTTCCCTCAAACGTACCATCATGTCCAGGAGATTCAGAAGTACAACATTCAGGACTATCGACCTAGGTATGTAGTCATTCCTTGCGAGCGATGCGTTCGAGTTGTGGCTTGCTGACGGCTTATGCACAGGATGGAGCAATTCCAGAAAGCGATCCGGAAGGTGCGCCAAGTGCAGCGCATGCGCAAACAGCGTGGCTATGCGTTTTCGCAGACGGACGAGAGTCAGGCGCGCGTGCTGCAGGCTTATGACACCACGAGAGAGCGTGGACGGTACGGCGAAATGGCCAGTAGTCGGCGATAGCCCCAGCGACTCGTGCTTGGTGGTCATGTCTTATGTATTGTACGGATGTACGCAATATGTGTATTTTATTACCTGCCCGCTCTTCAACGCAGGTGTTTTCCCCTTGTGCGTAGCGTCTCTCACAGGACAGAATTCTCGACAACGTGGAAGCTGAGTTGTGTTCAATGGCGCAAAAGGGAATACTGCGTCTCAACAGAGAGTGGGGCGCGACGTATGTAGGGTGAAGTGAGGTTGATTTTGCGGAGCAAGGCTTGGCATTCCCGACGACATGTAATGAAGTGTACGAGACGATTCATCTCGAAGTCACTATTTGCACCGCATACCCACTCCGCCAAACCCTCAAAGGACAACCTGTGACACCGCCATCGACCTTTGCGCAACATTGCCCGCCGCAACGCACGATCCTCTCCCAACATGGCTGACGCGAAGCAACAAATCATGGACCAGGTCCGGGAGCAAGCTGCTCTGGCTAACGCCCGGCAATTAGTCGAGGTAAGGCGACACGACATCAAGCACAAGCACAAGTCACTAGTCCGCATTCCGGCGCGCTGAAATAAACGACGGTGCAGAAACTCAACGAACACTGCTTCGAGCGCTGCGTGCCGAAACCGGGCTCCTCCCTCTCCTCCTCCGAACAGACGTGCTACACTGCCTGCATGGAGAAGTACATGGCGGCGTGGAATACGGTGTCGAGACAGTATCTGGGACATG
>Ga0268244_10000394_pt1 | contig 18714 bp, 20 predicted proteins | sample AgamicMgSfe_FD_200258 | JGI IMG/M metagenome (GOLD analysis project Ga0268244, IMG submission 200258) | Agave microbial communities from Guanajuato, Mexico - Mg.Sf.e (v2) (version 2) | ecosystem: Host-associated > Plants > Phyllosphere > Phylloplane/Leaf | place: Guanajuato, Mexico | collected... | reverse complement strand
AGTCCTGCCAGTCCCCCTCCCCACACTACCGGCCTTCAGGTTCTTCCCAAACCCCATTCCACCCGTCTTACCACCCAACGCTGGCGCGCTGATATCCCGCCTCTCCTTGACATTCACGCCCTCGAGCATCTGCTTCCGGGGCGTGACGTGTCCCTCCGCGATCGACTTGGCGCGACCGCGACGATACTCGATGGCAGCGAGAGCGGCGGCGCGGTCGAAGGTGGGGGTTCCTGCTGGGCCGTTGATTTGAGGAGGGATGTTCTCTGAGTTTTCTGGATGGTATGGAATGTGAGGTTTGGAGATGGGCGTGAAGTGCATCGGGATGGTGGTGGTGGTTGTCACGGTCCGGACGGCGGCGCGAGGGCGGAAGGGCCTCGTTTCGTGGAGGTGGGACGGTGTTTGTGGGTCGGTGAGTAGGGAGGGATCGGGGTGCATGGCCTCTAGTGCGTGCTTGACATGATCGGTCTCGGTTGGAGTCGGGTGAGGTGCTTTCGGCGCTTCTTCCTGCGCTTCTTCCTGCGCTTCAGGTTCCTTTCCTTCTCCTGTCGGCTTCGTTCCAGGCTCCTCGATCGGCATCGTCATGCCAAAATCTTCCTCGACATGTGGCTGCATCACTGCTTCGACCATCACCACGTCGGTCTCGATGTCAGCATTGAGCTCGACAGCTGCAACCTCGGGCTCTGCGTCCGCCCCGACATCCATTATCCGCTCCACTTGATGTGGTTCTTCCATCGGCGATAGTACGCTCTTCACCTCGTCTTTGAGCACGTCAAGCGCTGCCGCAAGCTCGTCCGAGACAGATAGGTGTTGCCCGCCCTTTGCCGCCGTCCGGCACTTACAGCACTGGAAAGCACACTCCATGGTCAAGAAGTCCACCATTTCTTCCGCATGCTCTCGCCTCATCTGCTCTCGAAGAAGCTGTTCTTCCAGCTGTTTTGTCTGCATCGTTTTCTTCGACACGACACCAACATTCTCCTTGTCATCCGACCAAGGCGAGATTATTCGCTTCTGCGGCGAGCGACGCTTCGACAGGCTACCGATCAGCTCCTCGTCGTCGTCGTCGTCTTGGGCTGCGGGAAGAGCGATCATGCCTTCTGCTGCCATCCTCGCCACCTCTTCCTCTTTCAGGCTCGTCTTCAACGCCTCCTTCTCCTCTCCCACAATCCTCACATGGGCTTGAAGCTTTTCGAGCTCCTCTTGCACCGCCACGAGCTGGTATTGCGCATTAAACGTCTCCTGCTCTCGACGTTGCACCTTCTGCTTCTCCATCTCGAAACCGGACTGTGTGATGCGTAGACTGTTGCGCGTGGACTTGAGTTCTTCTTGCAGCTTGACAACGGCCGAAGAAGATTTGAACGCTTCTTTCCGCGCACGGCGCACCTCTTTCTCGTAGATGACGGATTGCGAGGAATGGGATTCTTTGGTGCTGGCGTACTCCTCCTTTGGCGATCGTTAGTAAGCCACCAGTCTAGTCGAAAACGGTATCCACCTACCATGATATTCTCCAGCCGCTTCGCCACCCTCCTTTCCCGTTCTCGACCCTCCTCAAAGTCCTTCTTCATCCGTCGCATTTCCTCCCTCAACCTCTTGACATCGCTCTCCGCCTCCTCACGCGCGATTTGCGCCCGTCGGAGCTCAGCATCGTGTTTCTTCCGTCGCTCCGCACTCTCGGCGTTTCGGTCCCGCACGTCCAGATGCTCGAATCGCTTGACGAGGCCTTGCACGTCGCTGTTAGTCCGCGCGTGCGACCGGAGCGTGTGGATGTCGGGCAGAGATGGAGATTGCGGGAGCGCGAAGCCGGATGTTTTGGTCGGCGTGCCGTTGGATGGGTGGTAGTCGGCGAAGAGGTTGGCTTTCCGGGTTGGGGACGAGTGGGCGGATGATATGTATGGGTAGTCTGTTTCGGTGTCTGGCTCGGATGTTCTGGTTATTTGGGTTGCGGTTGTTGACAGTGCAGACGGCAAACGGAGGCCGTTGACGCGTTCCGGGGAGAGCGTGTCGAGTGGTTGAGTGTGTGTTGGCAGTTTGAATGCTGGCGGTGGTACCATACTTGACATTGACATATTTGCTGGATGTGTTACTGCATGGTATGAAAGGTGTATGTGGAGAAATGCTGAAGTCGATGCAAGTCGGCGTGGACGATCTTGATTTTGATGTCAACAGCGCTAGAGGCCACAGCAACGGACGCGCTTGGGCCACGCGCGTACATCACGTGTCGCCTACGCGATTTGGACGACACCTACCACAGACACTACACTTTCATCCACATGTACACGATGAGTGCCTCGACGAAGTACCCTGCCGTGTTAATGTACATCATCTCGGGTGATCAACAATTGGTTGACGAGTGTGAACGTCGTGTCATGCACAGCCAACAGCGACTCCAGGCAAACAGCAGACCAGACGATTCAGCATTGCACATATCGCGTCTTTGAGTACCTAGGTTAAATTTGGTCGTTCCTTGAATTCCTCACGTTACTACAAGAAATGAATCTGCAAGTTGCTTCTCGGTGGAAAGAACATGCACTATTCTTCTTCTTCTTCGTATCTTCCGCATCTCAAACTACCTGTCGGCTTCCTCTCAAACTACGCGACTGCTGTCAGCGACGCTGCTACTTCTCGCATGGTCGGACGCCTTGTTATTATTGGCATGATACTCCCTCTGGACAGATACTCGAGCCTCGAGCGTCTTCCGGGCATGTCAGTCGACCCGTCTACCGCAGCAGGAACGTGCGAGTCTCGGGTCTGACTATCTGCCTTTATATTACGCGCAAGAACTCAGCCTCCATCAGAAGCAAAGCATCTCTTCGATGCAATGCCTCTACCCTGACGGTGAGATGGCCGAGCGGTAAGCAACATCTCAGAGAACAACATCGACCGAAAAAAAACTAACTTGAAGAAAATAAAGGTCTAAGGCGCTAGCTTAAGGTGACAACTTGTTAAACGCTAGTCCGAAAGGGCGTGGGTTCAAATCCCACTCTCATCAACATTGCTTTTGCTCTTTGAACTTGGTGATCTTTTTCTTCCCTTTGCATGCTTTTTTCGTCAAATTCATGGCTGTGGCTGTTGTGCCACGTGAATACTATGTGTTCAGGGGCTTAAATGGGATCTTCTTAAAGGTCTGCATGCAATTGGTTGCGGATCTGGAAGAAGAACTCCGCTAGAATTCCCTTCGGATGAGGGGATGTCGAAAAAACACGTGATCATACCGACTTGAGGAAGATCCGACTAAGCCCCTGAACACAGTAGTAGAGTGAACACTTTTACCCGTATGATGATAAGGTAACATGATGTTGAGCGTCTGCCTTTCTCTGTCTCTGTTGGTTGCTATTCTCAGGATATATCTCAGCTGTCGAGTCATGGCTGTTGCTGTTCACTTTCATACACAGTGGCGTGGATGCTTTTACACATATGAGATATTGTCGAGTCTAGCATCTGTTCAGAGATCTGTCACAGATACGTGTAGTATGACGAATGAGCAGTCACGAAAACACATTCCTCGACTTCATGTCAAGGCTATGCTATGTGTGGAAACAACGATTTCGTACTCGCTTGAACGCTAGAACAGACTCTCATCCCGCCCTCAATCCCCCTCATGCGTGACCGCCATATCCAACACCTCCGCCCTCGCTCTCCCTTTCGTCTGCGTGCTGACAAACTCGGTCAACGTCTTGAAACTGCCCGGCTCGACAAACCCCACCACCTCCCATTCTTCCCCCATCACATCCTGACTCTCCACTTGCTCGACGAAAGACAAAATCTTATCCTTCACATTACTCTTCTCCCCCTCCTCACCTTCCACCTTCGCCTGTGACTTGACGTTCTGCTTTAGGATCGAACTCGGACAGGTGATCCGTAATCTCATCCGCGCCCTCGCCACAGGGATCGGTTGGTGCGCGATCAACGCTTTCATGGCGTCGAGCGCTTGCGACTTGGCCGAACGTGTGGTCACCACACCCGTCCACTTGGCTTTAGCATGCTCGGCCGGTTTCGATTCCCCATCCTTCTCGCCTGTCGAACGGCTGGGTGTGCTCGCTCTCGCCTCCGCCGCGTTTGTACTCTGCTCCCGACTCTGACTCCGATCTTCTCCCTCGCCATGCCCTTTCCCAGCCAGCCTCCCCGCATGCCCGCCTTGACTCGACAACTGATCCAACGCCTTCTCAATCATCCCCGTCGTGTACACCCGCTTGGATTTCGGGTCGACCAACCTCCCCGCCACGATCTCAATCACCTCCTTGTGCACCCTCTCCAACTCCTGCCCTCTCTCCTTCTCCCCCACTTGAATCTCCCCCTTCTGCAGGATTTCCAGCACCACCTCCTCTCGAGTCATGCCGGGGAAACTCTTCTTCAAATCATCGTTGTTCGCCACTTGCCCTTTCGAGACGTTGAGGAAGACGTTGGGTATTTGTAGCACATTGTCGAGGTCGGTTTCGTTGCCGGCGCGGAAGGATGTGACGGTGTTTTTGTAGCAGGCAATCTCGAAGCGCTTCTTGCCCTTTTTCATGCGCACGAGCGATACGTTGGTCAGTCGGATTTGATTCGAGGGCTGATTGATTTGTGCTGCAGGCATGATGGCTTATGTCTGTGATGTCGATGGTATTTCGAGATTGTCGATTTGGGGGATTTCGCATTGGTCGCATGTGAATGAAGTATGACGCAGCTGGACTGTGAGGACAAATTTCGGTGGTCTGTGCGCCTGCTACTTCCCCATTGGAATTTTAACCTCACCTCATCAGGAACATTCCGCCATACCACAAAGACAGCCTTCCAAGACATCGTTTGCCATATCACCGCGATACTACGATGGTGTTCCACGACTCGAAGCAACTCGTTCGGTTCGATGGAAGACTCGCATCGCTGAGGAGGCACGTTCAACCCGCGTCTTCACGACGACTTGATCCTTCGGCCTGCATTCTCTGGCTCCTGCAACATACTTCTATCGAAGAAGATACCGATATCCGGCATCTTCGTGTCTCGTCGCTTGACGCGATGTCTTCATCAAGCGATGGGATCTGGAATTGAGTGTCCGGGAATCAGAAATATCGTTTTGTCCTCATTTGAGGATTTTCGACACAATGTCCTCAGTACACTTTCAATCGCAAGTTCCCAGCACTTGCGATATGGCTCGCGATACAATGTCCTTACTACACGCAAAGTAGGTCCCGAACCACCTGCATTAATATCTCGCTATTCATCCTGTCCGAGTCCTGCTCTCTCTCATACACTCATCAGCCAACAAACCACATTTCGCCCCTTCGTCAATCATCCCATCTATACTGTACGCTTCTCGCTCTCGATAATCCACTTGCCTTCGCTCACAGGAGCAAAATCTCCTCTACACACAAACATACCATACCACTCGCAACATGCCTTCTCTCGCACTACCCCCTCCGTCAGTCGCCCTCAACTACAAGGCTCCCAGCAAAGCTGCCCCAGCCGCAGCCGTAGCCGCTACAGCACCGGCCAGCAATACCACTCGCAGCACGTTCTCTCTCGTACTGCCCCCGCCGTCAGCTGCCCTCAACTACAAGAATCCCAGCGGCTCTGCGCCGATCGCAGCTGCTACAGCTCCAACCAGCAATACCACTAGCAAAGTATTCTCTCTCGCACTACCCCCACCGTCTGCCGCCCTCAACTACAAGGATCCCAGCGGCTCTGCGCCAGTCGCAACGGGTACAACCTTGACCAGCATCTCCAACGTGCTATCGACTTCCGAGACGAAGCGCGCCGCCACGGGTCAAGACAAGCCCAAAAGCGCCGAGAAAGATGCCAACAAAGGCAAGCAGACGAAAATGACGCCGGTCGTCAGGCATTGGTTCAAGTGTCGCTACGGGTGCACTGGACCCGGTAGCGTCAAGCCCAATGCAAGCAGCCTCAGGCAACACATGGAGAGAACCCACAACCTCATCCGTACGCTCCTCGCTCTTATCCCCTACGTCAATATACTAATACTCCTCCAGCCGAAGAAAAGCACTATGACGTCTGCCTTATGTGCAAGAGGAAGTACAGCAGCAAGGCTCAATATGAAGAGCATTATAACCCAGACCGTCCGAGTAAGTTTAGCTGCCTACCCGCCTTTAATTCAACTCATGCTTACGGTCGCTCCCACAGTGTGCGGCGAAAGCATGTTCTCGGAAAAGGTGACCGCCAAATACACAGCCGCCAAGGCGAAATGGGATGTCATGCTCCCACGCACGCGCCAAGAGAGAGCAGACACGTTCGCCTTCGAAGTCGACGGCCCGCCTTCCAATACCGTCAAGTTCAGGAACGGCGGGGGCATGTCTCTGCGGGGCCTTGAGGACCTGGAGGCCGATCCAGTCCCGGAGTTTTTGACGGCGGCGGAGAGGGCCGAGGGCAACCGCCCGTTGCCGACGAAAGGCACGAAGCGGAAGCGTGATTCGTCATCGAGGGGCGGGGAGTCATCTCCGCTAGGCGTGAACGCTGAGGCACGTCTGCCGGCATCTACGGCAGCAACACCGCAGCAGCAGATAATCGTGCCAGCGCCAATGACCCAGCAAGGCATCTGGTCATCTCCTGCGCTGGGCCTAAAGGACTGGTCATCCCTGTCGGCCCCTACTGCGGTGCCTCCCCACCAGCAGATCCTCGGGCAGGCGTCGACGCCTGGGCAAGCCGTCTGGTCATCCCCGCCGAACCAGGACGACTGGTCATATCTGCTGGCTCCTGTAGCTGTGCAACAGCAGCAGACGCTCGGGAAGGTGCCGATGCCGCCTCAGCAGACCTTCTTGTCATCTACGCCGAACCCGGGTGGCTGGAACTCCCTGCCGGCCCTTGCAGCTACCCAACAGCAGCAGACGCTCGGGATGGTGCCGATGCCGCCCCGGCAGGCCTTCTGCTCATCTCAGCTGGGTCTGAACGGCTGGGAATCCCTGGCGACCCCTGCCGCCGCACTAACACAGCAGATGCTCACGGAGACGGAGGAGCAAAAGCTGCAGCAAGCCCTGGCAGCCCTGGCACCGCAAGGGCCGAAAGACCCGTTCTTCAGCTTGGGGTGGGGTCACGGCAGCTTCTGAGCTGTGGACAGGAAGAAGAATGCAGGAAGGGTGGAGAGAAAGGGGAGTTTGGCGTTCGTTAGGATTGACCGGGTATCTTAACATACAATCATACAACACATCTTCGCACTTCGCTTCCTCTGACCACCTGCACCAGAACCGATCATCAGAAGATGTCACTATCATCGAACGGATCTGTCTCCGATGCGTCGGTGACTGCCCTCCGCTTCTCCCGAAACGTATCCTCCAGCCTTCCGCTCGCGTCTTCGTCTTCGGTACCGACATCCAGATTGGTGTATGATGGTTCAGTAACGATTGCGAGCGGTTTGCGGCCGGAGAGCATATCCATGAGAGAGTCTTCGGAAGCACCTTCTTCGAACGGTACATCTTCTTCCTCTTGCGCCGGGAATACGCCGTCTTCCGCGATCTGGGAACCACGTCGTTCCGGGAACAGAACGGTAAAGCCAGCTTTGCTCGCGCACAGGATCGCTGATTTGCCCTCGGCGGATGAACGGCGGAGCCAGGAAAAGACTGGCGTGCTCGGCGCCCGCACAGTGATCGGGACGGGCGCATTGCCCGTCGTCGCGTCGAACAGGTACGCGACGCCTTCGCCGCAGTCGAGCATCAGCGTGCCCGGCCGCGAAGGGTGCCAGTGCATTTTGCGCACGTTGTTGTGCTGAATGAGCACGGCGTGCGCGGTCAAGGTTGTCATGTTCCAGACCCAGACTGTGGAGAGCATTCGTTCGTCGCGGGTCGCGAGGTAGCCGCCGTCGCGGCTGAAGCGCGTTTCGGCTACGCCGAGATCGTTCGGTTCGGTGCTGGGTTTTGTTCGGGAGAGGGGTGGCGAGACGGGTTGGGATCGGAGTGAGTATGAGCGCTCGCCGGACGCTGGGACGGTTTCTGTCCAGATTGGTGCTTGGGCTTCGGAGGAGAGGGTGGTTTGGTGGATTGTTGTCGTGTGCTCGATCATGGCCAGCGGTGCGAATGTTCGAGTGTTCAGGAGTAGGACTCTACCGTTGAAGCGAGACAATGCCAGCTGGCGACTGTCTGTTGACCAAACAGTTGACTTGACGCCCAGACCTGTATCCTGTGTAGATGCTGAAGTTGGGTACGACCGAAAATGATGGCCATCGGGCGTGTAGATATGCAGGCTTGGATGCGCAGTGGGCGTGTCTAGGATAGTGAGCCATCGCCCGTCCGGGGACCATTGTAGAGATTGTGCGTCGATTGTGGGTAGCTTTGTAGGAGACAATGAAGTGCTCGTTTGTGGAAAATGCACCGTCAGAAAGTCTTCTGCTCCGATTCTGGATAGAACCGCAAGCGTCCGTACACCACCGCTGTCTACAATCGGTCGCATTTGCCACCGACGCCCGTCGCACGCGGTTTTGATATCACCCAGCTCGATGCCTTTTCCGGTTTTCAGATTCCACAGCTTCGCTCGGCCGAATTCCCAAACGGTCAGAAGCAGGTCGCCGCCGAGAAAGTCCGCTGAAGTGAAGCGCCCAAGTCCTCCACTGCAGTTGTCCACTCTGACCTTGTAACCTGCATCGTCAAGGTTGACGATCTCGACTTGTCTCGACGAGCATACAGCTATCGCTAAGCTGTCATCGGACCACTTCAGTGCCGTTACTTCCTTACTCGGAATCCGTATGCTGAAGTTGGTGATTCGCTCGGGTGCCTGCACGTGGCAGACGCGCAGTCGGGTGTTTACTACGCATGCTACCCATTTTCCACATGGCGATTGCAGGGCATGTATGCCGGGGATATCACCACTCATATCCATCATTGTTGTCAGGTGTCCAGAACTTGATCAATGCCTTGTCGTTGTATATGGTAAGAAACGGAAACAAACACGCGAGCGCTCGGGGCAACCAACACCAAGCGGAACTTCATCCCGCTTTTTTTTTCCACCTCCTCCTGCCAACCCACGACAATTGTGCAGTGCTGCACAGCCGCGCGATCACGGACACACCAAGATCCGTGCATTCAAGATGATGTGCGGCCTTCCGCGGCACTAGCAACATTACGAAGGGAGTCAAAGAATGTCGATCGTCCGGACGTCAAACGGCGCGCACCGGAAACCACCTGAACGTGCTTGTGGAACCTTTGCCAGCTCTCGAAGCCAAATCAGCGATTCACCCCTAGGCATTTCGAGCTCAGCACGCGACATCTCTCAAGGTCTGTCCTGGTACACAGCAGCTCCGGTCTGACATTGCGTACCGTGACTGGGGAGTCGGATTGCCGCCGCTATGTCTCCTCAGACCGCTCAACTGTTATGGGAGAACAGATCCTTGAGCTCGCTGATAGATTTGCCAGGAAGGGTGCCAAAATCTGATCTGAGTAGAAGGGATACTTCGCGGTGCGGTGTCTCCATTACGCTGTGGATTCTAGCCATAGATAATCCATGGGACGAGCTTCCCCCTGACGAGTCTGAGATGTGCAAAGTGGCTGCTGGCTATTGCTAGGAGGCTCCGGTGGATCGCTGCCTTCAGTCAATACCGCAGAGGTCTTGTATGACATACAGGCGAAAGACCCGATATGCCATCTGCATCCTCTTGTATCTGATGGTTTCAATCAAGGTAAGGCCTGTATACCTTAGGTACCTAGGCATACAGCATGTTCGGGGGATACCGCCCAGCATCCGATCACGTGCACGGTTGTGTGCATATGGAAGGCACAAGTGGGCTTGGTGAGGAAGGCACGCGCAGGCAAACGCGTACTTAGCGCGTACGTGATGTGATCTTTGTGACCTCACCTCATCACCTTCAAATTTCTGCCTTTCCCCTTCATCTCACTCCTTCACCACTTCATCAGACTCCCCTCGCACTCCTCATCAAAACATCCACATCGGATCCCCCCTTCCTACACATCTCACACCAACCCGTGAAGCTACGCAAATCAGCAGCAATGGGTGGCGCCTGGGGTCTCGGCTTGTTCCAATCGGACTACGACTACGACATCATCGGCGAGTTCACGCTCGAATCCGACGTCTGGCAGCTGGAGCACGTCGATGCCATGAAAAGCGGCAAGAAGCCCATCTACATGCTGGAGATGGTGAAGTCCGAAATGTACACCCCGGAGACGGGCCTGGGCAGCATTCAGAAGCTTCGCAGCATCCAGCACCAACGAGCCGACCGTCCAGCCAAAGCAGGCGAGGTCTACTACTCCGTCTATGCCAAGCTCTCCTCGGACGCCAACCGTGTGCGTGACTACATGGACGACGAAGCGCTTGACAGGTTGATATACAAGTACCTCATGGAGGCCTCCATCCCTCAGCACACCAAGCCCCTCTGGCGTCCGGGCTACGTGGTGGTGCTCCTGGGCGCGTGTGCGATGACTCTCGGCTGCACGCTGTCCGCGACCTTCCTGGAATACCTCCGCAAGACTTACGCCGATCCCCAGCAAGTCGGGTTGATGCGTGACGCGCTCGTGCAGATGCGCAAAGCACTCTCTGGCCCCAACGGATACGTCAACGGCGAACCGTACGACTTCGGCACCACGGGCTTGGACGCGACGGTGTCGGCTGGAGGAGCTCCGAAGGAGGACCGTATCGTCCCCTGGCAGGTCAACGTGCCCTCACCCGATGGCGAGACACCGTGGCTGATGTTGCTCATGGGCGCCTTGAGCGGAAACATGGAAGTCAACTGCCGGAAGGTCAGCAAAGACGAGTTCGGTGAGGGGCAGGAACAGCTCAACGAGCCGGTGGAAGAGAAACAGGAGGAGCCGGAGGAGGAGCAGGGCCGTTGCCAGGGGTGCAAGGCGGAGAAGCGTGTCGGCGGGTTGCCGCTGCTGGCATGCGCAAAGTGCAAGATGGTCTGGTATTGCAGCAAGGATTGCCAGGAGAAATGCTGGAAAGGGCACAAGGAATTGTGCAAATGGGTAGTCACGAGCAAGGCGATGGCGAAAAAGGAGAGCGCGCCGCCCGGGTCGCTGACGGCCGAGTTCCTCGAAGAACTGGCGATGATGAAGATTCGCAGCATGCCGTGGCGCTGAGTCTAGCCAAGCGACGTCTGCGAGGGCGCGTGTGTTTGCGTCTATTGAGCACGAGGAACGACAAGCGGCTAACATGACACGGTGACAGCCGGAATGATAGCTCTGTCGACGAGCGTTGTTACATTTGATTTGCTGGGTTCATGCACCCTGATGCTGTGAAAGAGACACTGTTCTGAAATGCAAGCTGTGACTCTTCATCGTGTGATAACGGTCAAAACTCATTCTTGCATTTCCATCCGGCCTGCATCGGTGTCCATCTAAGCGGATTTCAAGTCGTCCACGCACCGATTCACGACAGGTTAAGATACGTTCTTCTCGTCACGCTCGAAAGAGATGAGAGAGTTGTCGACGTAGTCCACGGGTGTTTCCTCTTCCAGCCTTGGGGTCTAGACCCTTAACCCAACAGCTTGGTGGCTGACACGTGTGTGGGGAAGCTGCGGGAGGATAGCCGAGGTCGACGACAGCTCTTCCATTGTTTCGCAAGGCTATCAACATCTCAATTCCCCTACTCACGCGGCGACCACACCAGGAGCATCCCGTCACCACCATGTCCGACGAGACCAAACCCGGTGCTCCCACCGCCGGCGAAGCGACTAATATCCCTCCCACTTCCGAGAAATCGATCGCGGCCGAGGCGAAGCGCAGGGTGCCCAAGCTGACGCAGATCGCCGCGACACCGGACCGTATCCTCTTACGCCTGAACAAGTAAGCAGTAACCTCAAACCCGCCGAGCTTCGTGAAAATGTATAGTTCCCTGACGACGCAACGTGCCAGGCTCATCGCCAGCCCCGGCGGTCTCAGCGCCTTCCTGTCCACCTTCAACTACACCCTCTACCTCCTCGCCTACGTCGAGTCCAAGTCGACCCCGCTCAAGATCCGTCTCTACCAGCTCTTGAACCGCACCGCGGCCGTCCCGTCCCTCGATGGGCCCTCCCACATCGCCGCGCTGGGCTCCCTGCTCTCGAGCACGCGCACCACCCTCCGTCTCTTCGGCCTCCTGCCCCTGTACGCCTGGTCCCGCCAACTGATGCAAGGACCCAAACCGGGCCAGGATCAGGTCTTGTACGCGACGGCCGTGACGCAGTGTCTCTTCTACCTCACTTACCAATTCTTGGAGAACGTCGGGGTCCTCACGGACAACAAGGTCTTGCCGGCGTCGTATACCTCTCGCTGGACGGCCCGGGCGGGGGGCAAGACGGCGCGGATCTTCCTGTGGAGTTATCGGGCCTGGTTGGGCGGGGTGTTGTGTGATTTCGTGCGCTTGGCGCGGGAAGCGCAGCTGGAGAGGGCGAAGAGGGAGAAGAGGGCGGTGGGCGTGGTGATGACGGAGGAGAAGGCGCGGGAGGAGGACCGGCTGGCGGATGCGAAGTGGTGGAGCCAGGTGGTCGTGCCGCTGGGCTGGGCGCCCATGGCCACGCAGTTCAGTGTCGAGGGGGGCTTGCCCGGGTGGAATCTGGGCGTCATGGGCGTGTGTGGGTTCTTTGCGGGTCTGGGGAGGACGTCGGAGTTTTGGGCTGCTACGGCTGATGCGTGAGGTGGGATGTGGTAGGTTTGGGTGAAGGGGCCACTTGAGCGGGGTGTTGGATGTATGTGTTGGGTCACATATGGCGGGTTTGAGCGACGAGCATGCGCGTTCGGAAGCTATCCTTGACGTTTCACGGCATCTGGATCGACCTGCTTTTACAGATTGTACCTTCACGATTCAGCATCCTATTTCGCGCGAATACGCGACCAGCGCCTTCTTCATTTGTTCAGAATCTCTATGCGAGGCCTCGTTCACGCGACTGGTAGGCATCATCGACACCGAGTGTTCGTCCATCCCTCTGGTGGTAAGGGTTGGTGGAGCAATTGGCGGACGAACTAATAGAGAATCCACGCTCCTCGCCTTGATGGCGGACGTTCCTCTGTTCATTTAATGATGTTTGCGCGGTCTGGAGAGCTGGTCCCGGCAACCATGTCAAGACGAGGCGACGAGCAAGATGTTCAAGGCCATCTCATCGGCTTGTTGCTTCCATCACTGTGGACTCGTAATAGCCGATGGTTGTGAAGACGACGCTGCCGTGATCTCTCGATGGTTAAAACAAGATAAATTCATGATCATGTCCGTTTGACTTCGCGGCTTCGAAGCTACGTGCAGGCACGCCCATCGCAGCCGTCTCCATTGCACGTACTGCGCAGAGTATGTGCCTGGTCTGGCGGATCGACTGGCTCTTTCGACATCGCTCATGGGCGAGATCGTCCTGTAGGCTGTGTACGGGATCATGAACGGTTGTGCGCGAAGTATTCACATTGTAGGGAAGGCAAAGTGCATAGTGAGTATCGTCGAGCGGATCTAGGTAGAGTGCTACGCAGACACCCACCGTAGATTCTTCCAGCAGTGTTGGCGCGAATGGTGGTAAAACAGAGATACAGTCTACAGGACTGCCCCATACGGATACAGCACGCGCCCGCGGTCGGATTAGACTTCGTGGTCCGAGCGCGGAACATGCATCACCCTTCGAACTCTCATGCAAGGAACCTGAACCTGAACCTCTCTTCGACCATGACCACATGTTACCGCGTGAACTCGTGCGACCTCGGCATCGGCCTGTGTGCTGCTCAGAACCAGTACATATAAGGAAGTCTGCCCGCCAACCCCCAACAGGATCCATACAACTCCACCGTCCCCTTCGCCGCGATGTCCAACCCTCACACTTCGGCCATGCCGATGGATCCATACGAATGGCGCGAATCCGTCCTGTCAACCCGCTCGCTGTCCTACCTGTCCACCGTCGACGCCCTGGGCTCACCTGGTCTAGGACCTCACAGTCGTAACGCGAGCTACTCATTCATGCGCAACGCCGTGACCCGCCGCAACACCATGACGTCTGCCGACGGCTCGGCGTACGGTGACGAGCTGGAGATGGCGCGGACATCCAAAAAGGACGGCGGCCTTAACGATATCCCTGAGTTGCCGGAGAGCGTGGCGGAGAGTGCGCTGTTCACTCTACCACGGGAGATCAGGGATCGGATATACGGGTTCTGTCTCCAGGCTGAAGGCGGCTTGACCGTCGAGTGGCCGGCGGTGCCGGGCGTGCAGGTGCACTACAACATGCAACCCCAACTCCTGCGTTTGTGCTGGATTGTGTACGAAGAAGCTGCGCCGCTGCTGTACAGCGTCAACAGTCTCACCTTCCACCATCCAAGCGATGCGAACATGCTGGTCCGCGCCTTGTCATCACCGACCCACAGTCGGTACATCACAACCATAAGCCTGCACCTCAAGGCGCAGGACACCCGCCTGTGGATGCCGTACCTCACGTCGACAGACGGAGCTCGATCTCTCAAGGCGGACTTCTCGAACCTCCGGGAGTTGAACATACGGTTTAGGAGCAACAAATGGAATCACGCGCTGTCTCCGGATGAGAACATCACACTGTGTTCCAAGGACAGTAGGTTGAACGAGATCGTGGACGGACTACGACACATTTTCCTGCCCGCTAAGAGAGCGCCCAGCCCAAGCGGTCTGGCAACAAAGCCTCTGAACGAGATGACCGAGCAGGACTTTATGGCTTTCGTGGATCGCCATCGGCCCGGTGAAGACATGGCGTTCAAACGTCAGCTCCTCGAGTTGCACAAAGCGCACGTCCCAGCTGCCGCAGCGCAGCAAACCCCACCGCCAACCATCCGTGTGGTCTGCGCCTGTCGAGTCCATTCAGCACACTTCAACCAGGTGACGCACCAGGACCCGACACCCGTGGTACCACCAATCCCACCACATGCACTCGGACCTCAAGCGGCCCCTCCGCAGTCTGCGCCCGTGCAAGAGGGACAGCCTTTCGTAGGGTTCACCGCCGTCGATTTCAAGGCGATGGGCGTCAAGAACCTGCACGACCCCGATCTCGGGTCGGCGAAAGTGGCCCGAACGCCCTTTGCGGACCTGAAGGGGATCCTGATTGCGTTGGAGATCCATAGTCTGGACCCGAAACGAGGGGAGGGCTCTCGTCACGCTATCACGACCTGACGACTATTAGTCTGAGTGATGTTGAGTCTGGCAGGATGAAACTTGTCCCGTAGGAGGGGCGTGCTATATGAGGCGTGGTTTACGTTTATTGAAATCCAAATAGCGCTCAGGCGCGAGGTTGTGGTCGCTCGCAAGAAGCTCTTCTTCAGCAATCTCTCCTTCCCCATTGGAGATACTTATGAATTCCCGGGATTTGGGGAAGGACCAGTCTCGTGACCAGGCATGGGCAGTGCGCTACTTCCCATCACGACCTTTTTGGGCGAGCCAGATAGACGCGGGCTATCGGGGACACAAAGATCGGACTCCTTCTAGCCTGACAGCGGCGCGTTCCACCGAAGCGAAGCGCTCTAGCTCGGTCACTTTGGCAAAACTGGAGATGAGTGCTTTTTTGCGAAGCGTGGTCGTATCGCCAACGATGATTGGGAGGAAGGTGTGGATGCCGGAAAGTGCAGAGGCCAGATGGTCATGGATAGTGAAGCCCGGTTAAGGGTTGACATAGAAGCCTTTAGCGGAGAGCCCGGGCTTGATTGAACGAGAGGGAAAGATCCAACTATGTTTGCATCATGCGTTGTGGTCGATGAAGGCATGGAGCATGTCTAGATGGGCTGAATGACGCTCTTGCAGAGGCTACTGTCACCGTCATATTTGAATCTTGGCTGGAAGAGAGCTTGTTTGAGTATGAAATCAGCTAATGCGAGCACATTGGCACGATATCCCGGCGATAGTGTCATAATTCTTCTCGCTGCCATGCTCGAGACTCTTTCACACCACATCTCCAGGAGATCTTGCTTGAAAGCAGGCCCATACAGCATTATCACTCGGGTGTGATGCAACGTCCAACAGGAATGGTAGCCTTTGGAGGTTTGGAGGAAATTGACGCTTTGCTGGTTTATGGACTCATGCCGGGGAACCGCGCTGCCAGTGCAAAAAACATGCCATGTCCGAGTGCGCCGGTCCACCCATCAAGCAATGCATCAACTCTTCCCTCACTGGGCAAGCATCTAGTCGCCACCACCGACCGCTCTCGCTGTTACACTCTGTCAGCCTCTTTCCCGCTATCAATACACATGTGCCCGCTGCGCCACTTACTGTAGATGTTGCCCGCGCTGTGACTGACCACCTTCTTGATCGTGCCCTTCTCCTCCAAATCGTTCAACGCTCTCCGCGCGAGCGAGCCGTTGATCTTCAATCTGTCGACGAGCACGGCCACGGTGATGAGGCGGTAGGACTGCACATCCTTCTGGAGCCGCTCGTTGGTGGTCTTGTCGAGCACGACGGCGTGCTGGGCCTTGTCCTTGACTGCACCGGCTTCGTTAGCACCTGTCTATGGGTGGAGGCATACGTCCGTGTGGGTAGTGCGATGGAGTGAGTGCGATGGTGCGGATCGTCTACGAGGATGAGGTGGTGATGCTGCGTACCCTTGCCCTTGGACCACTTCTTCTTTTGCTTCTTGCCACCGGTCGCTGCTGGCGCCTACTACATGGTTAACCGAGAATCGAGTGTGCGTTCGGCCGTCGTGCTGCCTACCATTTTGTCGAGATGTGTAGTGGATGTGGATGTCGACGACGGTTCGGCTGGAAGTTACTGTAAAGCAGAAGCATTTCCACCAGTGCGCGGGCTTGGCGCGGGGATGCGTCCCGGTTATCACGTGACGAAATGCGCGACGATCACTCTCCGCTTGTGATCGTGTAACTTCACTTGTTGACACTTATGGAAACAATCGCGCAGACAGCAGTCGCTATGCCTGTGAGCAAGCGACACAGGTAGTTGGAGAGGATGTATCACCTCCTCAGATCACTCTACCTCCACGCAACCAGCAAGGAAGAATACTCCATCCTCGTCCTCGGACTCGACAATGCCGGCAAGACAACACTCCTTGAGCAGATCAAGGCGATCTACAGCTCGGACGGTCGCCATCCTAACCTGAACACCGTGCCTACGGTAGGACAGAACGTCAGCTCGATCGATTTGCCCGACTGCTACCTCCGAGTCTGGGACGTGGGCGGGCAGCACAGCTTGAGAGGGCTGTGGCAGAGTTACTACGGCAGCGCGCACGCGATCGTGTTCGTGATCGATAGCACGGATGTCGGCCATGCGGACATCGAGAAGTTGAGCAAAGGCAACGTGCAGGAGGAGGACGAGGGGCGATTGGGCGAATGCAAGCTCGTGCTGGAAGATGTCCTACAGAATGAACAGACCGAGGGCGTGCCTTTGCTCGTGTTGGCGAATAAGCAGGATCGAGAGGACTGCGTGGAGGTGGTGCGGATTAAGGAAGGCTTGGTGCGGAGAGTGTTTGAGGGGGAGAAGGGGAGCAATGTGCGTGACAGTAGGGTCTTGCCGCTCAGTGCGTTGTCGGGGACCGGGGTGAAGGAGGCTGTGGAGTGGTTGTGCAGTCGGGTGAAGTGGAATAAAGAGGGGAGGCCGCCGGTCATGCGTTGAGAGAAAAGTCGTGAGGAGACCTTCGTCAGACCTGTCTGCATCTGGTCGATCGGGTGGCACGTGACGAGGCAGAAGCTTGGTTTTGACTCACCTGCCACTTCAAGCACTTTCCAAACCATCGCCCTTTCGCGGAGAGCTTACAGCCCTGAGCGCTGTATCGAAATTACTATCCAACGACCCACACAGGCGCTGACATCGGGCGCCCGTCGGCACTGGCCGCCCACCTGGCTCGTACCTGAAGCTCACCAACTTGAAATCGAGGACCACTCCGACTCATGCTATGGCATCACGGTCCACTCCTCACCCAGCCAAACACCCGAGTTCTGCGCAATGCAGACGGATCAACCTGGAGAAAGACGGACTACACACCAGGACGACGACTCCGAGCCAGATCGTGGAGAAAACACAACTTTGTCGCGCCCTCATGGCCGGTTCGGCAAAAGGCACTACAAGGCGTGCGTAGAGTCGCATCAGATGCTCCCCTGGCTGAAAGTGTACTTTCAGACGGAGTCGATCTGGACGTAATGATAAGCTTAATTCAGGCCAAGAAGTGGCTACGAACTACCCGGATTCTCGAGTCGCTTTATGACCGACTTGCCACTGTACGATAGCGCATCCTTCGAAGAAAGTATCATGATGGTGAACTCGTGTCTGGAAGTCACCCGCACGATGGCAGGCGAACCTTGGCTCTGTCTCTGGCAGTCTGTGCCGATCTTGCTAGCCCTTACGGGAGGAAAAGCAATGGGCATTAAGATCGGGTTGTCCTATTCCATTCAGGCAGTCGAGGCCCCTTTTCCAAACACGGAAAACTTAAACGAAGTCTCGCTCGAGTATGTGACAGGAGAACTTCACAACCCTCAAGAAAAAGCGACCCGACAAAAGACCATTAATTCCAGTCCATTCCCCGTATCTACATCCACTCATCCCTTTGTACTCTGTACTCTGCAATCTGCACAGCATATGATAAAAAACCCCCCTAGAAATCACAACGTCCCCCCACACGTACACACACACACACACACACATACTCAATGCCTGTCGGAAACAAAAGTTCCTCAAAAGGCTCTCCTCCGCGTCCCAGCCGCGCGAAATACACGCTTTACCCCCCGTACCCTCTCGTGCGAACTCTCCTCCTCCTCAACATCATCACCCGCGCGGCGCCAACCGGATGCATGCACGCAAACGCTCCCAACACATGCAGCGTCGTGTGAACGGACACGTACACCCCTCCCTTCCTTCCTTCCTTTCCCTAACGCAACAATTCCACGA
>Ga0268244_10000387_pt1 | contig 18831 bp, 11 predicted proteins | sample AgamicMgSfe_FD_200258 | JGI IMG/M metagenome (GOLD analysis project Ga0268244, IMG submission 200258) | Agave microbial communities from Guanajuato, Mexico - Mg.Sf.e (v2) (version 2) | ecosystem: Host-associated > Plants > Phyllosphere > Phylloplane/Leaf | place: Guanajuato, Mexico | collected... | reverse complement strand
GAACAGCTTCGAGCAGCTCTGCATCAACTACACAAACGAGAAGCTGCAGCAGTTCTTCAACCACCATATGTTCGTACTCGAGCAGGAGGAGTATGCCCGGGAACAGATCGAGTGGAAGTTCATTGACTTCGGTCGCGACCTGCAACCTACAATTGATCTGATTGAGGTTACGAATCCGATTGGTATCTTCTCTTGTCTGGACGAGGACTCAGTCATGCCCAAAGCCACCGACAAGAGTTTCACGGAGAAGCTTCACCATCTCTGGGATCGCAAAACGACGAAGTACAAGCGTAGTCTACTAACGCAGGGTTTCATGCTTACGCACTATGCTGCTGAGGTCGAGTACTCTACCGAAGGGTGGCTAGAGAAGAACAAGGACCCGCTAAACGACAATATTACGAGACTGTTGGCCGATTCGAGCAACAGGCACATCGCGAACCTGTTTGCTGACTGCGCGGAAACCGACGACAGCGCCGAGGGCGCCACCAGAAGCCGAGTGAAGAGAGGCCTCTTCCGCACCGTCGCACAGCGTCACAAGGAACAGCTTTCGACCCTGATGAACCAGCTGCATAGCACGCACCCGCACTTCGTCCGTTGTATCTTACCCAATCACAAGAAGAAACCCAAGCAGTTCTCCGCACCTTTAGTTCTGGACCAACTCCGCTGTAACGGTGTGCTGGAAGGCATCCGTATCGCGCGGACCGGTTTCCCGAATCGCTTGCCTTTCGCTGAATTTCGCGCTCGATACGAAGTACTATGCTCCAATATGCCACGCGGTTGTTTCGATGGCCAAGCGGCGTGTAAGCTCATGCTTGAGAAGCTCAACCTCGACCGCTCCTGGTACAGGGTAGGTCTTACCAAAGTCTTCTTCCGCGCCGGCGTGCTGGCTGAGCTAGAAGAACAACGTGATAGTCTCATCCGAGACATTGTCGAGCGCTTCCAGTGTGTGGCGCGTGGTTTCGTGCAGAGACGGTTGTTCAAGAAACAGCAGCACCGCGCTGAGGCGACCCGGATCATTCAGCGGAACTTCCAGGTGTATCTTCAGATGCAGGCGAATCCGTGGTGGCGGCTCTTCGTGCGTATGCGGCCTTTGCTGGGCGCGACCAGACAGAGTAATGAGGTCAAGAAGAGGGAGGAGGAGATCAAGAAGTTGCAGGAGAAGATGGAGCTTGAGGAGCAGAATCGCGTTAGGGTGGAAGAGGAGCGCAGGAGGGCAGAGACGGAAATTCAGAAGGTGCAGCAAGTGCTTGAGAGTGAGCGTGCTCTGGCGCTAGACAAGGAAGAGATCTTCAGACGACTGCAAGACCGCGAAGCTGAGCTGACGGAGAAGCTGCAAGGCGCGCTTGAGGACCAGGGTAGCCTTGAGGGTCAGATCGACGAGCTGATGGCTGCTTGCAAAGCCGCGGAAGAGCAGGCTGAGGAGCGAAGACATCAGCTGACAACGGCTGCTGAGATTATTGCGAAGCTTGAGGACGAGAAGGGTGATTTGACAGACCGCATTGCTGAGCTCGACGCGCACATTGAGGAGGTTGAGCGTACCAAGTCTATGCGGAGCGAGCAGGAAGAGGCGTTGCAGCAGGAAATACGGATGCTGCAGAGTCAGGTGCACTTGAAAGACCGTAAAGCACAAGAGCTCGAAGCGAAGATGCTTCAAAACGACCAGGAACTCGACATCAAGCTTGCTAACGCCACCAAGGATTTACAAGGCTCGAAGAAGCAGATTCGTGACTTGCTAGACGAGAACCGCGCAATCAGGCAGCAGATGTCCGACCTCTCAACCACCTCCGCCAGCTTTGAGGACGTGATCAGGCGCAAGGACAGCGACCTAGCCATCCTGAAGACAGACTTGAAGAAGTTCCAGGATGACCGTAAGCGCTTTGAGGATGAGAAGCATATGTTGACCACCAAGCATGACAACGTCCAGAACCGACTGCGTGACAATCAGGCGGAGATGGAGGCTATGAAGACGCAACAGACGCAGCTCGAGCGTGAAGCAGCTGATGCCAAGCGCGCGCTTGACGAGCAGACTTCTGCGAATGCGCAGGTGGAGATGTTGGAAGCTCAGCTTCACGATATCAAGACCGAACTCTTCCAGACTCAGACCGACCTCAGCCGGGAGCGGCAGTCCAGAGACGACGTCAAGCGGATCGCCACTGCCGAGTACGAGAACCTGAAGCGAGAGTATGACTCTTTACAAGATTCCAAGGTCACTATCGAGAAGGAGATGTATGTCCAGTCCGACGTGACGAGACGTGCTACTGGCGCCAGAGAGACTGCGGAGAAAGAGCGCAAGGAGTACCAAACAGAACTGCAAGGTCTACGGATGAAGTTCATCGAGCTGCAAGAGGCGAAGATCGAGTGCGAATCTGCTGTCGAGCGGAAAGTCACCCAGCAGGCGAACGAGCGCCATGCTCCCGTACGTCGTGAGCTTGAGGCGAAGACGGTGTATGCGGATGAGTTGGAAGGCGAGCGCGGTCGTCTTATGAACGAACTCCAGAAGTTGAAGCAGTTCATCGGCGAGTCTGATGCCTTCAAGCTTCACCACGATCAAGAGAAGCAGCATCTGCAGCGCGAGCTGGTTACGATCAAAGGCCGTCTGACCGCTTCCGAGAACGACAACCGCACTTTGATGAATAAGATTCAGCAGAAGAACCTCGACATCGCGCGCTCGAACAGCAAAGCTAGCGATACCCAGCGCTCGCGTATCTCACAACTATCCCAGGATAAGGCGAAGAACGACGAAGAAGTCAAGAAGCTTCAGCGCCAGCTGAATGACGCACAGCTGACCATTACTTCACTCGAGAAGCACAAGGAAAAGCTGGCGCTGAATCTTGAGGATCTGAATCACGAGATCGAGCGCGAGCACAAGACGACGAGGACCGCGGAGCAGCAGTCTTCGGCTATCAACCTGCAATTGGCGGAAGCGAACCGGAAGCTGGAGACTGAGAGGCAGTTGAGGTCGCAGGCGCAGCAGAACACTCGGACCGTACAGACAGCTCTCGATGGTGCGAGTGAGGAGCTTGGTGAGGCTCGCGAGCACCTCAGGCTGTTGCAGAAAGTTTTTGATCCGGAGAGTGGACGGTTACCGCCGAACATGGATGGCCCTGGAGCGAAGCCGGACTTGAGCAGAACCATCGATCTGGCGCAGAAGTTGGAGGCTGCTGAGCATGCGCTGAGACTCGCCACTGACAGATTCTCTAGAGCCGAGACACAGGTTGATGATCTGAGGATGCAACATCATGAGGATCTACAAGAGAACGACTTCCGGCACGTCAACTCCAAACGCGCTCTGCTCGAAGAGATGAATGCTAGTCAAGTCAATGCTCGGTCCTCGCCCGCTCCTCTCCGTCATCCATGGCAGAACGGCGATCACAAGTCTTTCTCGCAGACTCCTTTGAATGGCGTAGTGGGTACGCCGACGAACAAACGCCATATCAGCCGGGCCAGCGAGGACTCTGCTCGCTCGGACCGGACTGACGACACGATCACATATAACAACCGGATGGACCTGGCCGCTGAGATGGAGATGTTGCAGAACCAATTGCAGATGAGCGAGATCAAAAACCGGCATTTGCAGGCGCAGATTGAGCGAAGCCCTTCGAAGCGCGAGGCGTGGAAGGGCGATGAAAGTCCATCAATGAGGCGGTTCCAGAAGCTTGAGAGGGAGAACTTCCGGTTGCATGATCAGCTTGACGATTCCGCTAAGAAGATCTCTTCGCTTGAGCAGAGTATTCGGACGGGTCAGCTGAGCTTGAAGGAGGTGCAGACGAAGAGCCACGAGGAGTTGTACGACTTGATCAACTCGCAGGAGCAGTCAAGGAGATCGCTGCTCACTTCGCATAATGCCGCTATATCTGAACTTGCAGACGCGAAGCAAGCCTTCGACGACGTCAAGCAGGCGAAGAACGCGGCTGAGGTTGAGCTCCGGGATGCGAATTCCGAGTTGGCCGATGTGGAATACGAGCGTGAGCAAGAGGCTGCCAATCACTCGCAGTTGCTGCAGGAATTCTCTGACCTGCAGATCAGACTAGACACAGAAGCGTCGAAGCTTGTTGATGTCACTGCCAGCCTCAACCTATACAAGGCTCGCGCAGATGAGTACTACGGGAAGCTCGAGCATGCCGAAATCGCTGTCTTGAAGGCTTCAAGAGCTGAGCAGTTCGCAAAGTCACAAGCTAAGGAGGTCGAGGAGACCTGTGCAACCATCATGTCCGAGCGCAAGCAGATGGACCAGCTCGTCGAAGACTTGCAACGCCAGACTCAGCAGTACGAGGAGAAGGTCGAAGACGTCCAGACTGATCTCGACAGCGCATTACAAGCCAAGAAGCGTCTGCAAAACGAACTCGAGGATTACCGGTCACAACGGGCTATGGATCTTGAGGACAAGGAGTCATCGATGGAACAGACCCGGAAGAAGTACCAATCCGAGCTGGCAGCTGTGACGAGCGAGCTGGAGATCGAGCGTGAGAACGTCATACATGCCCGTGGCCAGAATGGTCGTCTGCGTGACGAGCTGGAGGAGCTGCGGAGTAAGTGGGATGATGAGGTGCTCAACAGCTCTTCTTGGAGTAAAGAGAAGCAACGGCTGGAAGTCACGCTACAGAGTCTGTCTGACTCCCGCGATGAGGCGGTGAATGCGCATAATGATGCTCAGAGCAAGATCGTCGATCTCCTAAGCCAGGTCCGTAGCCTGCGGACGAACGTCGATGATACTGCTGCTGAGCGCGATGAGCTGGTTAAGCAGAAGCGCGGTCTAGAGGCCAGACTGCAGGAGGCGGCGAACAGGCTCGAGGACTTGTCTAATACTGGCTCGCCTGCTAAGCGTAATGCAGCATCTCTCGACCGCGAGGTACTACACTTGAAGTCTCAGCTTGCTGAGAAAGAAGACATTGCTGCCGCTGCCGTAGGCAAAATGAGGCGCGCTGAAGGGGTCGTGCAAGAAGTACAGAAGGATATTGGCAACGCTCGTGAGACGAGTGTGCAGTTGCACAGAGAGAAGGCTGTCCTCGAGAAGACGGTTAAGGATCTGCAGCTGAAGTGCATTGACCTGGAGACGAAAGGCTATTCGAGCGGCAGCCAGGATGTTCGTTTCTTGCATGGCCGGATACAGGAGGTATGTTCCTATGATTTCCACTTTTCCCCTTCCTCACATGTACTGACAAGATGCAGCTCGAATCCCACCTTGACTCTCTCGAGCAAACCCGCACCACCGAAGCCCGCAGTGTCCGCAACGTCGACCGTACAGTCAAAGACCTGCAAGCGCAGATCGAACGCCGCGACAAGTCCGCCCAGATGCTGTCCGACGATCTTAACAAGTCGCGTGACAAGATCGATCGTCTCCTCCAAAATATCGATGAGTTGCAAGCCTCTGACTCCTCAGCGCAGCTGGTCGCCAAGCGCGCCGAACGCGAACTTCGAGAAGAGAAAGAAAGAACGCTCAAGCTGGAGCGGGATCTGGACACGCTTCGCGCGGTCAGCAGAGAGCGCGAGCACAGTGTCCGCCGCGGTGGCACACTCGCCGCACTCAGTGATAACGGTGGTGGAAGCAGGAGAGGTAGCTCTATCGGCATACCGAGCATTAATGGGGATGTGAAGCTCGAGGTTCCGCAACGGAAGAGTAGTTTAAGTAGGGCAGGAAGTTTTTTGTGAATAGCGGCGCGTCTGGAGTACGGGACAGACGAAGGCAGTGGATACTCAGGTCGACGGCGTTCTTGTGAGGGCTGAGGGCTGGCTTTATCGATTCAGGCATTGTGCATTGGGTGGCGTTGAGAATGCCCCTTAGGACATCGGAGAGCGGCGAGAAGAGCTCGGCATCGTACGGGATATAGTATTGTATAGTCTCGTAATTTCGTACCTGCAGATGAGTACGACAGCTTCATATACGAGCAATGACCGCAATGACTTATATTTATTTGCTAGCAGGAAGGTTGAAGACCGGGGCTCGGTGGAGTGATTTGTCGTTCGATCGTTCGACGTTGTCGTCACGGAAAGCACTCATAGGAATAGAGGACTTTACACCCCCATGGAATACCTGTTGGTCGGCCGAAGGCCAGCTCATGTTTGATTGACTCATCGTATATGAACCAGACAGCTCTATCCACTTGGCTTACAAATACACGATCACCATGAGAGTCGACAGGACAACCGATACGCCTGTTCCACGTTGGAAGCATAGGTGTTGCAATTTTCTAACCCCAACGCAATAACCCTAACCGCGCGTGTGGCCTGAGGCGCCAAAACCCGTGGTGGAAATCTCACCTTGGATGCGGCGCCTCGGTCAGTCTCTTGCAATGATTGTTAATAAGCATACAGTGCCGGAGAAGACAGTGGTTAAGAGTACCGGCATCTAATCAATGGGATGAGAGTCGCGAGGCAGCCGCGATACTAACTGCTGAGGTGTTACCTCCACGGCTCTATCCTGCCTGGTGCGAAGCATGCAGCACTGCTTCCGTCGTATCCACCTTTCCCTTGTCTCACATCAATGTTCACCGAATGCAGCATGTTTGTTGACAGCCAAAGTGCTCCGCTGACAGCCGTCTCTGACAGACTCTCATTGAACGAAATTTCTTCCGCACCGACGTATCGAACAGCAACCATTCGGTACCAACATCTCACCAACCCCAATCGCCGTGTCGGATACTGCTTCGAGGCGTATTCCTTACCTTGCATGATGCGCTCACGGAACGAACGACAACTTCGATCGCTTGCCCTTGGCTCGGATCCTCTTGCCGAACGTATAAAACCTATGGATATGCGCAGATCAGTGATCTGTCGCAGTGACCGCGCACTGTGGCTGCAATCTTGCCCTGCAAATCAACACTTACAAGAACGGGATGGGTATCATCGCCACCGAGATGAAGCCTAGTAGGCTCATCCCCCAATTCAAACCCAGCGTGTGGAACACTACATTATTAGGTCAGCAAGAGCATAGTCTGCACTTTGTAGGAGGCCCTCTCACAGGCATCCGCGAACAACGGGAAAGATGCAGCGAGGATACTGCGCATGAACATGTTCGCCGCGAGTGCACTCGCCGCCATCATGAGGTAGGTGTCGACCAGATAATTGATAGCGCTCTGGAAGATGGTGAAGAATCCAAGACCAAGGCAGGCAGCGCCCACGCAGAAACTGTGGCATAGGATTAGCATCAAACTTGTTGTGCTACGGAGCTCTCAGGAGGCTTACCCCATCCAATGTATATTCACCGCTGCGGTCCAACCCATAATGAACAAGCCGCCAGCGAAGAAGAAAGATCCGATCATCATGGGCATCAAACGGGCTTCCGGGATGATCTTGTTGTCGTTGGCGATCAGGCGCGTACGATAGTAAGACTGGCCCCAAAGATTGATGGCTGCTGCAAATGCGACACCTACTACGATGGCGAGGAAGGGGGTTGATCCAACAACTTCATTCCAGCCTCGCATCTACTCGATCATTAGTAAAGTGCTTCCGTGGGGATTCAGGAAAACCAGACCTCTTCGAACTCAATGGGGAAGGAAGTAATCGCTCTATTTTGCTTGTCAGCATATGTCATTGTGCGAAGGACCACATCAGTGAAACCAAAGGTGAAGTACGTACAAATAGATGATGGCATAGCAGAAGGCGGCGTATAAGTTGATGAAGAAACAGATGGGGTCCACAAGCATCTCGATTGGCACCACCAAGTACTTCCGCGACATCTCTCGCATGGAAGTACCCGATTCTTGACTCTTCGAATGAATCGCCCAGTTTTTCCTGCAGAAGTATTAGTCCAAGTGTTACGGGCAAATCATTCCGGAGGCTGCTTACGTTTCGAGACGAATCTTACTAGCTTTGCGAGCCAGCAAGACAGGAGGAAAGCTCTCATCGATGAACACGACGCTGGCAGTAAGGATCGCTACAAGCATAATGCCTGTGAGCTATGTCAAATTGGTTAGCCGGCGATCCTTTCGTAAGGAGCTGTATCCCGGGATTGACGAACATATTCCGTCCACCTCCAACCAGTGTGGTCAAGGTTCACCACTAATGCTCCGCCAATTATGGGCGCTACCAGTGGACTGACTATAACGGCGATGCCCCAAACAAGTAGCGCAGCGCCTCGTTGAGTCGGTGGCCAGATGTCTGCTAAGACACCGCCGACATTGCTGAGCGGCGCACATCCGAACACTCCAGCGAAGAACCGAGTGATGAGTAGCGTTTGCAAGTCTTTGGCAACGGCGGAGGCGAAAGAGAACACCATTAAGCCGAAGATGGGTATCAAGACGGAGGGTTTGCGGCCATAGGCTTCTGACATGGGCGCCCAAAGGAGAGGACCGAAGGCATTGCTGTATTGCGTATTAGGCTCATCACAGCATCAATGATAGGGAAGACATGACCTTACCCAAAGAGATAGAGAGTCAGGCCGAGCACAGCAACTTCTTGTCCAACGTGGAACTGCGATTCGATCTGCGGGATTCCAGAGTTATAGCTACTCGGTTGGCCACGTTAGCGATAAGTAACGAACATTGTGTTGCGGAAGGACTGACATTGTGCTCGCCCAGGTTGTGCCCATAGTGCAAAAGCTGTAGAGGACTGTTACGATCACTTTCTTCTGCATAGGCCAGTTTAGCGGCTTGTATGGATCATCTGGCCCATCGAAGTCGATGAGATCGTCGACAACATCTGGTTTGGCATCGCGGTCCATCTTTGGTGCTGCGACAGTGGTATCGTTGGACAGGCTAGAGTGCTCCGTGTTTGTGACCATGGTGCTACCATCAAAATGTCGAAAGGCGAAGGTGCTGGTTTTGTGGACGGTTGCAAGAGTGACTGTTCGGCTGCCACATTGATCGATCCATACGCAGAGGCTCTTGATTGGCTGTGAAGGTGCGAAAGTCCGAGACTTTGTCAGCAACCCGGGTGAACGGAAATTCGGGCCCGAAATCGTTCATATCCGCAAGTGGGTCGCGAGCGCCGGGGGCTGCAGCCTACAGCTGAGATCCTGAATCCTGATCTGATGCTGCTGCGTAGTCACTAGCCGGCGACTACCCGCGCTGCGCCAGGGTATGTTAATATGCCGCTTCGAAAAGGCGCCTACGGTGTGTATAGCAACCACCGGCAAGAATGGAGCGAACAACTCGCCGAGTTGCGGCGGTCAATGCGGTTGCCTTCCACAGCCCTGGCATGTCTGATCCAATGGCTGAGAAGCTTCTTCGAGACTGCACGAGTATAACTCAGGTCCTCGGCGTCCAGCTACCGAGTGCCATCTTTGGACCGTCCAAGCAAACGGTATACTTTGTCTTCAAGTGAGAAAGCTTGTATCATGCAGTCCGTCAACCTGGTCCTGTTCGGCGATCAGACCGTCGAGAAACGATCTTCCATTCAATCTCTGGTTCGTCATTCCAAGACGTCGGCCGGAGCCCGACGGCTACTGCGGGAGGCCACAGATCGTGTGCAGCTGGAATTCGCCAAATTGAGTAAGGAAGACCGCGCCTGGAACCATGATGTACACACATTACTGGGACTCGCCGAGGACAACATCGACGAAGAGAGCCCGAATGGGGTGATAGCAACGGTGTTGATGTGCATTGGAAGGTTGGGCGAGTTGATCGTGTAAGTGGACTTCTCATCACCCACCGACTGCAAGAATATGTGCTTACTGAGGACTCAGTTACGCTGAAGAAGATCCATCCATCCTAGGATCTGAGCATGATCCTGTTCATGTATTGGCTTTCTGCACAGGACTGCTTCCTGCTGCTGCTCTGGTCGCGGCGAGGGACACCAGCGAATTGTTCGAGATTGGGAAGGAACTTATTTCGATCACTTTTCGCGTGGCGCATGAAATCATCCGGCGGATGAAATTGATCGAAGACACCAACCTCAGCTGGGCTGTGACTGTGGTGGGAAAGTCAACGGAGAAGGTAAAACCGATTCTTGATGAGTTCCATAAACTCCACGTAAGTAGTTGTTCAGTACTGGTGACAAAGGAAGAAGCTGATCGCAACGAACCGTGCAGAAGGTTCCCTACTCCAAGAGAGTAGCTATAGGGGTAGTGTCCAACGGCTGGCTGACTCTTATGGGAGCCCCGTCATCCTTGGCCCATCTAATGCAGTTCTCCAAAGAACTCGATGACGCTCCCAAAACGAAGACAGATACGAATGGTGCTGTACACACAGAGTACATGCCCAGATTCGACGTTGAGAGAGTGCTGGGAGAATCGCCTGTCCTTAACACGCCGATAACGTCCAAAGCCAGTATGATCTCGCCCGCATCATGCAAGCCGTATACCCATAATACTCTCCGATCGTTGCTTGCCGAGATCATGACAGATATTGCACACAACATCCTGCGCATCAACGACACTGCCCACGCATGCATCTCCGGGCTCCTGGCCAAGCGACATATCTCGCTAACGGTGGCGGGTCCAACAGGGCATCTAACGGCCGTGCAACGCATGCTACAGAGCAAAGGGCTCGAATATGAGCTTCGCGAGCACCATATGTCCGATACTGGTGTCATGAGCCGTGGCGGATCGGATCTTGTTGCTATTATTGGCATGGCAGGTCGATTCCCAGGGAGTGAGACCATCGATGGCTTCTTCGAGGACTTGATCGACGGGAAGATTCAACTCACAAAGGTGAGTTGTTGATTGCACCCGTGTAACAGTGAAGGTTGGGACTCATGCCTGCAGATTCCAAAGTCTCGTTTTGATCTGGACAAACACTTCGACCCGACCGGCAAGCAGAGAAATACCACGTCAGCGCAGCAGGGCGCTTTTCTGGATCATCCAGGCCACTTCGATAATCGGCTATTCAATATATCTCCACGTGAAGCCATCCAAATGGATCCACTCCAGCGTCTCCTGCTCACGACCAGCCACGAGGCACTTGAAAGCGCTGGCTATGCCAAAGATGCCACATTAGCAACGCAGAGCAATCGCATAGCTACCTATTTTGGCCAGGCTTCCGAGGATTGGCGCGACATTCTCAACAATGAGGACATCGACATATACTATGTACCAAGTCTTTCGCGCCCATTTGGACCAAGCCGATTAAGCTACCACCACAAGTGGGGAGGCGGGACGTACGCATTGGACGCCGCGTGTGCGACAAGCACAACAGCTATACAGCTAGCGTGTTCGGCGCTTAACGCTCGCGAATGCGATACTGCATTAGCTGGTGGCGGCTCACTTCTTGTCTCCCCGCATACGTTTGCGGGATTGAGTCGGTCTAGCATGATCTCTGACACGGGTGGTTGTAGGACTTATCACGACGACGCCGACGGATATGCTCGCGGAGAAGGTATTGGAGTTGTGGTTCTGAAACGATTGGAAGATGCCCGCGCGGACAATGATAACATCATCGGGGTCATCAGGGGCTCAGCGAGGACCTACACTTCGACCTCGACTTCTATTACTCATCCTAGCGCTGAGTCGCAGGCACGAATCTACGAGGAAGTCTTACGGCAGACCAGCGTTGTACCGAACGAGATTGCTTACGTTGAGATGCATGGCACTGGTACCCAGGCAGGTGACTTCGAGGAGATGAGCTCGGTGATTCGGGTCCTAGGTCGAGACCGATCTAGGGACAATGTCTTGACGGTTGGAGCCGTGAAAGCTAATGTTGGTCATAGTGAAGGTGTAAGTTACGCTGTATCTGGATATCAGGATGTCAGAGGCTTACTCAAGGACAGGCCGCCGGTGTCACATCGCTTATCAAAGTCTTGATGATGCGAGAGCGAAAAATCCCAGCTCAGCCAGGGCTCCCGTTCAAGCTCAACCGCAACTTTCCGGTACTTGACGCTTTGCATGTCAGGATTGCTGGTCTTTCCGGGAAAGACATGACCCTACGTCCAAGCCCTGCTGCGCAGGATGCGAAGATTAAGTGTCTCGTCAACAGTTTCGATGCTTCAGGTGGCAACACATCCTTGGTGATTGAAGAACCACCCGAGCGACCTAGGAAAGCAGACCATCCATTGTCATGTCACGTCGTCACCCTCTCTGCCAGAACACATGCGTCGCTACAAGGGAACCAACGGAGGCTACTTGACTATCTGAACAGACACCCGCACATCAAGCTGGCAGACCTTGCATACACGACAACTGCGCGCAGGATGCACGAAAACCTTCGTGTCGCATACACTGCTGGATCTACAAAAGATATCATCAGCTCGCTTCGCGAAGATGTGCCCAAAAAGCTGTCGAAAACCAAGCCGCAGACTTCGGGGGTCATTTTTGCTTTCACTGGTCAAGGCTCTCAGTTCGCTGGTATGGGCAAACGACTCTACCAGCACAGCTCGATCATGAGAGATCTGCTTCACACATATCAGCAGATGGCCGAGCATCAAGGAGGTCCCAGCTTCCTGCACCTCATCTTAGATGATACTTCTGATGTCGCAAACGCATCAACTGTGTGCGTTCAGCTTGTCATTGTTGCTCTCGAGATCGCCACCGCACAGTTGCTCAAGATGTGGGGAGTTAAGCCTGACATGGTCGTCGGGCACAGCCTCGGCGAGTACTCGGCGCTGTGTGTCGCAGAAGTACTGTCCGTTAGCGACGCCCTCTTTCTAGTCGCACAGCGTGCCGCCTTGATGGAAACCCACCTCAGTGCCGGCCAGTATGCAATGTTGGCTGTCGGGAAAGACCTCGACACCATGCGACAATTCTTAGCCGCAGACGGGAAGGCCATCCTGCATAACACAGGCATTGCGTGTATCAACGCTCCACAAACTACCGTGATCAGTGGACCAGTCTCGGAGATCGGAGATGGGAAAGCCAGACTAGAGAGAGAAGGAACCCGGACGACGGTACTACGGGTGCCATATGGCTTCCATTCACAACACATCGAACCAATCCTCAATGACTTTGAGGCGATCGCAAAGGGCGTGATGTTCTCCGCTCCCGCAATCCCCGTCGCGTCCACTCTCTTAGGCGCCGTTGCGGAGCGTGGCCAGCACAACGTCTTCACTCCGGCCTATCTTGTTCGTCAAGCTCGGGAGCCCGTCAACTTCACTGGGGCCTTACAAGCGTACCAGAAACACACTCTGGCCACACTCCGAACAGTCTTCATTGAGATCGGACCAGAGCCAGTATGCCTTGGTTTGGTTCGCAGAACGTTGAATATTCCCGCTGATCGCTTGTTGCCCACCATGACTACAACACAAGATAATTGGAGAACGATCTCTTCCGCCCTTGCGGCGCTTTACCAGGCTGGAGCATCGATAGATTGGCCGCAATACCACAAGGAGTTTCAATCATCTGTGAGCCTTCTTACCTTGCCGAGCTACGCCTTCGATGCGAAGGACTTCTGGACTCCATTTGTTGAGCGTGTGAAGCCTGGCACCGCGGTCTCTCTCGATGCTCAAAACGCCCTCTCGAAAAGACCGAGCGCTCCGGCCACACCTACATTTAGCACCACGAGTCTACAGCGGGTGGAGACAGAAGAGACGAACGCGAAGAACATTTCTGTCACGTTTGCCTCATTCACTTCCGAGACTAGTTTGCAAAAAGCGATCAAAGGCCATGTGGTCAACGGCCTTACGATCTGTTCGCTGAGCATTTTCTGCGACATGGCCAAGTCTGCCGCGCAATACGCATATGAAAAGCTCAAACGCATCTCGAAGACACCAAGCATGAGTGTCTACGGTATGAACATGACACACGCCTTGGTGCTATCTGAGTCAGACTCAGCTCAAGTAGTCAAGACCAGAGTCTCGCTGGACCACAGCGATGGCATTGCAGACATCCGCTTCTTCTCTATAACCGGCGGTGTCATTACCGAACATGGAAGCTGCAAAGTTTGTTTCGAAGACACCACTGCGTGGTTTACTCAACTATCCCAGACATTCTTCCTTGTAAAGTCCAGAGTTCAGGCGCTGAAGGACATGTCAGCATCTGGGAAGGCTCACCGGCTACTCAAGCCCGTAATCTACAAACTGTTCGATAATCTTGTGAGATACAGCAAGGAATATCAGGGACTGGAAGAAGTTTGGGTTGACGCTCAGTGTCATGATGCTGTCGGAACTGTCAAACTACCCGACAGTAACGGAATAGGCAATTTCTTGCACAGCCCTTTCTGGATTGATGCATCCATCCATCTCGCTGGCTTTCTGCTGAACGCAAGCCTGAAATACGGCGACGATATCGCCTGTCTCTCTACTGGGTTTGAGAGCTGGCGATTGCTAGAAGACCTGCAAGCCGATGAGATGTATACGACATATGTCAATATGCAGGAGACAGAGACCCCGAACGTCCTTTGCGGCGCCGCCTATGTCTACAACAGTCAACATAAACTGGTGCAGGTCACCACGGGTATACGGTTTCAGAAGATGAAGAAGGTAGTCCTCAACTCAGTGCTGCTGCCGGGAACAAGTACTGCAACTGCAACACGCAGCGAGAAGGCTGTAGCATGGCCAAAAGAACCTTCCTCTGGTGAGACAACAACGTCGTTTAGCACAGGGACCTCTACGCCAGCATCGCAATGCGTTAACGTCAGTCCAAACCTTGGAGCAGAGGACAGCGCTGGCGCCGTCACACCAGCTTCTTCTGTAGGCAATAGCCGGTCCGAGAACCTGTTGGCCACGCTACTGTATGTTGTTGCTTCAGAAAGCGGATGCAGCGTAACCGACCTCGACCCGGAAACCGCATTCGCTGACCTTGGCATGGATTCTTTGATGGCTATCACGATCATTGCGGTTTTCAACAGAGACACGGGAGTCGAACTGCCGGCAACCTTCTTTCTTGACCATCCAACCGTTGCGCAAGCAAACGATAGTCTTCATAGGATCGAGGTGGTAGTCTCGGTTCCCCAGTCATCCGTGAAAGCGCAAGAGGATCTCACCGCTGCTACCGTTATTAACTCTCAAGTACTACCTACCCAGGAAACTCCCGAGGGACAGCTCAGCGCTGGGGAGGGCCAGGCCAGACATCCCACTTCTGTAGAATCTTCATTCGCCGCTGCTACAGAAGTCGCCAAGCCTAGTAAGGTTGTCTTGTTGCATGGCTCGCCTTCTTCCATGGAGCACAAGCTGTTCCTGTTCCCTGATGGAAGTGGTTCTCCGAGCCGTTACATCCAGCTTCCGACACTCGCCAACGATATTAACGTCTTCGGGCTTGAGTCGCCTTTTCTCCGTACGCCTACTGAGTACCAGTGCAGCGTAGAAGCAATCTGTGATTCGTTCATTACTGCCATGAAAACAACGCAGCCTGCAGGTCCTTATCTCCTTGGAGGGTACTCGCTCGGAGCTATCTACGCATACGAAACTGCTCGCCAACTCCTCAGTAGCAACGAACAGGTGGACGGCCTGTTCATTATAGACATGGCCGTTCCCAAAACAGTCGATGCGCCCATTTCACCAAGTCAACAGGAGCTCATCAATGCTGGCCTTCTGCCCTCGAATAGTCGCCTCACCACCGCCCAGAAAACCCATCTTTCCAGCACGATTCAGGCAATGACATCTTACCATCCTGGATCCTGCCCTCCCGGACAACGACCACGCAAGACTGTGCTGATATCTTCAAGATTCGGCCTGGCAGCTAGCAAGGAGTTGAAGCTGTCTGAGTGGGCAAAAGGGTGTGCGTTGGCCTCCCGAGGATGGGAGGAGTTGGTTGGGCGTGTAGAAGTACGCGAGATTGACGCCGAACATTTCTCGCTCTTCAGGAATCCGGCTGTAAGTGACGCTTGATCTGAGTCCTTGTATTAAACGCTGACAATTCCTCACAGTTACGGACGCTTGGAACTCTCTGGACGGAGATACTCACGGAACTTCTGGGTTGAACAATATCTGGACATAGACCTGCTTATTGTACAGCGTGGAACAGTGGAAGACAGACAGAGTAGTATTCCAAGCTTTGCGTTGCTCATGATCGGTTATGGGAAGGTTCATGTACTTCGGGCGTTGCTTGTGATCAGACTGGTATGAAGAGCGACAAGCAAATCAAGTACAGTTGATGTCGTTGTACTTCTTGCGATTCAATCCTTGCCCCATCATCGCAGTAACACTGGCTCCACCTTCGGCCTATAGTGACAAGCTTGGGATACTTCATGTATGCAAGTGATTGATTTGAGGATCGTGCATGCCTTGTCAGCTCCCAGACATACAGATATCTTTCCGGCGACGCAAGACCATAAGCTTGGAGGCTCACAGAACTTCAAGCTGATCACGACGACGTAGGTTATCATTTCGCAGGAGTGAATGACCGCAGTGAGACTGCAAGTGCCCCTCCTCATTCGGCGTCAGTATCTAATTGCGCTACTGCACCCCTGAGTGGGCGGCGAATCGATGGGTCCATCTATTTAATCACCGAAACAAAAGCGCCGGGAGAACTTCAGCTGGGTCAGCAGCAATTTTCCCATCATCACCGAATGTCGCCGCTACACAGTGATATCCTGATATGGATGGCCGGGAGCATTGCTTCCAGTAATATCCTCCTGTAGTAATCTCCGGGTAGTGGGGCAAGCTGGTCGTAGCATAGATACAGTGTGAAAGCCGTGCACGAACACAGGAGTACACTGGTGACAGACACTGTTCGTATTGCGCCTCTTCCAGCCGCATTTCCGCTCTGTTTCAATAGTTCACAGAACTCAAGATGGCAAAGCTACCAACCGATGTCACATACAAGGATCTCGGCCAAGCACCGCCTGGCATTGTCGACAATGCTCGTCGCAGAATCTGGACGCCTGTGGCCAGAGACTGGGCAGTCTTCGAGAAATACGGCCGCGAAACGAACGGAGAATACACCTTGCTTACAGTCTCGGTTGCACCAGGCGGACAGAATGCGGCACATTGGCACGGCTCCTATTCGGAGACGTTTACAGCAGAGAAAGGCGATGTGGGCATCTTCTCCAAGTCCATCGGCAAGGTCATGCTGTCGCCCGGGAAGAGCATAACAGTAACGCCTGGCGAAGTGCACTACTTCTTCAACGCAGGCGAAGATGACGTGGAGATGAAGATCAAGCTTCACCCAGCGCGCGAAGGGTTCGAGAAGGGCCTGTACATCTTGTATGGACTCGCGCGAGACGGCAAGAGCGCGAATGGCGGCATACCGAACAACTTCATGCATTCAGCCATCATTTTTTCTATGTCTGATATGTGGCCTTCGGGATTATGCGGCGTGTTCCTGACCCCATTCATGAAAGTCTTAGCCTTCTTTGGACGAGTCAGCGGCGTGGAGGAACAGTTGGTGCGTCGGTACTGGGCTTGAGACTTGAGCATCGTGTGTACTTGATTTGGCGTCGGGTCTTCCTGGAAGTTCCTGAAGGATTTTCTGCTCGTTCCAACAAGCGCCACCAGCGGTGCAGTCATCCATTGGCCGGCGAGCAATATCAGAGAAGACGCATTGGTAGTATGCTTGGGCACAACGAGGCTTCGTCTTGTAATATCCAGACGCTACGAACGAAACAACACTACCACAAACTCAAAGCTCCCGTGAGGTTGTTGCCCTGGTAGTCTATGCTTTCCTGTTCATAGCAAATATCTGTCTGGAAATCGTGAAGCAGGGTGTCAAACTGCTCCCAGCTCATTTCCTCACCGAAATCTAGTGCTGAGCCCAAGAACGGGTCGCCCAATAGACCATCCTGATGTAATAGGGGCGGGTCATCGTCTTCCGTGAGAGTCTCGCTGCTCACCTCACATCCTGAGTCGAAGGCAAATGAGCCATCGCTCAGTCCTTCATGACCCTGTAAAGCCTGTTTTCTCACGAGGCGAGCCCGCTTCAGCAGTCTGAGCAACGGCTGCCACAGAACGCTCTTCGCATTTTGCTTTTGCATGCCATCGGGGCCAGCAGCATCTCCATGGTAGTCCATGTCGCCGAATACCCCGTCTACAACTGTCCAAGACCTATCTACTACAGGACCAGAAGTGTGCTTGCAGAGTTCAATCAGAAGATGGGCTGTCGCATGCCATTGGATGTATTTGCAGCCGAAGAACCAGCCGTATTGGCCAGATCTGTTAGGTAGTTGATGCGTAATCTCGAGCACTTCCGTGTTATAGGAAAGCAGCCGGCTCTCAACGTCCTGCTGTCCATCATCACTGTGTTGGTCATACGTCATTTTGCCCAACTTGGCGATAATGAGCCGGGTTCCAAGGTAACAAAGACGATGGAGATGTGAGGATATGGAAAGATATTTCAGATAAGTATCCTCATATCGTCGAATCTGTTGCTGTGCTATGCTTTCCGTCTGCTCGCTACGCAGCGCCAGTCTTTCGTGCTGTTGCCGCTTGATCTCGAAGCTCGTTTTCGTCATCTCGATTTTGATGAGGCTCACTGTCATCTCAGTGAACTCGTTTCTTGACACGAGGCTTTCTGTACTGCTCGCGCCGAGATCGAGATCGTTGATATGGAGTGGGAGCCTAGTATCCATGGCCAGCGGCACGTGGGCCTCGAGGCCACAATCATCGGAGATGCGATTGTCCAGTTGGCAGAGCGACCACCAGATGCGGCGGCGTACTTCAGTCTCGACAGGAGTAAGCGAGAAGAAAGCGCCATCACGATGCATGCCCATGGCCTGGGCGACACTTAGAGCTATGCCACTCAGCATCCAAGTCGACCTAACGTTTTTCAATGGAACGAAGACCTATGAAGTAGATGATCAGTAAGGGCCTGGAGCGCCAATGAAGAAGGTGGACAGTGACTGACAATCAGTAGGACTAATGCTTGTAGGACAACAACCTCCTGGGTAGTCATCCATCCTGCTTGTGCAAGAGCCCGTTCAAGAGCATACTTGTATCTTCGTGCCAATGCATCTCTGTGCTCTCCCGTTGATTGCAGACATTCATCCGACGACATGGACCTAACAGTAGCGAAGTAGATGGCGAACAAAAGCGCTTCGGTAGAAATGTTGATCCCGTTCAAGTCTTTGGAAGCGCTCGAGACCATATCTT
>Ga0268244_10000386_pt1 | contig 18832 bp, 15 predicted proteins | sample AgamicMgSfe_FD_200258 | JGI IMG/M metagenome (GOLD analysis project Ga0268244, IMG submission 200258) | Agave microbial communities from Guanajuato, Mexico - Mg.Sf.e (v2) (version 2) | ecosystem: Host-associated > Plants > Phyllosphere > Phylloplane/Leaf | place: Guanajuato, Mexico | collected... | reverse complement strand
CCCTCACCATTCCCCCACACGCCACCTTATCCCAACAATCCTCCACCATCACCTTACCCTCGACCCACTACTTCCTCCAAGTCTCCCCCACCATCTCCAAACAACTGTCCATGGGCCGGCCGTACAAGATGTTCGTCACGCTAAACGGCACCCGGCTCAATCAGCGCGACACGCAGTTCCATGCTGACACCGGTCGGCGCACGCATGTGTACGAGGGCAGTCTGGCGCAGGGGGTCAACCGCGTGGAGGTCGAGGTGGTGGCGGCGAAGTTGGAGGGGGATGAGAAGGGGTTGGAGGTGGAGAAGGTGACGGTTTATGTGAATCTGATGAGATGAGGATGAGAATAAAATCAAGGGACGTGGATGTTCGTTGTTACTTTCCTTTCGCCATGCGTTGCAGCTTTTCGTAGCGACGAGAATAGCCAGACTCGTATTGCTCTCAACATCTGTTCAAGGGAGATGGCCTTCACAGACAACACTGACCTCGTGAGCTGATTACATCGATTGGCCATCCTGTCGCTCATGTCTTCGGAAGTTGGACTCAAAGCAATTGTCGTTTGGATCGCTTTGTTCTGCGGCCAAAGCCCTCTCGGACACGTGTAGATATGACTGTATATCCCATGCTCGACACGCAGGCTCCACCGTCAGTCGACGACGTTGACCGCGAAAATCTCTCGAAGTAGGAAATACAGGTATGCCACAGTGCAGTACAGTGTACTGTATAGACATACCTGCAGTACGCAGTCGATGATAGACGTCCACCGACTCCGCCCCGCGACGGGCCGAGCGGGCCGAGACATCTGCCAGCTAATCGGCACTCGGCAGCACGGCAGACACCTCCACCTCGGCTTGAGCTTCAGTCCCTCAGGACGTCCCAGGTGGAAAACGTGTCGCGATCCTTTCGCATCCCAAGCACTTCGCCCCGAGAGAAGGTGACATCTGAGCCCTAGCCGTCATCGGTATGGAGGGGGCCAACGGCTGGCATGACCCACCAGGGGACAGCAGCAGTCCGCCCGCGCAGAAGCGGCAGCGTGCTAAGCAGGCGTGCGAGCCCTGTCGCCTCCGGAAGCGGCGATGCGACGGCAACAAGCCCTGCGACATGTGCACCCAATTCGAGTACACCTGTTACTTCGAGCGCCACCCCCGCAAACGCTCCAAGCTCGTCGAGCAGAATGCCATCCAAGAGGGAATCCTACCGACCGCGGATCACCAGCCTATTAAACCGGAGCCTCCGAAGGAAGACCGACCGAGCCTGGAAGATCTGTCCAAGCAGAGGTCCATGGAGGCCAACTCGGGCATGGCGTTTACGAGGCTGCTGGGCCTGCGACTGGACCCCTCGTCCGGACCGAAGCTCTCGACCTTCGGATGGAATCTGGGCACCAGTACATATTCCGTACCTGCAGCTACCCCGATCACGAATCTGCTCGCGCAAGATGAGATGTACGCGATGGCTCAGTGCTACTTCGCCAACTGCCACCCACTGTACGGATTTTTAGACAAGAATTGGGTCCTGGAGCACCTTAACCTACGGTGGACACGTCCGGACGTGTGCAAAGTGCCAGACCACTTGCTAGCCAACCTAGCCGCGGTCGGCGCTCTGTTCTCGGACGGCTCTCTCGATGCGAATCTGATGGCGAGGCTGCCACAGCTAGCAGAGGCTGCCAAGCTGGCGTTGGAAAGCACATCGATCATGCAGTGTGTGTGCTTGCGGGACGTGCAGTCATGGATACTGAGGGTACTCTATCTTCGCGCCACGGACCAACCACACGCTACTTGGATAGCGACCAGTACGTGCATGCACCTCGTGGAATCTACCGGTATCTATCAGGAAGCGAACAGCAGCACTGCATTACACCCCCCTGCCATAGAGCTCCAGAAGGATCCGGAGGTGCGGCGTCGCACGTTCTGGATCGCACGGATGCTGAATACCTGGGTGAGCTTCGAGTGTGGGCGCACACGCGTCTCCATCCGAGGTATCAACTGCCAGCTGCCCACCCCCAGAGAGGGCGATTACACGGCAGACTTCATCCATTTGTACAGCCTCGCTAGCTGTCTCGACCCAGAACGCAACAGCGAAGCGGGTCAGTGGGAGCTTTTCCTACGACAGCTGGAGGAGTATGAATCTCCCCATGATGGCATTGAGCTCACCAAGGCCAATCTTGGGCTGTGCGGATATCGACGGCTACGACTAGCGAACCCAACTCCGTCTAGTGAAATCATCAACCGCATGATCAAGATCGGACTGCAAGGCCTCGAGGCAGCCAGAAGGATGGCCAAGCGGGGTATGCCGTGGTGGCATGTAGCGAACGTGCCCTTCCAGGTCGTCTGCGTCTTCCTCGCGATGGATGTCCGGGAGTCACTCGCGCACGTGGCGACCGCACTACGGACCCTGGAGGAAGTCGTCGATCGCTTCAACACCGTCGCTATGAAGGAAGCGCTGAAGACATCGCGCTTCCTCGTACGACTCTCGAAGAAGCGGAAAGATGAGGACTCCGCCGTGCTCGGGCAGAGCTTGAAAAAGGACGTGACCGAATGCGATCCGCCGCCGGAGGATTTGCAACGACCTGAGCCACTCGCGAACGGTAGCGCGGTGCCCCATGTCATCAACGAGACCGCGGCCATGACGTCGGGGAGCGAGGATTGGAGTATGGACGTGCTGAATGCTTCGGACTTTGACTGGAACTATTTTCTCACGAACGATATGCCCGTCTTCAACAGCTTCGCGCCGGATGGCACGATGTAGCTCTGGATCTTACCATGGTGTCCCTCAGGGGTCAGGAATCAACGAAAATGGTCTGAGGCTCAGAGACGACGCGCCACTGTCCAAGTACCGACACTGGTGAAGAGTCATCAAGCACCACCACACATACGCTGCTGCGACCAGCCCGAGCATGAGCAAACAAGAAGCACTCCTCGCACCCAGCCAGTGCGGGTTCATGCAGACCTCTTCCGCCACATTCGCTCCGGAGCTTTGTCGGAGTCTGATCCCAGAACCTCCTGTCAATGTGAGTCTACGACAGTAGACCTTGCGTAAAGTACGTCAGACCCGGGCATACTCGGTCGCTTGACTGACCACTGCTAGATCACCCGTAAAACGACTTGGATCGCGCTCACCGTGAAGCAGGGTTCGCTTTTCGAACGGTGAAACGTGCATGAAGCCTACATAATAGATTTGCAGCGACGAGCCATGGCTCTGATTTGTCACCGGCTGCGAGGATCCCATCGACGTATCTCATGACTTTCGGCGGCACGGTACGTACCGAAGGACATTGAAGTGATGGCGTAGCGGAAGAAAGGCGTGAGAGGGCAGCTTTTGGGGCCTCGCTGATGGGAAGAGGACAAGGAGAGATGGACGATATTATGGATGGAAGCGAGTCGTTCGGGATTAACGAAGTCTGTTGAGGTCTTGTACACATGAATTGATTGATGATAGACGATGGTCTGTTCGACAGATATGTGTATACATAACAGTGCAGTATACATGTACTATGTATGCATAAAACTTAATTCCGCGATACCGACGCTAGCCGCTTTAAGCAGAACCCAAAGCTTCAAGCCCAGTGAACATCAACAAACCACGCTCAACTGAAATCACACCTTGCGATATCGACATGCCATGGCCGAGTTGGCTGTCCAGCAGATCCCCCTCGACGAGCGATGACGATGAGAGGGAGGCTCTACCTCGGATCGAGCCTCCCTACAAACCCGCCGGCAAATGGGACAAGAATCTCAACAGCACCGACTGGTCGCATTACACCTCGCCGCAGACCATCACGGTCTCGATCATCACGACCGCGACCACACTTCTATTAGTCCGGCTGTACAAAACCTACCTACGCCGCATCCCCAACGTCGACTACCTGAAACCCGGCCTTTTCCGACGCCGCAGCCTGTACGGCTACGTGACCAGCGTCGGCGACGGAGACAATTTCCACCTGTTCCACACGCCCGGCGGGAGATGGATGGGATGGGGTTGGTTCCCGGGCAGGCAAGTCACGAAAACAAAGAAGCTACGCGGCCGGACGGTCCATGTGCGCCTCGCGGGCATCGATGCCCCCGAAATGGCCCACTTTGGCCGTCCGGCGCAACCACACGCCCAAGAGGCACTGGACTGGCTGCGGTCGACCCTCCTGCACCGCTACGTCCGCGCGTACCCGTACCGACGCGACCAGTACGACCGCGTCGTTTGCACCGCCTACAGGAGGCGCTGGTACTTCTTCCGAAGCGACGTCGGTTACGGTATGCTGAAACGGGGGCTCGCGACGGTGTACGAGGCCAAGTTCGGCAGTGAGTTTGGCAGCAAGGAGGCGCAGTATCGCGCGGTGGAGGAGTGGGCCAAGCAGAAGAAGCTGGGGATGTGGCAGGAGCTGGGGCTCGTGGGCCGGATGATGGGTCGGAAACCGACGAGCTTGGAAAGTCCGCGCGAGTATAAGACTAGGATGACGAAGGGGGAGAAGAGTGGGAAGACGAGTGATCTGGCCAAATGAGTGCGTCCGCAGGCGTCCGCTGGTTACAACGTTGTCTCCTAAGAAGCTCCGTCTTATATCCCAGATGGGCTCGCTGCAGCACGGCGCGAATCCACCACGAACGCATGGCGGTCTATACACGACAGCTATATGACACCGGAAGTCTCGCGCCTCCACAGACTAGGTGTTGATGACGAAGAGGCTGCTGCCCGTCCCACACCGTCCCATGGGCATGACGAGTCCGCCAGCAGAAGTGAGCGCGTTCGTCCGTCGACTCATTGGCTATGCTGAGTGGGCCAATCTCGACGGCATTTACCACCACCATGATTGGGAGACTCAAGGACTCAGGAGTCAGGCCGGCATACTTTTCATCTGCTTGTCATTGTTGGGCAGCCACTTGTGTCAGACAGCAGCTCCTGAAACCGGGGGCGGCGGCACTCAATGCAAGCAGTATTCGGTTCGGGTGCAATCACCTCTGCAACTCTCCAAGCCTGAAATCAAAGGCGATGTGATACACTATGTCATCACTTGTTGAGAATGTCCGCACGGCGCAAAGACGACGGGCGGCATTCGACGTCTTGAATCAATGCTGCTCGGTGACATTATATTAACAAAATGGCTGTCAGTTGAGAGTGACAGTACTAGCGCGATCTCTCTCTGGGGTACTTCGCGCTTCGAACCGCAATTTCCCGCTCCCGCTTTTCTGGGAGATCTGGGCCAGGTTGATGTGAAATGAGATCTATCAATCTCAAACGCACCACCGATGAACCATCCATGGACCATGGTGGGCATTCTTCTCTCGCACGTGGCCCATGATCTAGACGTGGCGCAAATCCGATGGCTTGCCAAAGCTTCGCAGTCCACTCCGGGAAATGCTGTGCGACCGTCCCAATATCTGCCGCAGGACACGAAACGTTGGAGTATCCGCAGCGTCAAAGAACCGCAGAACCTTTCGGTCAAAGTGGTCGACGTGCGTGAGACAGTACCGGACGATCATCCTGGCGAGTCTGGCCAGACGGTTCGTGTGGCTCCATCGTGTCGATCCATCTGGCTACAAGGCTTGTCATTATTAATGACCGCACGTCGCAACGGCTCACTGACCCACTTGACTCTTACTTCACCCTGATTCCTGGCCTCCACACATCCGCTCGAGTTTCAATCACACTTCGGCTGCTCCTCTTTCTTTCCGTTATACCCAAGCGAGCTTGTTTGGTGGACCGCACGACATGTCTGTAGTGTGAACACGGGGTGCGTGAATCGGTGTTGACGGCCTGCTTAGATGACAGCACTATGTGGCGCCGTGCTGGGATGAATGGTATATAAAGCCCCGCGCCGTCCTCGAGAGTACGCCTTTTCTTCGCAAGCCTACAGTCACTCTCTCGAATCCACTTCTACCACGCTCCTTCGATCATCTCTGTCTCCAGCAGACTTTTTCTCCGCCAGCATGTTGTCAAAGATCATTCTCCTCGCCGCTGCTGCCACCACTGCGGTCGCCCAGAGTGCCGCCTACGGCCAGTGCGGTGGTCAGGGTTGGACTGGTTCCAAGTCGTGCGTGAGCGGCTACACCTGCCAGGTCTCCAACGCCTACTACTCGCAGTGCCTTCCGTCTAGCCAGGGTACGATCGAAGAAAGCCCGAGGAGAGACCTGTCGTGTACTGATGTGGGTTGTGTATAGCCGGTTCAGCTCAGCAGACCACCGCGAAGACCACGGCCGTGGCGAAGGCGACCAGCGCTGCCAAGGCGCCTTCTTCCGGAGGCAAGTCTTACAAGGCTTCCTTCACCCAGTACGGTTCAACCGACACCTGGGGCAGCGGCAACTGCAACGTCAAGACCACCGCTTGCGGCTTCTACACCACTGGCAAGACCGGCTACAACGCCGCCGTCTCCCAGAACGAGTTCGGTGTCGGCCCGGTACGTTTGAAAAGGTCCTTGTTCTTGTGTATCTTCGGCTAACACTCTCCCTGTCAGGGCGCCGGTGCCGGCCCAGCATGCGGCACGTGCTGGAGACTCACGATCGAGACCGACAGCTCGGGCAAGACGCTCTCCAACGCCGGCCACAGCATCGTCGTGCAGGTCACCAACCTGTGCCCGGCGTCGGGCAACCCGCTGTGCGCTCAGAACGGTCTTGGTGGCACCAACCAGTACGGCGCCGTAAGTATACTGTCGAGGACCTCTCTCGTGCTCTGTCATAGTTTTCTGACCGGTCATCCCAGAACCTCAACTTCGATACTTGCATCGACTCTGGCGCTTCTGCCGCGCTCTTCGGCAACTCTGGTGTTGGCCTCGGCTTGGGCACTGCGGTGCAGGTCTCCTGCGACGGCAACTGGTCGGGTACCGTGGTGCACTAGAAAGATGGTGTATGTTCGGAGCGGAGCGGCCAGGACTTGCTTCGTCATACGAGAATGGAAGCGACGTTGTTATGTGTTTGATATCTTAACCTTCTTTCGCTTCGAGTACATGTATGTCGTTACCAAAAACTTGTCAACGCGCAGAGCGCTTGTTGTCAACGGAGGTAGCCGCAAATCCACGTGATCCACTCGCGGCTATATCCGCTTTCACGTATACCTTTCATCGTCGCATTGACTTCAAAGTACATACCTCTGGCACCTTCACACCCCTCATGCCAATATACACGCAAAACCGTACGAGAAAAGTACACGACTCCTTAAGTCAGGCTCGGTAGCAAACAAGACAGCCAATCTACAAGCGTTCCGGCTGCTCGTCTCTCGTCAGAAGCTGACAAGCGGCTGTTCAACGTACTGCGTTTGGCAAAGCCAGAAACACAACTTGGACGCTGTGAGAGAGCATCCGTTTAGCACCTTGTGGGATACTGTGCACCTAAGCAGACATCGTGGTGCCGTTTTCTAGGGGAAATCAGTATCACTACCATGTCCCAAGGCAACAGCAGTTCGAGTTGAACTACTCGGTGGTCTGCTGGTAGGCCCGATGGATATGAACGGTAGGGTTATCTTCATCACCATGCTCTGTCGATGAGTGGATGGCATGCCTGATCAGGCTAGGGAAGCACAAGGGTGACTGTATAGTGTATACTACTGACATCGCCAGTGTGAGTGTGGTCGGGCCGCATTGAAGTGCTGAATCCTGATGCTCGGCCGCACTGTGAAAGTGCCTTGGTGGACTTCAACCTTCATTTTTACTTCTTACATTCGGTCCTGGCAATGCTTGTAGGACCTGTGCTGTACATCTCCCTTGCGCAATGTCGCATTCACGTTTCATTCTGTCGGTTCTAAGCGTTGCTATCGAGTCTACAAAATGGAGCCATCTGCGCAGCCGTCAGCGAGCTGCTTGCGACCGAGAACGTCGGATTCTCGGATTATACCACGCAGTCTACGCCACAGCATATCACCGCCAATGGCTCGCAAGTCTTGATACCGAACACCGCTTCCAGTGGTCCTTTCCCTATCGGTGCGAGCGGGACGGCTTCCAACACCACAACAACAGATCAAGGCTATCTCGCTGCCAGCCGATGCAATGAGGAACGCATTTCATATTCCGCCGCCGTAGCTTCATGGGATGCACTCATCACACCCACGACCAGCTGCTCCTCGAACACCGTCACATACTCCATCCATCTCATCGACTCGGATGCGCCGGTGCCATGGACGACGCTTTGCGACGGGCACCCACGTACGCCAATGGACTTCACATACCCGACGACGGCTCGCTGGATGACCGAGGTGGTGCCCGTGTGCCCATCACCGACGCCCTTGCACACCCTTACCCTCGACCCTCCCCGAACTGCACGATCGCTGAAAGCGATGCGCGAAGCTCTACGAAACGCTGGTCCTGCACGCGACGGAATATACGACCGTGCCATCTTGTACAACTGGCAGTGCTCACCCTCCTCCTTGCGGTGACTGCACGATTTTCGCCAACGGGGTACAGCTCATGTACTGGCCGGTGACCACGGTATCCGGCGATCCTTGCAGACTTAATGGCTCAACCATCACGCCGACGCCGACTGCCGGCGGTCCGAACACCGTAGTCGATGCTTCTGGCTTCACCTACTCGTCCCCTTCAGCGTATCTCAGTTTCTCGAACATCTTTGCAAGTGTTCCAAATGGCGCGATGTGTGGCACTGCCGTCACGAACTTCGATGTCCCGATCGCCACCTCCGATCTGACCTCTCTCAGCTATTCGGGCATTCCTCCGGTTTACAGCGAGAGGGGAATCTACTGCCATTCGATGAACCTGGCTGATATGAACTGGCCAGTCCCGTGGAGCGCGTACTGAGGCATGCCTGGTTGTGACGGTACGATTTGCAACACCATATCCCACTCGTACGTACCGCAAATCTCGTTGCCGGGCTTGCTGCGTGGGTTGCAGCCAGCCTAGACGACGTGCGTAATTCACTCAACAGGTGTCTACGACCCGCCGCGTGCGCTTACTGCTGTGCAGAGCATAGCACCCGTTGTTATGCCAACACTGGAAGCTGCATCAACTATCGCCAGCGTCGCCGCCGTTCCTGGCGATTCAGTACAAGCTTCCCTCGTACCAGCGACCGCTACAGTCCAGGCAACGACCGTAGCGCCGACTTCGAGCAATGTCGACCCAGCTTCCCCGGACGCGACCGATTCAGGCATGCACTCCTCCGACAATGCTCCGGTGCAGAGCACATATCCAGCTACTTCGTCCTTGCCAGCTTCGCTTGTAAGATCTAGCAGCCCTGTCACCATCGCTACAATTGGGCCAGATGCCTTGACCTTACTTTCGACGGAGCCTCCCTCGGACAACCCAGCTACGACTGTCCAGACGGCCAAGAGCCGAGCTTCAAGCTCCCCCTTAGCAAACAATCTGGCCTCTTACATTGCTCAAGTCTTCCACCTGAGTGCCGGCTCCTCAACGGTCGCCGAGGGAACGGCAGCGCCTAGTAGCGTTGGCGAGGTCCAGATCTCACCATCGTCCACATACCCCATGCAGTAGGCTCGTCGACAGACCCTGCGCAAACGCCCGATCTGGCATTGTCATCAGACTCAGTAGATCCCACCGTCGTGACTGCCTCGGCAGATATTGCCGGACTGATCACTGCTCTCCAACAAGTCGCGCACGGCGGTGCTTATGCCACAGCAAAGGGTGACGGTGGAAGAGAATCGTATGTGTCAGATCTGACCAGCCCGTTTCCAGAAGTTGGATCTTCAATACAAACCACTTCCCCTGAAACAGCTGTCAGCAGCCCGTCAGACTCGCCGCCATCGGCAGGAGCTTCGGATCATTCAGTATCGCTTTATGACGCACCTACCGGCTCGCCCACCTGCAACAGTCACGCCGTTGACACGGACCCAAACCAAGCGTCAGGCACTGGCCGATCCGTGAGCGGTGACTGTAGCACATCTTTGCAAAGCACCGCGGAAGTAACAGACCCAGACTCACCACGACGGTCGACGAGACTGCCCGCCGTCTCCGTCAGTTCGGCCAGTGCAATCCCGTCTTCGGCGACGGCGTCGGACTCCGGAGCGCAAACGCCATCCACGGGGTTCCAATCTACCAGCTCAATCGCAGGGTCAAGTGCAAGCAGTGGCGCGCGACGACAGCGGAGTCCCTGGAGACTGCTAAGTCTTTGCGTAGTAATCGCCGTGCTTTCTGCTGCAATTTACATGTAAACACCGACCATACCACTCCACGATAACACCTGGAGCACCCAATGAAACAGTGAAAAAGGGATAATTGCTCATCTCTACCCTTTCTATCCAAGACAGTCCTCGACATCACAGCACCCAAACCCCATCAACGCCAAATCCTCCAGCCCGGCTTCCTCTTCTCATTCCCCTGCCCCTGCTCCTCAAACCCACCATCCTCTTCCTCTCTCTGCTGCAAACTCTGCCTTCGAGCACCTCCACCCCCTCCGCCCCAAGGTCCCCCCTCATCTCCAATTCCAAAGAACCGCTCCGCTTTACTCGGCCGACGCGCCTGCGTCGTCGCAGGTGGCGGGGGGGCATCCACATACTCGTCCGACGGCGTCAACGAGCCCTCTCCGTCATCGCTGTACTCCTCCACCTCCTGCTGCCGCCCGGGCTGTGTTGTACGTCGCCACGGGCGCCAGGGTCCGTTGGCGCGCTGCTGAGGCGGCTGAGAAGGGAGTCGCTGGTCCGTAGTGGGGGCACTCGAGCGCCGGTGGGATTGCGGGTACCGATGATCTTCCCTGACCTCCTGTTGCCGCTGGCCTGAAGCACCGACTGGAGGCGAGGCGAGATTGTAGCCTTTGTCGTAAGCACCCCCCGGGCCTCTGGGTCCCGCGGTATTAGCAGAAGAAGAAGCAGGCGGGCCGCTGAAGTTTCTCCGAGGATCGTGCGTTCCGTCTCGGTCTCCGAGGAAACCAGCTTGCTGCTGTTGCGGCATTCGATCCATCGTCGGCTGGGAGTAAGCATGCCTGTCCTCCTCACGATCGAGACTCCGCCTTCCGTCACTGCCCTCCTCGCTCGGCGACGGACTCCTCGAGTATCCATCGTCGCCCACTCGTCCTCTCTTACTCTTACTACCCCGGAACCGATCCAGAAAACTCGCCCCTCGGGTCTTGAAGCTGGTGGTATTCTCATCGCCCTGCCCTTCATACCACAGCGCCGGCACCAGCAACCGGTACCCCACCGTTGCCCCACTGGGATCATGCTGATCGATCTCCATGTTCAAGCTGATATCCAACCCACCCTGAAGGTCGATATGTCCCGGCTCTCGCCCGTCAAGATTGCCGTCCGCACCGCCCTTGGCAGCCGCCTTGCGCGCTTCCTTGACGGACAAGTTCGTAGGGCGACGGTGGAAGCTGGGCCGCCTCGTCTCACCTGCTGGTGGGAAGTAACTCCCACCGCCATCGCCAGTGCCACCATCACCGCCGAAGCTGGCACTCCTCCCCATTCCCGGCGCCGCACCCTGGTTCGCACTGTATGGCCGGCCGTGCTCAGGCGCCAGCGAACGAGGCGGATTCTTACTCCTCCCCGACCCAGAAAACCTTCTTACCAACGCCGCAGGCCCACGCGTCAACGACATAGTCCTCTTCATACTGCCCGGCGGGAATCTCCGATCCCTCTCCCTCGCCTCCTCTTCCTGCCGCCTCGCAAATCCGTTACCGCTCCTCTCGTATTCAGACCCATCCATCGACGACCCCATCTCAGGCGTCCTCGCCCGCTTCGGCGTGCCTGGCGGCGTCTGACCAGGTAAGTACTCCCTAATCGTCGCGTAGTTCCTACGAGGCAGCAAACACTTGTTGCCCCTCTTACTCCCATCGACGTCGAAATCGAACATCGGGATCAGGTCCTCATCCGTCTCGTCGTCCAGATGATGCACCCGGTTCCTGCGATTCAGCACATCCGCCAGAGTGTTCGGCGGCGGCTTGTTCACAATCGCGGACGAGACGACATTCGGCATGTAGCGATGATCCCGGTCCTTGGGCACACCGAACTTCTTAGGTGTATAGAACTGTCCGACCGCTCCGAGATGCACGTCACCTCCCAATATAGTGACGCGCACGCTGTACTCGGCCGCGAGCTGCTGCAGCTCCTGCACGAACCAATTCCGCTCCTGCTTGTGGTGCTTTGCTGTCCAGTGATCGTCCAGGTCGTCGAGGATCTCCACACCGCCGTCGAATTTATTGACGAACCCGCCCAGCATTCCTGTGCGGCCGATGGCTTTGAGAGGGACCATGACGTTGCTGGTAAGGATGTTCTCCAGGAAGTTAAGGCGAGGGTAGGCGATGGGCACCCCGAGCAGCACGATCAGATGGCGGATCTGCTGACCAGCCTCATTAGCCCTACCCGCGATCTCCTCCCTCAAGCGCTCGAAGACGATGTCGTAGCTTTGCTCGCTCAATATGCAATCCCTCATCCTCTCCGTCCGACAGTCCAACCCCAGGAACCCCACCTTCTTCCCCAACCGCACAAACACACTCCGACTGAGCTCGTTGATGTACGGTCCCGGACTCGCGCCCAGCACCCAACTGGGCTCCTCCCGTTCCGTCTCTGCCAGCGTCGTCTGATGCTGGAACAGCATATAATACTTAAACGCCACGGCCCCCAACCCAGCGAACACCCGCGTAGACATGAAGCTGTGTGGATACGAACCGAATCCATCGATGATGTCGTGATCGTCTGCCAAGTTGACCATCGGGATCTGCGCATTCGCCATGCCGAACAGGCCCTGCGAAAACCACATGGCGTAGCGATCGAGGTAGAACGTCTCCAGCTCGTCCTGCATCTCGGGCGTGAAATCGGCCCGGTGCTTGCGCTCGGGGTTCTTCTCCGCCAGCCAGTCGGCGAAGAGCTGCGTGTCGCGCATCACGGCGTCGTTGTAGATCTGGTCGCCGCCGCCGAGCATCACGTGAAAGGGGCGCGCTTGATGGCGGTTCAGGACGTCACGCCAGAGCGGGTCCGGGCCCGAGTATTGGTTTGGGTCGACATTCAGGCTGAAGCCGTTGCACGAGTGGAACATGATGTTCATGGTCTCGCCGCGCGCCGGAACCCAGAAGCCCACCGCCGGGCCCCGGTTGATGCGGTACGCGACTCGCCGTTGAGTCGAGGCGAGTTCGATCTCGACGTTGAAGCGCCAGAAAGTGCAGCCTCGCTCGGCGTGCAAACGCGCGGCGCGCACTTCACGGTATCGACCCAGCTTCTCTCCGTCGCGCTTCTTGGTCCGCGATTTGTCCTGGAACGTGATGTGCTGGCTCTGTCTCCCGTCCGGCCCACTCACGTTCTGCGGTCCCAGCATCGGCGTGCGAGTCGCCGCGAACAGGCCCTGTGGGTTCTCCTCCCGACTGAGATCGACGTCGCCGTCGATGTCGTGCACTGGACGTACGTACAACGGCCGTCCTGTCCGAGACACCTTCACCTGTCCAGCGATCGGGTCTTCATACTCCGGCGGTAGCTCATGGCCACTTTCCAGCAGGTGCCGAGGGGGCGGTGCGTGCAGGCCTGCAGGCTGAGCGAAGATCCTTAACGTCGGCGCTGGAGAGTAATCGGATTTATCGTCGTGTGTCACAATCATGATGCTCCCACGCCAAACCTCCCTCTCGCCATCACCGCTTCGCATACCCGTGTATCGCAACAGCGGCCCACACTTCAGCAACAACTGCGGCCGGAACAGCTTCGCCTCTTCCTCGTACGGGCCATCATACTGCGGCATAGCAGTCTGCCTCGACCGATCCGAACTCGACCTCTTCCCACTCTTATCCCACCACGTCGCGTCTTTCTCCCCACCAGCAGCCGCCTGCTCCAGCTCGACATCCTCCAGCGAGAGTCTTGCCACGTCCGCATTCCGCCATTCCTCTAGCGGCCTGCCATCCGTCTGGTACGAGCGGTGCGCGTGTTCGTGGCGATGGAACATACCGCCGAGATGGTGATGTTTCCTGTCCTCCTGGTCGCGATCGCCAGGCCTCTCTCCAACCCCGAAGCCGACTTTTTCGCGCGCTTGCTGGCCGGCGGCGGTCTGCGGGGGGATCTTGTAGCTGAGAGGATCGTGCGTTGCATTCGCGACACGGCTTGGTGGGAGCGGGTCCGGGTCTTGGTGTCGATGAGCAGCGTCCTCCTCTTGTTTGGCACTGACGCCGGCGCGAGATGTCTGTAGGGCCTGGCGAGCGATGTGCGGTTCGGGGGCCGTGTTAGAAGCGGGAGATTGGGGTTCTTGATCTCGGTCCTGTGGTTCTCGAAAACGGTTTTCGCCTTTGCCGTGCCAGTCTCTTGATGGCGGAGGGCGCTTTTGCAGGCGCTTGCTCCCGCTTCGACCGATCCCGCCGTCTCTCGACTCTTGGCGTGCCGGGCTGATTGGGGACTGTTGAGGCGAGCCTTGCTGATGTGAAACCATATGGCTCTTACGCCTTTCGTGCGCTGCCTTTCCTCTATCGGCAGCCGTCTTCTGACCGCCAGCTACAGCCGCTGCAGCCCCAGCGAAGCCCGCATCGCGTGCCCGGTGCCTGTACTTCCCACTCGCCGTCCTGCCAAGGTCGGTCTCGTCACGAACGGGCTCAATGGGCACACGCTCATCCCCACGCCCGCCATAATTGCGAATCGGCTGCTCGCGCTTCGATTCTGAGTACTGCGCGCCATCCGCACCTCTGTCCGCTAGCGGTGGGCGTGGATATGACCTCTGCTCCTGATCTGTAAAAGGAGCCTCGGCACGTCTTTCCTCTTGCTGCTGTCGAGCATAGTACCTCTTCTCAGGACTTGTTTGCCCCTTCAACGCTTCCGTCGCGCGCCGGAACCTCGACGCTCCACTTCCATCCGTTACCGGCGGCTGGACTGACGGCGTACTGGCCGACACCTGCCTCCTATTATTCTCATCCCCTCTTTCCCTGCCACCATACGCATCTTCGCTCGGTCTCCCGTGCCAATCACTCACCGCTCTACCTTTTTCGCCCTTCAGCGTGTCGTGGCGCCCTTCGCCGATGTGATGATGATGCTGCTGAGAAGCCTGCTGTCGCTCACTCCGCACTTCCTCACCACCACCACCACCACCATTCTTCTGCCGTGCGCGCTGCTCCGCCTGCTCTATCTTTGCGCGCTTGTCCCGCTTACTCGCGAAATCCATCTCGAGCTTCTGCAGCGGACTACGCTCGGGCACGGAGCCGCGCCGCAGGGTCTCCGAAGCATTGCTCGCATGGCGCGGCTTGTCCTGCGCACGAGGAGAGCTGAGATCCGTCGGCGACCAGGGTTCATCGGAGCGGAGACTGTTCGGCGTGGTATCCGGGTCGACTCGGGGAGGTTGCTTCGCCGAGCTCGGCAGGCGGGTTGAATTGACGTGCTGTGTCCGGGCAAGGTCGTCGGATATCGAGTGATCGGGCGCGTGTCGCTGCAGCTTCTGGGTCACGCCCTCGGCGATGTCTCTGATCTTCTTCGAGTGGGAGCGGAGAGGGGCGCCGTTGCTGGAGGGTTGGGGTGGAACGTCGGCGCGTTCGGAGAAGGATTGGCGGTGCTTGTCGCTGGAGCGGCGCGGAGGGGGTTCATAGTACTCGTATGGGCCGGTGGATTCTTGTGGTTCCTGATCGTAGTAGTCGTGAGCGGGATTCTGCGACCAGAGGCCGGACTGTCGGCGGTTCTCCATGGATTTGGATCGGTCACTTCGCTTGTCGCTACAGCGAGCGGGGGATAGCTACTGCTGTAATGTGAGGAAGGATTAGGTTGGAGCAAGATGGGTTAGGAAAGCCCGCCCGCGGTTGCGCAAACGTTGGGCGTCCCGTAGTCGTGCAAGCGACAGCGCCAGCCGGCCTTGTGCGCAGCTGATCGTATTGGGTAGTCACACCGCGGCTGCTTCTTTTTGGCCGAGTTGTTTGCGCTTCGGCTTCCCAAGTCGGCGATGAAGGTCACGATACGACGAGCATAACGTCGAGTGGCAGTGATGGAGGTCAATCGAGTACTCGCTCGAACGCTGCAACGTATTGAATAGAGGTGCGGATAACGTGCGACCTACGAGAGGAGGGGGAGGGAGTGGAGGAAGTGTGCGACACTTATTCCTTCGGCATGGCGGTGCTGACCAAATACTACCGAAGTAGTAGAAGCTGCTGCTGCTGCTGCTGCTGCTTTTCCCAGTTTCTGCACGATGAACGTTGAGGAGTTGTCGAGGAGGCTGGAGGAATCCCTGCTACATGTATCGAAGCGTGAATCAGTGATGCCGGAGCTGCAGGCTAGCAACTTTAGCAATATCCCCAGCCAACCATCGCCTTGCCCATCCTCGCTCCGACTGCGTGCGACCAAGATTGGGGTGAGGAGGCATGTTTGCTCAAGATCACAGTCGTTTGGGCGATGGGCAATTCGCAACGAGTGAGATGAGGTGAGGTGGTTTTGTTGTGGATCATAATTGTTCTTGATATTTCCAATGCAGATATCCTCGTCCACTTCCGGCCTCGAGTCTACATTTAGTTTCGGAAAGATAACCCGAGCTTCCGCATGTGGGAATCTGGCAAGGGCCGTCCCGTCGTCTTTGACGGCACGGAAGTCCCCTTCGGAGACATCGCGGCACTATGATTGGCTTGGGCGGCTGCTATTCACTTGCCCAAAGACGGGACCAAAGAAAGTTAGTAATCAATAATTCCACCCCTATTGACTTATTACATCAACCTTACTTGACCACGTCACCTCATCGCTCCCATGCACGACTGTACGATAGCAGCGATATGAACGGAAGAAGATGAGTGCATGGCGTGAACAAGGCTTGTACTCTGTTTGCGACTGCTCGTCTGGAGCAAGGAGACGGTTACAGAAAGAGAGGGGACAGATAGGGAGAAAGAGAAAGGAAGAAAGGAAGATATAGAGGAAGATGAAGGCGGGGTGGGCGGCGGGATGGCTGATGCTGCTGCTGTCGTCGGCGTGTACAGGACGGGCTGCGAGACATTACGACCACCACGACTACTACGCCGTACATTTGCGACCAGGTGTGCACCCGGAGGACGTTTCCTCACATCTGGAACTGCAGTACGAAGGACCGTTGGGAGAGCTGGAGGACCATTATATCTTCCGAGCCGCCGACCGACAGCATGGTCACGACCACATCGAGTTCGCGATCACAGATCTGCGACTGCGACGACGGAAGCGAGAGGATGGCGCGTTCGAGCCGCACCTCCTGGACAACGTCCTCCTGGCCCAGAAGCAGGAACTGCACAAGCGCTTTCCGCTTGTCAAACGCGGCCTCCTCCCACTCTCCTCCCGGCAGGACGTTCCCGTCGATTCCAACGTGCAGAAGGGTCTGGATATCGCCAAGGGTCTGGGGATCGAGGACCCCATCTTCCAGGAACAGTGGCATCTTTACAACCACGTCCAGATCGGACATGACATCAATGTGACGGGCGTGTGGGATGCAGGCATCACGGGCAAGAACAGCACCGTCTGCATCGTAGACGACGGACTGGACATGGATAGCGATGATCTACGCGATAATTATTTTGCCGCGGGCAGCTACGACTTCAACGACCAGGTGGAGGATCCGAAGCCGAGGCTGAGTGACGACAGGCACGGCACGCGGTGTGCGGGTGAGGTCGGCGCGGTGAAGAACAACGTCTGTGGTGTGGGTGTGGCGTATGACGGCAAGGTCGCGGGGGTGCGGATCCTGTCCAAAGTCATCAGCGATGCGGACGAGGCGATTGCGATGAACTACGCCTTCCAGGAGAACCAGATCTATTCCTGCTCATGGGGTCCTCCGGATGACGGCCAGAGCATGGAGCGGCCTGGCATTCTAATCAGACGTGCCATGGTCACGGGTGTGCAGAAAGGCCGGCAGGGCCTAGGCTCCATCTACGTCTTCGCCATCGGTAATGGAGCTGCAAATGACGACAATTGCAATTTCGACGGCTACACCAACAGCATCTACTCGGTCTCCGTCGGCGGTATCGACAGGAAAGGTCTGCATCCGTACTATAGCGAAAAATGCTCCGCTCAACTCGTCGTCACCTACTCCTCCGGCTCAGGCGATGCAATCCACACCACCGACGTCGGCAAAGACACCTGCTACAGCAACCACGGCGGCACCTCAGCCGCTGGCCCACTAGTCGCGGGCATGTACGCCCTCATGCTCGAAGTCAACCCTAACCTCACCTGGCGCGACATCCAATGGATCACCGTCCTGACAGCCGTCAAGCTTGATCAGCCCTCGGACTGGGCGATGAACAAGGCGGTAGGCAAGGACTTCTCGCACCAGTTCGGCTACGGCAAAGCGGACGCCTGGGCTTTGGTGCAAGCCGCGAAGAACTGGACCAACGTCAAACCGCAAGCCTGGTTCTTCAGCCCCTGGCTGCACGTCAAGCACCCCATCCCCCAAGGTGACAAAGGTCTCGCGTCCTCATTCGAGGTCACGAGCAAAATGGTGAAAGAGGCGAACCTCGAGCGCATTGAGCACGTCACTGTGACGATGAACGTGCAACACACGCGGCGCGGCGATCTCTCCGTCGAGCTCCGCAGCCCGTCGGGTATGGTGTCGCACATCGCCACGCACCGTCGCAACGACGCCGCCAACTCCGGCTACGTCGACTGGAACTTCATGTCCGTGGCGCACTGGGGCGAAGCTGGGATCGGGACGTGGACGGTTGTGGTCAAGGACACGAATGTGAATGAACACAACGGCTCCTTCACCGATTGGCGGCTGAAGTTGTGGGGTGAGTGTATCGACGGCAAAACGCAGGCTCTGCTGCCCATGCCGACCGAGCACGACGACGACGATCACGACGAAGTGCACATCCCGGGCGTCACCACCACGAGCGTCGCCGTACCCACGGAGACGGGAACGCCCGAGGGCAATCCAGACGATCACCAGCACCGACCCGTGAACTCCAAAACATCGACCACCCCTTCTCCCGCAACCGGCACAGCACCGTCATCAACGCTATCATCACCCACCTCTGTCCCCACTCCCCCAATCTCCGACGACGACAAATCCTCCTCC